>Ga0082335_1001770_pt1 | contig 43573 bp, 32 predicted proteins | sample Subgrocontami58m_FD_72375 | JGI IMG/M metagenome (GOLD analysis project Ga0082335, IMG submission 72375) | Subsurface groundwater microbial communities from S. Glens Falls, New York, USA - GMW37 contaminated, 5.8 m (SPADES assembly) (version 2) ...
GCTCCAGCACTGATCCGTGCACCCAGGATTTCGACCACGACAGCCAGCGGCGTTCGTTTGCCTCACGCCCCAGCACCGTTATGGACAGCAAATCGTCCAGACCGCCACCGTCGATACCGATGCACATGACCTCGCTTCGTTCCAGCAGCGTTGCCAGAGTCAGCGTAGGATCGGTGGACTTCAGCCAATGGTCGGCACCGCGCCAGCGATCGGTCTTCAATGCCAGTCCGATCTCGACATTCAGATGCTGGCTGGCCCAGCGGGCCAACTCGGCGTCGCCGCTCTCGATCGCGGCTTCGTAATCCGGGAGCAGGCGATCCACCGACACGCTGCGGCCGTTGTTCGGCAGCACCATCCACCAATTGGCTGGGTCTCGCCAATCGATCCCATCCGGGAATTCATACAGCATCGGCAGGATCGGCAGGGTCGTTGTGCCATCGCGGACCTTGCGGGCCTTCATCAACTCGGTCCGGAACACGCCCGACGGTGGGCGTTCGCTCTGGGTGGTGATGGTCAGCAGGAACCCTTCCGGGTTGGGCAGCAGACCGCCACGCAACTGCCCGATCACGCGGTCGGCATCGTGGGCTTCCGCGATCACGTGCAATTCGTCCAGCAGCACGCCAGAGGGTTTAGAGCCAGTGACGACTTTCGGATCAAACGATTTGACCTTCAGGAACGCCTTGGTCGGGCGGTAGGTAATCCGCTTGATGTGCTCGACGACGTGGAACTTGGCGGCGAGGACATCGTCGGCCTCGACCATCCCAGCAGCCTGCCGGAAGGCGAGGTCGGCCACCTCCTGGGTGGGGGCAACTAATAAGAACTCGGCGCGGGGGCGGCGGTTCATCAGCAGTGCCGTGATCATCACCGCCGCGCCTGTGGTGGTCTTGCTGGACTTCTTCGGCACCAGGCAGAAGAATTCTCGCACACGACGGATGTCGGTGGCAGCGTCGTAAGAGCCGAACAGGGCGCCGACGAGATCGCGTTGCCAGTCGCCGGCAGCCTCCGCCAGGGCGGGCCGACCTGGGACGTCGGGCAGGCGCAAGCGGTTGAAGATGGCGACCGCGCGGGAGGCAGCCCCGGTGTCCAAGGGCAGGTCGGGAACCAAGGATTGCCCGGCTCGGATACGATCGCCCCAGTCCGGACATGCCGTGGACAAAGCTCTCGCCATTGCGATTCCGTCCGGCTGAACTGGCAGCATGACCACCCTTAAACAATCATCAGGAAGACATCGAAGGGCGCCTGAGCCTCAGGATTCCGCGACATCAGCACCACGGCGTTGAACAGTGCCATCAGCGGATCGATCTTTCCGGTGCCGGCCACCTGCTTGGTGATCGTTACGGCATTGCCCTTCGGCTCGACCTTCGCGTTGCTGACCGCCCAAACCATCAGCGCCTGATCCGCATGCACCAGCGCGCCCGATGCGAGCTTGATCTCTGCCGTCTTAATCGCCCCGTTCAGCGTCCAGCCCTGCGGGATACCAACCACGCGATCGTTGCCTTCGATACCGAGCATCGCCAACGCATCCACGATCGCGCCCACACCCATCGGATCGAGCCCGACTTTCGACAGGATGCCGGCCGCATCCACCCGCGCCGCAATGCCCGCCGCGCCCTGGAAGGCGTCCTCCATGTCATCGACGATCACCAGCTCACCGGCCGCTTCCAGGTCCCGCAGCCGCGGCGCCTCGGACTTGCGCAGGTCCAGCACGCCTGAATACGCCCATGCCGTCGACCACGACAGCCAGCGTCGGGTCTCCGGCTCACGCCCGACAACCGTCAGACCGAGCAGATCGTCGAGACCTCCACCATCAATCCCGATCGCGGCGACCTCGCAACGAGCTAGCAGCGTTTCCAGGTCGAGTGTCTCGTCCGTGGCCTTCAGCCAGTGGTCCGCACCCCGCCAGCGATCGGTCTTCAGTGCCAGCCCGATCTCGACATTGAGATGTTGGCTGGCCCAGCGCGCCAGTTCCGCGTCGCCACTCTCGACCGCGGCTTGGTAATCCGGGAGCAGGCGATCCACCGACACGCTGCGGCCGTTGTTCGGCAGCACCATCCACCAGTTTGCGGGATCCCGCCAATCGATCCCATCCGGGAACTCATACAGCATCGGCAGGATCGGAAGGATCGCGGTGCCGTCCCGTACCTTGCGGGCCTTCATCAACTCGGTCCGGAACACGCCCGACGGTGGGCGTTCGCTCTGGGTGGTGATGGTCAGCAGGAAGCCTTCGGGATTCGGCAGCAACCCGCCACGCAACTGCCCGATCACGCGGTCGGCATCGTGGGCTTCGGCTATTACGTGCAGCTCGTCCAGCAGCACGCCACTCGGCTTTGAGCCAGTGACCACCTTGGGATCGAAGGACTTCACCTTCAGGAATGCCTTGGTCGGGCGATAGGTGATGCGCTTGATGTGCTCGACCACATGGAATTTGGCCGCGAGGACCTCGTCGGCCTCGATCATGCCGGCGGCTTGGCGGAAGGCCAGATCGGCGACTTCTTGGGTGGGGGCGACGAGCAGGAACTCGGCGCGGGGCCGGCGGTTCATCAGCAGAGCCGTGATCATCACCGCCGCACCGGTCGTTGTCTTGGACGACTTCTTCGGCACCAGGCAGAAGAATTCTCGGACGTGACGGATATCGGTCGCCGCGTCGTAGGAGCCGAACAGCGCACCGACGAGGTCGCGCTGCCAATCGCCGGCGGCCTCCGCCAGGGCAGGACGCCCCGGGACATCTGGCAGGCGCAACCGGTTGAAGATGGCCACTGCTCGCGCAGCGGCTTGTTCATCCAGCGGCAGGTCGGGAACCAGGGATTGCCCGGCTCGGATACGATCAGCCCAATCCGGGCAGGCGGTGGACCAGGTCATGTCAGTTCAGCAACTGATCCCACTCGGTGCCGCGTTCGGCGGTCCGGGCGATGGATTCCAGTTGCTCCTTCTTGCCGGGTTCGATCGCCACGTCGCGCCAGCCTGCGCGACACTTGAGCCAGAAGATCGCGGCGGTGACGGATTCCTTGCCAGAGCCCTCGACGGCCTTGCGGAACAGGGATTGCGCGACCTTGGCGTTGGCCTCCACTGCGGCGGTTTCGAGTTCGGACCAGAAGCATTTGCGCAGGGTCGGCGCGGAGCAGCCGATCACTTTCGCAATGTCGTCCTGGGGGACCCCATAGGCCGCCATGGCCTTGACCTGCACGCGGTTGGCGTCGGTGGGGGTGAACTCAGGGCGTCCGGCCATCGGGGGCCTCCTGCTGGCGTGTCGGCGTGGGTGCGACATGCTCCTGATCCAATGAGGAACCATCACTTGTCACGTTCGCTGCACGTGCCGCCGCGATCGCGGCAAAGGTCCGATCCGTGCCATCCAGCACTGCCTCCTTGCCCGTGAACGCCTGCCAGCGCGTGACCGCGACATCGACATAGGCTGGGTTGATCTCGATGGCATGGCAAGATCGCCCGGTGATCTCGGCAGCAATAATCGTTGTACCGGAGCCGCAGAATGGCTCGTAGATCGCCTGGCCCGGGCTGGAGTTGTTGACAATGGGACGGCGCATGCATTCGACCGGCTTCTGTGTGCCGTGTGTGGTCTCGGCGTCCTGATCGCGGCTGGGGATGGACCACAGCGTCGTCTGCTTGCGATCCCCCGCCCAGTGGCCCTGACCGCGCACGGCATACCACGCCGGTTCATGCTGCCAGTGAAAATGCCCGCGCCCGAGCACCAGCCGGTCCTTGGCCCAGATAATTTGGGCGCGAATCTCGAACCCGAAGGCGGTGAGACTCTCTGCCACGGTGGCGGCGTGCAGGGCACCGTGCCAGACATAGGCCACATCACCGGGGAACAGCGCCCAGGCCTCGCGCCAGTCGGCCCTGTGGTCGTTCTGGACGGTGCCGGTGCGACGGGTGCTGCTGATCCCGGCGCGGTTGCGCCAAGCGGGGTCGTAGGCCACGCCGTAGGGAGGGTCCGTCACCATCAGGTGGGGGGTCGTGCCGGCCAGTGCTTGGCCAACAGTGGCAGCATCGGTGCAGTCGCCGCAGACCAGGCGGTGCGCGCCCAGAACCCAGACATCGCCGGGCCGGGTGACGGGATGCTCGGGAACCGCGGGGATGTCATCGGGATCGGTCAGGCCGGTGGCGGGATCGGCCAGGAACGCGGCGATCTCTCCGGGTTCGAAGCCGGTGAGGCACAGGTCGAAACCCAAGTCTGCCAGGTCCTGGAACTCCAGCGTCAGCAAGTCTTCGTCCCACTCGGCCCACGCGGCAGAGCGGTTGGCCAGCAAGCGGAAGGCCTTGATCTGGGCCTCGCTCAGATCGTCGGCGAGCGCCACAGGGACATCTGCCAACCCCAGGCGCTGAGCGGCTTTCAGACGGAGGTGGCCGTCGACAACGGTGCCGTCGGACTTCGCCACGATCGGAATTCGGAAGCCGAATTCCTTGATCGCACCGCACATTTGGTCCACAACCGCATCGTTCTTGCGCGGGTTGCGGGCGTAGGGGATCAGCCGACCGACCGGCCAGGTTTCGACCGTCAGCATGATGCAATTTCCTGCTGGCGATCTCCGACAACTGGCGTGTCAGTCCGCTCCAACCCGATCGTGTCCTGCTCCTGCCGGCGTTCGGCGATGATCACATCGTAGCTACGGCCATCGCCTTCAAGCGTGACTGGCACGTCGGGATACAGGCGGGAGAACCGGCGCAAGCTCACGTCGATATAGGTTGGCGCCAGTTCGACGGCGCAAACCCGTCGTCCGGTCTGCTGGCCCGCCACGATCGTGCTGCCCGATCCGCTAAACGGCTCGTAGATCACATCGCCCGGATCGGAAAACGCGTTCGTCACGAAGGCCGGCAGTGCGGTCGGGAACACCGCCGGGTGCTCGGTCTCGATGCCCCGGGCCTTGTGCCGGGTGATCCGCAGCACATTGTCCGGGATCCGCATCTCCTGCACCCCCTGGCCGGCGTGGGTCCACTCGCCGACCGTGCCGTCCTTCGCCCGCAGCCCGCCCTTCTCCGAGGCCACATGCCCGGCCCAGACGCAAGGAACGATCTTGTTCGGCCGGCGGGACTGGCGATTGAAGTGGAAGACAAACTCGAAGCTGGGCGCCAAGCGTCCGTTCCAGTCGCCGGGCAGGCCAGGCCCCTGGTCCCAGACATACCAGCCAAATCGCCGCCAGCCCTGGGAACGCATCCATTCCAGCCATCCCTGCCAGTAGGGCTGCCATTCGTTGTCGCGGTGCACGAGGCCGAGATTGACGAGCACCTGCGCATCTGGGGCCATCGGCAGCGCCCTGAACACGCCCTGCATGAGCGCGTCCCAGTCGCTTACGCCACCCGTGGTGTAGTCGCGCTGCTGGCCGTAAGGCGGGGAGGTGAAGCACAGCAACGCCGTCTGACCCGCCATGACACGCGCCACGGCGGTGGGATCAGTGCTGTCGCCGCACAGCAGCCGATGCTCGCCCAGCAGCCAAAGGTCACCGACGCGCACGGCCGGATCGATAGCCTGCTCCGGGATATTGTCCGCGACATCATCCCCGTCCGAGGCACCATCGTCGTTGGCGGCCGGGGCCAGCAGGAGGACCAATTCGTCAGCCCCGAACCCGGTCAGGCCAAGGTCGAAACCATCGAGACGCAAATCCGCGAATTCGACTTTCAGCAGGTCCTCGTCCCAACCGGCGGACAGCGCCAGGCGGTTGTCGGCGATGACGTAAGCCTTCTTCTGCACGTCCGACCACCCGCGCGCGACCATCACCGGCACGGTCTCGATGCCCAACTGGCGCGCTGCCAGCACCCGTCCATGCCCGGCAATGATGCCGCCATCCTCGCCGATCAGAACCGGCACGGTCCAGCCCCATTCCCGGATCGAGGCGGCAATCTGGGATATCTGTCCTGGACTGTGGGTTCGGGCGTTGCGGGCATAGGGCACGAGCAGGTCCACATCGCGGCGCTCGACGGCATCAGCCGGCCAGGGCTGACCGTCCTTCGCGGTGCCGGTCAGCGGTTGCATCTTCGCATTCTGTGGGCTGACGGTCGGCACCTCAGGCAAGCTCCTTTTTAGGCGAAAAAAATCCGTGGCTGACCCCACATCGGTAGAAGAATTTTCTCTTTTCCAGAGATTTAACCCCCCGCCCCCCTATGTCGGTCGTGCCATCCGTCGGGCGCGCTCCCGGAACGTTTTCAGACCGTGATGGCTCGGGCACAGGCACTGGCCGTTCATCGGGTCCAACGCCGCACCACCGTCCTTGCGCTCGACGATGTGGTCGGCGAACAGCCGGGATGCCGGGGCTGCCCGCTCGCAGCGCATGCCGCGGTCCAGCCACTCGCAGCGCCGTCCTGCTCGAGCAACGACTGCTTCTCTCCAGGTCCGGTGCGCGCCGGTGAGGAGCTCCGGGTCAGCACGCTTGATTGGCAGGCGAGCGACAGGCGTATCGACAATCGGCAGGACGGGACGGAGGGCATGCAGCGGCTGCGCCATCACACACTTTCCCGGGGTTGGGCAGCACGAGCGGTTCGCCCGAGCAACCTCCACATCACGCGGAATACCATTGGCGCACGCAGGGACCGCTTCCAGCGACGGTTCTTGTTGACCGGCCCTCCGTCACTGGACGCCGGAGACGGGACCACCAACGGCATGCAGAGCTGCGCAAACCGGAACCAGGGTTCCGGGTGGCTGTGTCTCGAAGACGAACTGTGGTGCTGGGCCGTCATGAGGTGAGTCTACACGATTGGTCGCGAGTGGAACAATACGACAGGATTTCGATCCAGTACTATCTTCTTCTACCAAAGCGAGAATTCGGCGAGGAGTTGTCGGTCTGGCGGGGTGGTGAGAGGCAGATCGCGCTTTCCGTTTTCAAGCGGCTCTCCGCTCAACACCGCGTCGGTTGAGCGATGGCGGCTTCTGCAGCACATCACGGAAGCCGACCGGTTGCCGATGCCTTGCCGACCTGTCCAGCGCAACTTTGTCGCAAATGTCTCCCGCGCGCGCGTGCGCGAGGGGTGCACGCAGCGAGGAGAGAAGAAGGAGGGGGAGGAGGAGGGGGAGGAGGAGGAGGAGGAGGAGGAGGAGGAGGAGGAGTGAATCGCCTTGGCGTTCCACGCGCGCGAGAGACATTTGCGACATTAAGGTCCGCGCGCATTGCGGTTGAGCCGATCCAAGCGACGTCCAGGCGCGCGTTCTCGTCTTCAGCTCCGCGGGCCGGTCCAAATGCTCCCCGTTGGCGCGATCGCCGGCTCGCCTGCCATGCTACCGCGCGGCACGAAGCTGCTCATGAGGCATCAGCGGCACCTTCGAACCGCCCCTGACGGTGTGGTGTGCGCGCGCCTTGAGAGGCGCGCACGCACATCCCCCGTAGGGGGGGCGCTTTTTGCGGAACTGCGGAACTTGGACAACCTATTGATTTCATGGGATGAATTTAAGTTCCGCAGCAAGTTCCGCAAGTTCCGCACTGCGGAACTTAGATTTCGCCTATCCATTTGATAACACGCTATTATTTAAGTTCCGCAGTTCCGCAAGCGGGGTAGTTCCGCAGCGGAACTACCAAGTTCCGCACCAAGTTCCGCACGGTTCGGGGCCAGTCCCACAGCATGATCAGGCACTCGCTTCAGGATCGTTCAAAACCCAAGCCTCCGGATTCTCAACCGGCAAAAGCGCGTTGTTCTCGTCGGAGAGGTAATGGCTGGGCAACAGCCGAACCCTAACCCGCGTGATCTCCCCGGTCTCCGGGTCAGCCTCTTCCCGGTCGAGCACGAACTGCATATCCCGGATGACCATGTAGCCATGCCGCGACGTAGACGCCACAATGCCGAACTCCGGTGCATCTCTTCGGAACTTAATGTAGCCTTTGACCGAAAGCACCTTGATGCGCCTGGCGATCGTATCCTCGCCCCCCAGACCGTGGGTGTTCTCGAATTTCGCCGCAAATGCGTTGCTGGTGTAAACATGGCCGGCCTCGCCTTCCCGAGCCAACAGTTGCAGGATCACGTCCTGACGCCGATCCCGCTCCGCATCCAGTTTGTGGCCGAATTCTTTGCGTACGATGCGCTCGCCATTCCGATCCAACTCAACCCAGGCGCCGCCGCGCTTATCGACCAGCATCGGCTCCAGCGCAGGCCCGTTGCGCAGTTCGATGTGCAGCTCACGAGCGGTTTGCTCCTCGTCCGGCCGGAACAGGATCATGCCCGATGTGTAGAACCCTCGTAGCGCGCTGGCACCCGACAGGGACAGGAACGGATCGTCCTTGACCTGTTGCTTGCCGACCTTCTTCGTGTGGTGCACCAGAATGATCCCAGCATCCGGTGCTACCTCATCGCGCAGTGCTTCAACCCGGTTTAGCAGGAAGAACAGCATGGCGTTATTGTCGTTCTCGCCTTCGCCGCCCGGACCACCGTCGAAGAGGTTTCGGATGGGATCGATACAGATCACGTCGGGAGGCGCATCTGGAAAGACATCGCGGATCACAGCGGCGATCAACGCAACGCCCTGCTCATCCAGCAGCAGTCGAAGTTTGGGCGTAACCACGAGTGTCTGGCGGGCGCGTTCAATGACAGCCGGGTCAACGCGGAGCTGCTGAAGGCGCTCGCGGAGGTAATGGTATTGAATCTCCGCCTGCAGGTAGAACACCCGCAATGGCCGGGGCGCGGCGAAGCGCAGGAATTGAGCGCCACCGGCTGCGTGCACCAGCAGATTCAGAAGGAAGTCAGATTTGCCGACCTTGGGCGCACCACCGAGGACGAGCATGCCGCCTGGCGTGAGCACCCGCGGCCCGATCAGGTCGTCAGGCATGGGTGAGGTGTCGTCGAGCAATGCACCCAGCGTGTAGGCGGATAGGGGTGCCGCCTTCTGTGCTCCAGCGGTTGCGGCGGACGTCGACGCTGGTGGGTTTGACGCGCCTTCGACGGGCGGTGCAGCTGCGGCGTCCCGCTTCCCCGCCTCCTTGACGTAGATGTCCTCAAGGCACCGATCGATGTCGGTGTAGCGGGATTGCCATCGGTCGTTGCGATTGGATTCCGGCACCTCCTCCATGGCGGCAACCAGCCGAGAGCGCGCCTCCATCATCGGCACACCGTCGCGTGCCCAGCGGCCGAGCAAGCGGATTGACGGCGCGTGATAGGAGGTGCCGGACATGATTTGCTGGAGCAGCGCTCGTTCGTCGATTGGACCCAAGCGAGGTAACGTGCCCGTGTCGGTGCCGGTCGTTGGCCCGGGCTCGGTATCTGGCTTTCCCCACCACCCCTGATCCAACTCGTCCAGCAGGTCGATGGGCGAGCCTTCGATCAATCGCACGTCCGGCGCCGGATTGTCACCGACGCGTCCGAAGTAATAGCTCTGCGAGAGAGTCCAGCTCTCGCTGCTGGCCACACCCCGCAACGCGCCGTTGAGACGGCCCATCAACTGCTTGCGTTGGTCAGGTGGAAGCTCGGCCGAGGTCGGGCATAGCACTCTCCAGCGTGGGGCAGCCTCGGTGTGGCTGGGCGAGGTGTAGAGCAGGCTGAGGACGCCGGCCTTGAGCAGCAGTTCCTCGGCTTCGGCCATCGTGACGACCTCGCCGTCGTAATCAAGCTCGACCCCGGTGATGGCAAGGACGTTGGCATCGTGCCGAAGGCTGTTCTTGTCGGTACGCTGATTACCGAACCGCGCGAGCTTCAGCCAGGGCAGCCTATCCTTGATGCGAGCACGCGCGGTGCGTATCCGAGCCGCCAACGCACTGAGCGTCGTCGACTGCTCGGCTTTGCGTGTGGCGCCGGCGCTGGCGAAGGTCGTGATGGTGAGAGCTTGCTGGAACTCCGTCGCGCTGGCCTGGTCAGAGGACGATGGCGTGGGGTCCAGCGGCTCCTCAAACGGCGCGCTCGTCTCTGGGGCCGGAGCCCGGTTCACTAACGGGTGCCCCGTCGCACGCTGTTGACCTCAAACTCGACCACATCTTCAATGCGATAGAGCACGCGCCCGCAAACACGCAGATAGGTTGGTCCGCGCCCTTTCCATCGCCAGCTTTGCAATGTCCTAGGGCTCACCCTCCAGCGCACGGCGAGTTCGCCCTCGAGCAAGAGCTGGGCCGAACCGCCGGATGTGCTGCCGGGCTGATGCGTGGCGAAATGGTCGTCAGTCTGATCGGGCATTCCGGCTCGTCCTTGCGTGACGAAACGGATGGTGGCCGATCGAGCAACTGGTGGTTAAGCGTCACATCTAGGTGTGCGGTCGTGCACCTAGTTGGTTATTGAGCTGGGTGAGGTGCCCGATAGCCGAATGCCGCCTGTCTGACGTCCTCAGGCAGCGGCGTAAGCGGGGGCGGTATCATGTCGATACCGCACTGTATCACGACGGCTTCGTGTGGCGGTACCAGCGTGTTCATCGCACCGACAGCCTTGTGCGTCGTGGCAAACCGACGGAACCACTCCGCCCAGCCGAGAATGATCGGGACATCGACGCTAAGGCCTGATTGGTGCCCGACTGGTTGATGCGTGTCGGCGTCCAGTCCGGCAAAGACCGCGGCCCACACATGTGCCACACCCCGCCACTCGATCCACGCCTTCTTGCGTTCTCGGTCGCCACCGATATGAATGCGGCGTTGCTTAGTCAAGAACTGGATAATGTGGCCCGCGCGATTATAAGACGCTGTCATCTCGGGATGAAACTGCCGTATGGTTGCGCAGTAATAGACAATCATCCCAGCAACTAAGCCAGACCGATATGCCATGTTGATGCGATCGCCGACCCGCCCCTGATAGGCTGCGTTCGCCAGGGACGCCCAGCCACCCCCCGGAACGAACACCTGCGACATAATCATGGTGTTCAAAACCGTCGGGAGCGCTCGCACCCGAGAGGCAATCTCCTGCGCATGCGGCATGGAAAGCAACTCCTCAACCGATATCCCCAGTCGTGTAGCGCCCTGCTTGGCACCAGTCAGGAGGAGGGCTTCCATCCCGGCGTCGTTGAAACCACCAATTTCGAGAAGTGCCAGGAACTGTGCGGCCCAGGTCACAAGGGCTTCTCCTCGCCGTCTTTTGTCTCTCGGCCAACAAGCCACGGAGAAAAGCTGGATTAAACCAAACTCTGACGCGGGGTCCAATTTAACAACCGGAGCAGCTTGGAGGAGTTTGATGGCACTAGGACGAATGCTAACCATGAAGAATTCCAGTTGATCCGTTGTATGTCAGGCATGAGCCTCCTCCTCATCGGCGTTCGTCGATTATTCGCCCGAATTCGCCCTATCGATCTCCGGTCCACACTGGAATCAGCCCTCGGCTGCCGGATCACAACTTCCAATGAAGCAACTTACGCGATACGACCGAGCATCACTTTCTTTTTCGCTTACGTTCGATAGACGATTGTTTTCGTTTGCTCTTATGGGAGCCGCTGGATCATCGTCGAACCATGCTCTCCACCCCGAATCGGCACCTCCCGCCGCACCTTCAGGAACTCTGCGAAATCCTCGCCCGTGGTGTGCTGCGGCTCCGCAGCCGCACTGCCGGCCCTGAAACACCGTCTGTCACTGATACGAGAGAGATTTCGCTACACTCCGTGCCACCCCAGCGCCGTCATGCGAACCCGAGACAACGGAGACGCACATGACCAGAACCACGGCCCCACGGGTGGAATCACCGCCCGCCACCACAATTCCCGCCATCCCGAAACAGGACGTGCTCGGCCGGCTTGCCACGCTGAAGACCGCCAGCACCGCCGACCTGAAGGACCAGTGGCGATTGCTGTTTGGCAATGAACCGCCCGCCTACAGCAGGAAGTTCCTCGAGGGTCGCCTCGGATACCGAGTCCAGGAACTCGCCCTCGGCGGCCTGAGACCCGAGGCCGCCGCCCGCCTCGAAGCCCTGGGCAACCAGATCGACGGCAAGAACATCACCCTCCGCCGCACTCGCCAACACCAGCGCCCTCTGGTCGGAACGCGACTGGTGCGGGAATGGCAGGGCGTCGAGCACGTCGTGACGGTCACGCGCGATGGCTTTGAGTGGCAGGGGCGGCCATATCAATCACTGTCGTCGGTCGCGCGCGCTATCACCAGAACACGCTGGAATGGTTGGACCTTCTTCGGTCTGCACGCCCGAGGTGAAGCATGAACCGTCGCCCCCGCGATCCTGCCGCCATGCCGGCGACCGTGCGGAAAATGCGCTGTGCCGTCTATACGAGAGTGTCGACGGACGAGCAGGCCAGCAAGGAGTTCAACTCCCTGGCCGCCCAGCGCGATGCCGCCGAGGCGTTCATTGCATCCCAGCGTGCCGAGGGATGGCTGCTGGTGCCCGACCGCTATGATGATGCTGGCATTTCCGGCGCCACGCTGGAGCGCCCCGCACTGCAACGCCTGCTGCGCGACATCCAGGCGGGGCGGATTGATATCGTAGTATGTTACAAAATCGATCGCTTGAGCCGATCGCTCATGGATTTCTCGCGCCTGATCGAGGTCTTCGACGCGAACAACGTGACGTTCGTGTCGGTGACACAATCGTTCAACACCACGACCAGCATGGGACGGTTGACGCTCAACATCCTGCTGAGCTTCGCGCAGTTCGAACGTGAGGTGATCGGTGAGCGGGTCCGCGACAAGATCGCCGCCTCCCGCGCCCGCGGCATGTGGATGGGCGGACCCGTACCCCTCGGCTACCGGGTGGAAAACCGCAAGCTGCTGGTGGACGGGGACGCGGCTGCCACGGTCCGCCGGGTGTTTGAGGGGTTCGCGGAGACGGGATCGGCGACAAGGCTGCTGCCAGTGCTGCGGCAAGAGGGCCTCGTTACCAAGACCGGACGGCCGTTCGACAAAGGCTCGATCGCCAAGCTGCTGGCCAACCGAGTCTATCTCGGCGAAGCGGTGCACAAGGGGCACTCATTCCCTGGTGAGCATGACGCGATTGTCGGACAGGCTCTCTGGGACCGGGTGCATGCGATCACGCAGGAAAACCCACGCACCCGTGCTGGGCGTGCGCGCGCCCAGACCCCGGCGTTATTGCGCGGCCTGCTGTTCGGCGCTGACGGCCGGGCGATGACCCCGACCCATACCCGGAAGGGCGGGCGGCTCTACCGCTACTACGTCAGCCAGGCGGTGCTGAAGGGCGGCGCCAACGACGCGTCGTTCCGGCGTCTCCCCGCCGGTGAGATCGAGGGGCTGGTGATGGAGCAGGTTCGCGCACTGCTCCGACAGCCGGAGATCGTGGTGGGCACGTGGCACGCGACGCAGGCCGAGGCGCCCGATATCACCGAGACCGAGGTGCGTGACGCGCTGAACCGGCTCGACCCGCTGTGGGACGAACTGTTCCCCGGCGAGCAGGCGCGGATCGTCCGGTTGCTGGTGGAACGTGTCACCGTCAGCGACGCCGGGGCGGAGATCAAACTGAACCTGGAGGGGCTGGCCGGGCTGGCGCGCGAACTCGGAATCCCCAGCAGTGATAAACGGAGGGCGGCATGACAAGCGTGACCAGCGTGACAGTGCGTGTGCCATTGACGATCCGCCGGCGCGGCGGGCGCAAGATGATCATCTCGCCCGAAGGGGTGGCGATGCCCGTAGGAGGCCGCACCTCGGCTGACATCAGCGTCACGCGTGGCGATCCGGCGTTGGTGAAGGCGTTGGCGCGCGCGTTCCGCTGGCGGCGATTGCTAGAGACGGGGGCAGTCGCGTCGGGCCGAGAAATCGCGGCGAAGGAGAAGATCAACGCCTCCTATGTCAGCCGGGTGCTACGGCTGACCTTGCTGCAACCAGATATCGTGGAGGCGATCCTGGATGGGCGACAGCCAGTGAACATGACACTGCCGATGTTAATGGGGCCGTTTCCAGTCGAGTGGCGCTTGCAGGGTGCAGCCCTCGACAGCCGACAACCAAGCGACGAAGCAGTTCCTTAATTGGACCGCTATCAACGAACACCTGAGATGCCGTAGTGACCCACATCGACGGTTTGGTTCGTCGCATCACCGTCGGTCACAACCCACGGGTGCAGATCTGGGACCCCGATTTCCAGGGCGAGATCACAGCAGGTCTTGCAGTCCGTCCGCAGGTGGCTGGTCGGTAACGGCTTGTCGATAGCGGTCAATCGTTGAACCGGTCATTGTGAAGCGGGTCAGTTACGCTGCCGTTCATGGGCGCGCACTTCATCCTCGATCTCGGCGACAAGAGTGTCGATCTGGTTGTCCTCATACACGGATGGGCTGAAATCCGCCTGCCGCAGAATCGTTAGCGCGTTTTGGTATGCCGGACGCAGCGCGGCATTTTGGGGCGCCCCGACGATGAAATGCAGTTTCAGGTCCTCCCGTGCGCCATCCGCAACCGCCGCGAGGTGGCCGCGCCAGCGGCGGGCCTTGTCCTTGATGCCGTCAGCATCGGCCAGATCGAGCGAAAGCGGCTCATAGGCGTGCCATTTGCCGTTCTTCCAGGCGTGCTTGAAGGAAACCTCGTCCGTGGCACTGGCGACTATCTTTTCCTCAAGCGGGATCGCGATTTCCAGTTGATCCAGCTTTTCCCGAACGGGACGCCAGACATCCTCGTCTGTCCGCCGCCGCGTGGTGTGCGTGTCATACCGCGTCACCATGCGGGCATAGAGACGGTCGAGCGCTTTGGTCAGGTCATCCGTCACACCGGAGCCGAGCTCCGACCATTGCAGCGTGCTGTCATCGGCTGGCAATGCCTTTCTGGCAACCGATACGGCATTGCCGTCCCCTGCCATAAGCCCGGCCTCGGCGATCTGCCGCCCCTGTGCCGCAAGCGCCCGGTCGATGGCCTGCATGGATGCGCGGAAGGCCTCGCCGTCGAGGTCGGGGAACATGTGCTTCGCGCGGCCGAACGTCTTACGGGTCTTGAACTCAAGCCGCCCCAGCGACGCGGCGTGAATGACGACGCCGACATTGAGGAACTCCCCTGTCCGCACATCATGCACGTAGCGGAGCGTGGTGTAGGTGTATGATCGTTGTTCGGTCATGCCAGCACCCTTTGAATTTCCACGATACAGGCGTCTATGTTGTCTCTAGCGGATTTGATCAGCGTGATCGCGCTGCCCACGTCCTCCGCAGCTTGGCCCCATTCTGCCGGGATTGTACCCGCGTAGCCGTCGATCCGCGAATCGGTCAGTTGCTTCCAGGACTCCCGAACGCGATCAAAGTCAAGATTTTCTCCGTGCAGTTTGCGCATAAAAATGTGCCGATCAGGTGGTTCGGGAATGCTGAAGCTTCCCGGAACCCAGGGTGGCTGCCACCCTATGATCGAATGGCTGGCGCTATAGGCAAGAAAAGCTAACTCATGGTCGAAAATCCGGAACGTATCGCCGCGGACCAGACAGTTCGGGTTACTGGATCGCCGATCGGGGTTCTGGATGATCGCGTCGAACACGAAGGTGGCCAGCGCCGTCGGTACCATCGCGGGCCGGAGCGTTGTGCCGTCGTTCCAGGCACTGAACTGCGCGCCTGCGAAGCTGGACCCAAAGGCGACAGGCGCGCTGCACTGGATGTTGGCGCGGATGGTGGCGTCGGTCACGCTGGCGGCCCAGGCGGGCGTGATGTCGAGCAGATAGGGTGTCGGGATCGGCAAACCGAGATCGCCGGCGAGGCAGGCCGCGATGACCTCTCGCGCCAGATTGGTGACGCCCTGGTCGCAGTTCGCGGAGAATTTGGCGACTACATCGACCTCTTCACCTTCCTGCGTCTCGCAGACCAGCAAGGCCGGTTTGGTGCGGCCATTGCCCATGGCCCGGTCGAACGCGATGGGGGTGGCGTGGCGCAACACCGTGGAGCTCAGCCGAAAATCTGCGCGAGCATGGAGGGCAGCAATGCGGTGGCGTCCCCGGCGATGGCGGCTTGGTGGGTGCGCACTTCAGCGACCTTGGCGTGAAGGTTGTTGAACCAGCGCTGCGCTTCCAAGGATGGGACGGGTACCCTGATCGCTCCAAGCGTTTCAAGCCCAAGCGTCCGATTGCGGCCCGCTCCACCTGGCGATGCTTGGCCTATGAGGCCCAATCCCTCTCTCGTTAAGAAGAAAAACCGTAATATCTCTGCTGTGATACGTCTCTGATCAACATCGCATGTGATAAAGCGGTGGGAGCCAACACGCCCAGCATCCTCAGGGCGCGCTATTGCGATTGCGCCTTCCCACGCAAATACGTTGCTGAAAATCAGATCGCCAGGCTCGATCCGGAATATTCGTTTATTACCGATATCGAGACTGCTGAGCGCTGGTTTATGGAACGTTCCCTTTCCAAAAGATCGAACGCCAAGCTCATCGTAGCTTCGGTCAGGGACGACTGTAACCGGCCTGCGAATAAGCGGCGCGAGTTCGGCCATTGGGGCGCGTGGCACATCGACGATCATTTGCGCGAAACACGCATCGAGCATCGCCGCAAGTTCGGCTTGCTGCCGTTCAGCCGCTTCAGCCCGCGCTTTCAAGCGCGTTGACACAGCGTCCAGGCGCTCAACGATGCGGCGCTGTTCGCTGAGTGGGGGTAATGCGACCTTACTGGTGAGCAATGTCGCTTCTTTGAGCCTGACTCGGTTCGTACTTCCTTCGCTCGCACCTCGGCACAGGGATACAAATTGTTCAGTTCGAGAAAGCCAAAGTAGAAAACGAGGAAGCATGCGACTGGCATTAACGTGGAAGCACGGAAAATCACCTGAAACAACCGCGCCGTCCAGGTCCGGAGGCACTAAGCCAAAGGCACCATGTCTCGCGTCAATTTTTGATATGATGAATTGCCCTGCTTCAACCTGGATCTGTTCGGCAGCGGCGATTTCCGCTCCCTTACATATACCCCTTAAAGCCAGTCCCTTGCCCCAGAGCCGAACGGTGATCTGCTTATAATCGTCATCGTAAACAAGGGGGACGCGTTTGCTGTTCTTTTGCAGGACGTCAGCCAATGCCGTTGGCTGCCAGTGAGCCGCGCTCATATCCCACCAGCCATCAACGCCTTAATTTCATCCAAAAGCGCCATGATTTTGCGCTCTTCAGCAATAATCCCATCGACAATTACAACGGGTGTCCTGTGCTCTGTCGCGTCAACCTCATTCGGATTTTTGATATCGAGATTGACCCCAACCACGCGCCCTTCGGAATCGGTGCTGATCAATCCTTCGACAGGAATCAGCCAAGCGCGCGAGTCCTCGCCACGCGCGCTGCACCACGCCACGCAATCGGCCAATTCTTCGAACTGCAGTGGCGCCGTCTTGCTGTATTTCTTCCGCCCCTCCGCCATCGGCTGCTGCCAGTAGCAGATTTCCCGCGTCGGCCCGGTGGTGTCGAAGAAGATGATGTTGGTCGGGATATCTGTGTAGGGCGCGAACACGCCCTCCGGCAGCCGAATGATTGTGTGCAGGTTGAACTCCCGCAGCAGATCGGCCTTCACGCGAGCGGCCACGCCGCCCTCGAACAAGGTGCCGTTCGGCATCACCACCGCCGCCCGGCCGCGGCCGTTGCGCTTCAGCCGCCGCATGATCAATTGCAGGAACAACAGCGCCGTCTCGCTGGTGCGGCGGTCGTCCGGGAAATTGGCCTGGATGCCGATTTCCTCCTCGCCGCCGAAGGGCGGATTGGTGAGGATGACGTTCACTCGGTCGCGCTCGCCGATCTGCGTCAGGCGCTGTCGAGAGAGTGTGTTGCCCAACGCGATGTCCGGCGCCTCCAGCCCGTGCAGCAACAGGTTCATCTGCGCCAACAGGAACGGCAGCCGCTTGGCCTCTCCCCCAAACAGGCTGCCGGACTGCAGCCGCTCGCGGTCGTCCGTGGTCTCCACCTGGGCGGACAGATGCTCGAACGCCTCCGCCAGGAAACCGCCGGTGCCACAGGCGGGGTCGAGCACCGTCTCGCCGAGTCGGGGATCGATCACGGCCACCATGAAGCGCACCACGGCGCGAGGCGTGTAGAACTCGCCGCTGTCGCCGGCGGCGTCGCGCATTTCGCGGAGCAGGCCTTCGTAGAGCCGGGAAAGGGTGTGGATTTCCTCCGATGCATCGAAATGGATCGCATCGACGAGGTTGACCACGTCGCGCAGCAGGTAGCCGCTTTCCATGCGGTTGGTCATTTCGGCGAACACCGTGGCGATCACGTCGCGCCGATCGCGCTCACCGTCGCGCCCACGCAACGAGCGCAGATAGGCGAACAGGCCGGGACCCTTCGAGCCGTCCGGCCGGATGGTTTCGTCCGCGGCCAGGAAGCGGATCAGATCCGGGCCGGTGATGCCGTCACGCCGAGCCGCCCAATCGCGCCAGCGATAGGGTGGCTCGATGGCGGCGTGGAAGGGTTTGCCGGCCAGGGCCGCCTCGTCCTGGTGGATGCGCTCCATGTCGTCGAGAAATTTGAGGAACAGCACCCAGGTCAGCAGCGGCAGCCGGTCGAGGTCGCCGTTCAACCCCTTGTCCTTACGCATGATCTTGCGAGCTGATTTGACGATGCTGTCCAGGCGCTGCGCGGTGGTCTGAGGCGCAACGACGCGACGTGCGGCCGGTTGCTTACCCATGGGCTGACGTCATACGGGGCGAATCCTCCTGAGCCGCATCATGCCGCATAGAGACCGTCCTGTAACTCTGTCACGGCATCACGCAATTGCTCGGCGCCACCGAAGTGGCGGATGATTTCGCTGGGGTTGCCCATGGAGGCCAAAGGCTCGACCCGCAGCGCGTCTGGCAGGCGCAATTGGTCGGGGCCATGAGCGGCATATTTTTGCAGCAACGCTTCCAGGACGGCGCGTGCCTCGGGACCATGCCGATCGAACAGGTCCTGGCGGTTGGCGCTCAGCCGCGCCGCGCGCTCTCGCCGGGTGAGCAGCGGGGCACCCCAGGCGAGATGGCATAGCAGATCGAACGAATCGTCGTCCTCCCGCCCCATTTCGGTTGCGAGCGCCGCGAGGTCGATCCCGCGTTCGGCCAATTCCTCTACCACCGCGGCGCGTTTGTCGGCGATGGTCCACGCGGCTCGGAAGGCGGAGGGGGTTGGATAGAGGGTGCGGACTTTCTCGCCGGTGTAATCGGTGACGCGGCGGGCAGTGAGGCGTTTGCCGTCGGAATCGAGTTCGTAAACGTGGTGCTGCACGACCTCCACAGTCCCGCCATCGACGTAGTACTTGCGCGGTTCGCCGGTCTGGCCACCGCCTGGTGGGAGCGGGATGGCTGGGCCGTCTGGTCCATGATCGGCGGCTTCGTCCTCATCCTCGGTTGGAATGGTGGGATCCTCGATGGCGCCAGTCTCGACGCCGTCGGGATCGATGGTGATGGTGGTGGCGCCGACCGGATCGCCATCGAAATCTGGGTCGGCAAATTTGGCCGTGGCCGTGCCGGTGTAGTCGATGATGTTGAAGAACAGCTTGCCGTAATCCTCCCGCAGACGGGTGCCGCGGCCGATGATCTGCTTGAACTCGCTCATGGAGCCGACCACCCGTGCCAGCACCACGTTACGGCAGGTGGGCGCATCCACGCCCGTGGTGAGCATCTGCGAGGTGGTGAGAATGACCGGCGTGCGCTTTTCCAGGTCCTGGAAGTCGGATAGATGGCCGCGCCCGATGGTGCCTTCATCGGCGGTCACCCGGCACACGTAATTTGGGTATTGCCGCACCAGGTCGGCGTTGAGGTTGGACAATGCCGCGCGCATATCGCTGGCGTGTTCCTGATCGACGCAGAAAATGATCGTCTTGCTGAAGCGGTCAGTCGCCTTGAGAAAGTCCGTCAGGTGTCGAGCGATGGCTTCGGTGCGCGCACGCAATGCCACGACTCGTTCGAAATCCTTCGTCTGATATTCCTCGTCGGGAATCTCTCGGCCATATCGATCCAGTTCACCCTTGCTGGGGCGCCAGCCGGCGGCGTCGGTCTCGGTCACGACGCGATGCACGCGATAGGGGGCCAAGAACCCATCCGCGATGCCCTGGGCGAGGGAGTAGGTGTAGAGCGGGGCGTCAAAATAGGCGTAGGTGTCGCGGGTGTCGTCTCGCAACGGTGTGGCGGTCATGCCGAGTTGTGCCGCATTGGTGAAATAGTCGAGGATCTCGCGCCATGAACTGTCGGCCCGAGCGCTGCCCCGATGGCATTCATCGACAATGATCAGGTCGAAGAAGTCGGGCGGGAACTCGCGGTAGAGGCCGGGGCGGCGTTCATCCTCGGCGATGGCCTGGTAGATGGCGAAATAGATGTCGCGGCCGAGGCTTACCTCGCCATTCTCGATCTTGAAGCGGCCCAGGCCGAACGGCGCGAAGTCCCGTGCCATCGGGTCGTCCACCAGCACATTGCGGTCGGCCAAGAACAGGATTTTGGGCTTCATGTGGTCGCCACGCCGGTTCCAGCCCGCCGACCAGAGGCGCCAGGCGATCTGGAAGGCGACCGCGGTCTTGCCCGCGCCGGTGCAGAGCGTCAGCAGATTTCGGCGGCGACCGGTCAGGACCGCCTGCACGGCTCGGTTAATCGCGATTTCCTGGTAGTAGCGGAGCGGCTTTTCCGGGTCGGGGCGACCGGGTGTGAGCAGTTGGGCTGCGGTTGTCTCGTCAGTGAGACCAAGCCCGTTGCGCTGGCGTGTCCAGAGCTCGGCCGGGGTCGGGAAGCCTTCGACCACCCGTTCCCGACCTTCGAAGAAGTCGAACTCGATGATTTCCGCGCCGTTGGTGGCATAGGCGAAATTTAGACCGAGAACTTCGGCGTAGTCCTTGGCCTGCTGGAGGCCATCCGCGGCGGCGAGATAGCTGGCCTTCGCCTCGACCACTGCGATCGCCACGTCCGGGCGATAGCGCAGGAGGTAGTCAGTCCGTTTGCGGCGGCCACGGCGAGGCTGGCCACCGACGAATATAATGCGGCCATCGGTGAAGCTGCGTTGTTCGTGGATGGCATGCGGCGCAGTGTCCCACCCCGCCGCCTGGAGGCGCGGGGTGACGAAAAGACGACAGGTATCGGCCTCCGTGTTCACGATTGACGTGTTCCTCGTCATTGGCGCCGATTGAAGCGTCACCGATGGATAGTTGCGCGGCACGCCTGCGCAGACAACCTGCCGATCGTCCGGGTGTGCCGTTAAACCTGTGGACGGCGGCTCTCGGCGCGGCGGCTACTTCGAACTTCGGGGATGATCGGGTCAATGGAGAGCTGACCCCCAGCGTCCCCGCTGTCCGCCCGAAGTCGATTACGCGATGATCACGGACGAGCCGCCTGAAAGGGGGGCAAGCATGGTCTTTGATGGTTCAAAGGCGTTGACGCGTGTCGATGCCAGTTAGCTCTCAGGTCCGTGCGGCGAGCCAATCGGCGATATGAAATAGTGTGGTCTCAATAGGGCATAATTAGAATTTATTATCAATGGTTTGTGACCGCCGTACTAAATCGGACAAGTCAACAGGTCCGGAGAGAAACCCCTATACGGAGAGAGATTCCGGCGTTCGTTCTGCCCTCGAAGTATCGGGCAGGGTGCGCAAAACCGCGCGGAACCTGGGCTTTTTCAGCCCGGCGGATCAGGGAGAGAATGGTTGGCCGCAGGTGCGGTGGCGTAGGGAGAGGCACCGGAATCCAACCTTCTCTGGGGGAGCGGTGATTCCGGTATCGTTTCAGAATAGAAGAAAAATACCGCAATATTAGTAATATAGAATACCTGCATTTATGAGCGCAACCAAACCATGTTCATTGTGGCGCCTAACCTTGGCATGACAGCGACTCCCTTTCGGTATGCTGTCCTGAGTCACGTGGAAATGCATCAAGTTTGAGTCGGAGCCATGTTTCGGCGCCGATAGGGGGACAAATTCCTGCGCCGAATCACACCACGTCCTACGTCTGCTAGGCTGCTAGCCAATCCCCGCTTCGGCCCTGAGCTTGAAGATCGGATCGGATTTGTCGCGCCGATGGGCGACCCAGTCTGGCTTGATGGGGGGCACTTCGCCAAGCATCAAGCGCGCCGCCTCGAAGATCACGATGCGATGCGCGATACGCCAGGCGCCATCGCGCTTCTCGACGCGGTCGGCGTAGCGGCCGTAGTGCGAAAGCTGCACCGGACCGCTGTTGTTCCCCGCGCCGTATTGGTGTTGCGCCTTCGGCCCAAGTGTATGAGCAGTCATGAAGTAGGTCTCGACGATGGCGACCGCCGGCGATGCGAATTCGATGAGGCATTCGCCGAGGAAGTGCATGACCTGCGTCGCACCACCGGTACGCGAGCGGCCGAACTCGATGAAGCCGTCGGTTCCACCCTTGTAGTCACCGTGATCGTCGTAGGCGTCCGTGTGATAGGTCTCGCGCACGCCGTCCCTGTCGGCACGGTCGACACCGCGGGCGTAGCGGCTCATGAGATCACGGATCTCGTCCTTGTCGATCAGGCGTTGCAGGGCATCGTTCATGGCGTCCTCCTGTGCGAGCTTTTGCGTCCTGTTCGGCGGATCGAACCGGGCACCGGCCGTTCGGGGCGAGTGCGCGATCTAAACGGCGGTCCCCCACACCAGCGGGATCTCGTTCGCGCCCGACCAGGTCTCACGTCCTGGCAGGACGCCGGTTTACGTCTTCAGAACCAAGCCCTCGTAGGCATTGTCGCGGATCATGTCGCAGGTCTTGCGATAGACGCCGACACCGCCGAGATAGGCGAGGTAGACGCGCGGTTTGCCAGGGATGTTGGCGCCGACATATTGCGTCTCAGACTGCGCAAACAGGGATTTATCGGCAACTTCGGCCGCGTGCCGGGTCCAGGCGTCCTCCGCCGAACGACTGGCCTCGATCTCGACGACCTCGGCCTGGGAGGCGTGCTCCAGCAGGTCGAAGACCCAATCGACGTGCTGCTCGATCGACACCAGCACCTGGGAGCGGATCGATGGGCTGCCAGGCTGGGCGAGCATGAACATGTTCGGGAAACCGTTGGCCATCAGACCGAGATACGTCACGGGTCCTTCAGCCCATTTGTCCTTGAACGTCTGGCCGCCCTTGCCGCGCACATCCATTCGCAGCATGGCGCCCGTGCCACTGTCGAAGCCGGTCGCGAGGATCAGGATGTCCAGTGGATATTCGTTATCACGGGTCTTTACGCCCGTTGGCGTAACGGCCGTGATCGGGTCGCTCCTGACGTCGATCAGGCTGACGTTCGGCTGGTTGAAGATCTCAAGATAGCCGTTCTCGGCGATGATACGCCGCTCTCCGATGAAGAACCCACGCGGCATCAGCAGTTCGGCCAATTTCGGATCGCGCACGCGCTCGCGGATCTTTTTGCGGAAGAAATCCGAGACACGGTTGTTCGCGACCTCGCTGGTCATCAGATCGGAAACGCCGCCGAAGAAATAAAGCCCGCCGGTGACCCAAAGCTCCTCCAGGCGCTGCCGCAGCGTTATCTCGTCCAGATCGGCGATCGGTCCGGTGGTGAGCTGCCCGAGCGACTTCACCCGTGGGAAAAGCGTGCCATTGCCGGTCCACTTCGCGGCCTCGCGGAACGCGGGATAGTCGGCCTTGAACGCGCTTGTGTATTCGGCATCGGCCTTGCGATTCCAGCCCGGCACAATGAAATTGGCGGTCCTCTGGAAAATATGGAGGTGCTCGATCGGCTCAGCCGCGACCGCGGTCGCGGTTTGCACGCCGCTCGAGCCGGTGCCGATGATGCCGACGCGCTTCCCGGCAAAGTCGACCTTGTGTCGCGGCCATTGATTGGTGAAGTAGGCCTCTCCGCGGAAGGTCTCGATGCCGGGGATCCCTGGTTTGGCCGGAACGGAGTAGCCGCCCGTGGCCATGATAAGGTAACGAGCCTTCGCCGTCTCGCCCTTGTCCGTCGTCACGGTCCACGTCCCGCCGGCCTCGTCGTAAGCACAGGCGGTAATACGGGTCTCGAACTGGATCGAACGGCGCAGGTCGAAGCGATCCGCGACGTGGTTGGCGTAACGCTCGATTTCAGGTTGGGCGGCATACAGTTCCGACCACTCCCAATCCTGCTCTAGCTCTTTCGAGAAGGAATACGAGTAGGCGAGACTGTGAATGTCACACCGCGCGCCAGGATAGCGGTTCCAGTACCAGGTACCGCCCGGCCCGGTTCCGGATTCGAAGCATTTTACGCGAAAACCAGCCGTGCGCAGTCGATGAAGCATGTACATACCGGCAAAGCCGGCACCAACGATAATGACGTCATCCTTGCCGGGACTAGACCGCTCGTGCGTTTGGCTGTTCGCTGACCCGTTCATGATCCTTGTCTCCTCGGCTTCGCTCAGAAACGTTAGGTCCATCTGACGTGTGCCGCCAAGTCTGTCGTTCAGGACTGACGTGCGCAGGACAGCGGATTGTATTGAGTGCGCGAAGCGGGACCGGCTTGGCGCAAGCGGCGGTTCCGTATCCTGGCCGATTGCTCGGAGCGGTCTTCGCCGCGACGTCGTCCGGCCCGGCCAGACCGGAAAACTGGATGACGGCGAACCGGGCGGACGGCGTCACACGCGGGCGAACTCTGGCGTCGTTTGGTTCGGGAGGCGTCTCAAGCAAACTGCTGCGACGATGCGAATGTTCGTGCTGGGCCCGCCGGGAGGAGATCTCCGTGCTCTACAAGCGTGCGCTGCGGCTGTTCGCCGGCCCTCGCCACCGCGCTCGGTGAAGGCCGGCTGGCTCGGCTAATGACGATGACTGGGAGCCGAGCCGCTCACCGCCGACCAGCGTCGTGACCTGCCGGAAATCGTCGAGGATCGTTACGACAAGGCCTCCTTGCTGATCACCTGTCAGGTCTTGGTCAGCCAATGGCACGAAATGATCGGTGACCCCACCATGCTGCATGCGATGAATTGCTCAACAGGCCCGCGCACATGATCACGATCACCGGGATCGGCGATCACATTCGGGCGGAATGACCAATCACATTCGACGGAATGCGCACCCTACACGCGGCGGATGTTCCAGAAGAACGCGCCACCCGCCTCGATCTGGCCCTGGATGTTCTTGCGTCGCGCGGTGCGGATCTGGAACTGACCGCTTGGCACATAGGGCACCTGGTCGAAGGCGCGCGCCTGCACCTTGTCCGCCGCAGCCTGCGCCGCCGCCGGATCGGGCGCCAGCAGCCATTCCTGCACCAACTGCTCGATTTCCGGGTCGGCGTACCAGCCGAACCAGCCGGTCTGGCCCAGGCCGCGGATGAAGAACTGCTCCACCGGTGTCATCGCGATGTTGGAAGGGAACCAGGTGTGCAGCAGAGACCAGCCGCCTTTCTCCGCCGGCTCCTTGCTGGCACGGCGCTGCGTGACCGTGCCCCAGTCCGTGGAGACGAACTCCACATTCATACCGAGCTTGGTCAGCACGTCGTTCGTCACTTCGCCGAGCGGGCCGATGGTCGGGAATTCGCTCGGGCTGATGATCACCACCTTCTCGCCCTTGTATCCGGCCTCCTTCAGCATGGCGCGGGCCTTGTCGAGATTGGCCTGCATCACGGGGCCGCCGGTTTCGCGGCTGTAGCGCGTGCCGCAGGGCAGCATGGCGTTGCAGACCTTGAAGGCCGTGGGATCGCCGCCGGTGATGGCGGACATGTAGTCTTCCTGATTCACCGCCATCATCACCGCGCGGCGGACGCCCAGGTTGTTGAAGGGCGGATGCAGGTGATTGAAGCGCAGCACCGCGTTAAAGCCGGTGGGATTGGCGGAGCCGATCTCGATATTCGGATTTTTGCGCAGGCTGAGGACCAGATCGGGGTGCACCTGCTCGTACCAGTCCACCTCGGCGTTCTGCAGCGCCGCGGCGGCGGTGGCGGCATCGGGGATCACCTTCCACTCGACGCGGTCGAAATGCACCACCTTGCCACCTGAGGTCCATTCTGCTGGCTCCTGGCGCGGCACGTAATCCTTGTTCTTCTCGTAGACCACGCGCGCACCCGGCACGAACTCGTCCTTCACGAATTTCAGAGGGCCGGAACCAATCGTCTCGGTGTTCTGCTTGAACGGATCGGACTTCGCCACATGCTCCGGCACGATGAACGGCATGGAGGCCCCGCCCGTCGCGATTGCCGGCATGAGCAGCGGCATCTTCTGCTTCAGCACGATCCGGATGGTACGATCGTCCTGCGCCTCGCAGACATCGACGAACTTCCAAAGGGTCTGTCCGATCGTCTCGCGTGCCGCCCAACGAGAGAGGCTCGGCGCAGCGTCCTGCGCCCGCACTGGCTCGCCGTTATGGAATTTCAGGTTGTCGCGCAGCTTGATCGTGTAGGTACGCCCGTCGTCTGAGAGCGTGTAGCCGTCGGCCATCTGCGGCCGAAGCTCAAATTTCGATGTCGCGGAGAACAGCGTATCGAAGATCGCCCAGCCATGATTGATCGTCACCAGCGCGGTGGTGAAGATCGGATCAAGCAGGGTCAGATTCGCGTGCGGTACGAAGCGCAGCACCTTGGGTTGCTGGGCAATGGCGACGCGGGCCAACGGGGTCGCGGTCGTGGCGGCAGCCGCGGCGGCCCCCAGAAAGGTTCGGCGCTTCATTGTCGGATAGCCTCCCGTGGTGTCTTGTTGGTATCAGCGTGGCGCAAATCGGGCGCCGCGCGCAAGTGCGTCGCGTGAAAGCTGTAGCTAGCTCATGAACTGTCCGTTGTTTGTAGCTCGTAAAGTGTCCGGTAATCTTGCCTGCCATGAACGGAGGCTAGAATGGACCGGGCACGTATTCACAAAGGGGTTCGACGGGATGCGTTTCGGGGACATTCTCGGCCGCGCTGAGAGGTCGGAACTGAACCAGATGGGGACATGCCAATCGAGTAACCCAGCGTTCCAGTGCTCGATGACGCCGAACAGCCAGATCTTGCCATCCTACACGCTCGGGATTTGGGTCGCATCGGTGGCCCACATCTGGTTTGGCGCCTGGGTGATGATGTGCCGGTCGTGTGGCGTGTCGGCCCGGGTACGCTGGACAGTCGGCCGCGTTGCAGCCCGGGCAGGGAAAGCCGCTGCCCCGAGGAAAATCGAGATGAATATCGAGGCGGCGCCCCTCCGGGTCGAATTCCGCGAACGCAACCGTCCAGGGCGGCGTCAGTCCCAGCGCCAGTTGCAGCAGGTGGGTGTCTCGCATGGTGGCATCTCCGCGGGGGCTCCGACCTGAGCGAGGTTGGCGCCGTGCTCTCCGCCGTCAAGGACGCTTCGCGCCGCGCAAGCGCGCGGTGGCCGATGGCCATCCTTGACCGCGGCTGCGCGCGGCGCCTTGCGGATGATCAGGCCGAGACGAAGAAACGGCCCCCAGCCGAACCAAGAAACTGACGTATTGGGGAGGTGACTGCATGGCAGGTGCGGCTGCCTTCAAGAGAATCCGGCGGGCTCGGGAAGCACAGCCCAGTCGTGCCTGCCCACACGAAATAGCGAGGATCCAAAAAATCCCATTAAATCGTATACCGAACGATCTCCGCCTGGGTCAGCTGCTCCGACGCCGCGGTAGCGGCTCCGCCTGCCTTCGTCAGATAATACCGATGCGCCCCCGGGCTCGCTTGAGCACGCCCAGGTCTAGCAGCCGGCGCAATTGTCTCGACAACCGGTCAGGTGAGAACATGCTGAGCACCGGAAGCAAGTCGCCCTGCCGAATCCCCGCTATATCGACCTTTGGGTCTTGCAACGCATGCAACAACGCGTTGTCCCCCGCCTCGAAGAAGTTGATCCCCTTGACCGTCTTCTCGCCCACCATGCGCGGCTTGGTGACCCGCTCCAACGCGCGAATCCCGGCGGAGAAATCGTCCAGCGTGGAAAGATGCGCCGGATAGCGGCGGTTGCAGCTTTGTAGTATCCGAATCGACAAAGGGGAAGGCGCTGGCGCGCCTCCCCCATCGCGACCGGTCCGATCAATCGACCTTTTTCAGCCGTTCGATGTTGTCGTTGGCGACCTTCCACATCGCACGCACACCCCAAATCTCCCGCTTGGACATGTGCAGCGCGTTGTTGGAGTCACGGATCATCTCCTCACGCCGGAACGGCTGGTTGCGCCAATCGTCGACGAACACGTCCAGCCGCTTCAGGTCGTGTGCGAGGATCCACTCCAAATGGTGCGCGTCATGGGCCTGAAGATCTGACGACAGCACCCCCAGCCGGAAGGGCAGTTCCAGCAACAGCATCTCCGCCCACCAGGCCGACCACCCCTTCAGCCAGCGGAAGCCCCGCAACCCACGTTCCGGTAGTGCGATCCCGCTGGACCGCCCGAAGGTCCGGTCTGCATACTCTTGGAACGTTGCCGCCGGCGGCAACGCCCAGGCATGTAGGCTCAGGATTTGTAGGATCCCAGAAATCCTGAACAGCACGACGTAAGGCAGGAACACCGTGGAAAGCCAGACCTCCAGAACGGCAGCACGAACGCCAGACCGGCCAGGACGCTGATCCAGACCGCACCCATCGCCCGCCGGCCCCAGTCCGGCACGGCCTTCTCCCACGGGCCATTATCGGACGGATTGTCGATGTCCTCGTATCGCACCGCGAGCAGGTTGGACTTCAGCCTGCCAACGAAACTGCTGATGTAGGCCGAGGCGCTCAGCAGTGCCCGCGAGAGGTCGGCCGCCGCCCGGACGTAGGCCACGTCAGGATCGCCACCAATGATGGTATAGGTCGCCGGGTCGTGATGCTTCGCGTGGTCACGTCCGTAGTCCGTCAGGTTCGGCGACAGAGAGAGCGTGGTCGCCGCCTGTCCCAGCAAGTCGTTCCGGTTCATCCCGAGGAACACCGCCTCGATGTCTTCACGGCGGGGACCGCCCCTTACCTGGGTAGCAGGCTGAAAGTCGCCGGGCACGCGATCATCGCACCTCTTGACCAATATGTCAGAGCGCGTCTCCGTTCGGCCTGATCGGCAGGGGCACCGAAAGTCGCGCGGGGCTGTCGATCGGATCAACGGGCTTGGGGTACCCAACATGCCCGTGCCCACGGTTTTGCCCCTCTTACGGGGAAGGCACATGGCCCTGGAACGAGCGTTGCAGGATCAGGCCGGCGTCCCCGCTGAAGGCACGGGCCACGCCAGCAATGTGCCGGCGACGCGCTGCATCACATCTCCCCACTGTCTCGCCTGGGTTTGTCGGAACAGGCGCACACTGGGATACCAGGGGGTGTCCTGACGCGCCAGAAGCCAACGCCAGTCGGGTGCCGTGGCCAGCATGATCCAAGTCGGCCTACCCATCGCTGCCGCCAAGTGTCCGACGGACGTATCCACGGTTACCACGATATCCAGGCATTCCAGCAGCGCCATCGTATCATCATAGTCCCGGATCTCGGCGCCGACGTTGACCAGAGGTGCCCGCCCGAAATACCGTCCGGCCTGATCCGCGGATGGTCCCTTCTGCAGCGACACCAGGGCCACCCGGGGCAAAGTGGCAATCGGCGCAAAGGACGCCAGCGTGGTGGAACGGCGGCGGTCGTTGTTATGCGTCGGCCGCCCGGCCCAGACGATGCCGACGCGTCGATATGACCGTGGTGTCAGACTTTCCAGACGTTCCCGCCATGCCGTGGCCCGCGCCGGATGGGCGTGCAAATAGGGACCCTGGACAGGGACATTGTCCACGCGCGTGCCATGCAACCGCGGCAGGCTGGACAGCGCAGCGTAGGCCCGGTAGGGTGGGCAAAGTTGCCAGTGCTGGAACATCCGCAGCCCGGGATGCAGTTGCTTCAGCACCGGCTCCATCGCCTGGGCGCAGGCCACCACAATGTCGGGGCAACGCTCGGCAGCCCAGGGAATATAGCGGCTGAACTGGATTACGTCGCCGAACCCCTGATCGGCGATCAGCAACACCGTCCCGTCAGAAATAGGCTTTCCATCCCATTGAGGCTTATCTGTCGGCGGCATCAGTGGCGCAGCACCGGAAATCTGGAAGCGCCACTCGTATTCGTCCCATCCTCGCGCCCAGTCGCCTTTCAGTAACAGCGCCTCGGCCAGTTCGAAATGCGCGCCCGGCATGCCCGGATTCATCATCAGAGCCTGTTCGGCACAGGCAATGCTTTCCTCGATCTCCAAACGCTCATAATGAATGATCGCAATATTGTGCAAGCATAACGGATCGCTCGGCGACAGTTCCACCGCACGTCTTGCTGTCGCGAGCGCGTCGTCCAGACGGCCCATAGTGCGATAGACTTCACATATATTACGCAGGTAAAGCGCCGTATCGACACCGTATTCAATCGATTTCTGCATTTGTTGCAACGATTTTTCATGCCGGCCGAGTCGGAACGAAACGATCCCCGCCAGGTGCAGCGTGTCGGCCTGATGGGGAGAGGTTTCCAGTATCCGTTCCAAGAGGCGATCGGCCTGCCCCAGCTTCCCGGCCCGTTCGTATTCGGCGGCGATGGCAAACAGCTCGGTCAGCGGAACCGGCACCATCGCCCCGACAGCGGCGGCCGGCGGCGGAATTGCCTCCATGGATCAGTCGACCGTGTAGCCAAGGCGCTCGATCACCGGTTGCAGAATCGGGATGACCGGTTCCAGATGGCGGCGGTAGTGGCGATAGCGGTAGCGAGACCGATCATACAGCTTCTCGGTCACTTGCGCGTAACTGGCGGTACGAGCGTAGCGCCGGTTCTCGTGAAATTGCAGGCAACGCTGGTCGTACTCCTCGCCGATGAAGTCCAGTATCGAACGCACCATGGTCTCCTGGTCACCGACCATGTCTTCATACCGAATGAACAGGTAGCGAAGGGCCATTTCTGATCGGTAATGCTGCACCAGGTCCGTCACCCGCACATAATGCAAGGCAGCGGTTTCCAGGGCGCTGGAACAGAAAAACCCATGTGTGAAATGATTGGATATCGCCGAAACCATGACGTCCAGCGGGTGACGAACCACGTGGATCAGCGGTGCTTCCGGGAACAACAGGGCGATCAGACCGAGGTGCGTCTCATTCAGAGGCATCTTGTCGGTGAACCACGCAGCGCCAGGTTCCAGGATACCCATTTGTCCGACTTTCTGCAGGTAGTAATCGCGCAGATTATCCAACCCGTCCCGTTGGTCGCCCATCCAGAGTTCGGCCAACGCCTCCGGGTAGGTGAGCGGACTGTTCAGCATCCTAGGCATGATGCTGGTGATGTCATGGATCAGCGGCAATTCGTCGCCGGCGACAATGTGTGGGTGAGCGGACAGGGTCTGCTCCACCAACGTGGTACCGGAGCGCGGGAAGCCTAGCACGAAGATCGGCTTTGGTACATCGGCGCGGACCCGGGCGCGTGGCAGGGTGCGCAACCGTTCGGCGGTGAAGAAGCCACGCAGGCGTTGGATCAGGTTGTCGGCGGCTGCGTCCAGGTACCGACTCCCGCTCAGTTCGCGGGAGAGGTGCTTGCCTTCCAGGAACGCTTCAAACGCGTCATCGTAGCGACCCATCTGGTCCAGCAGCCGACCTTTTTCGGACAATTCGGTCGGACCAAGCCGTCCGTCGCTGGTGAGCGCAGCGATGCGGTCGAGCACGGCGAGAGCATCATCGTAGCGCTTCCTGCGACCGAGAAGCACGGCTCGGCCCAACAGCACGCCGGGGTCGTCGGGCCACTGCTTGTCCATCCGGTCCAGCGTCTCGGCTGCAGCGTCGAATTTCCGGTCGGCTTCCTCCAAGCGGGCCCAGCCCAGCAGCGTCTGCCTGATACCGGGCGCAGCTGCCACCGATTCACGGTACAATGAGCGGCCTTCTTCCATGCGGCCCTGGTTCTTCAGGCACCAGGCGAGGTTCGCCAGCAGGATCGGATCACGGCTGCCGGCCAGTTCCAGAACGCGGCGGTAATGGAACTCACCGATCTGGGGCCTTTGCGTCTCAGTCATGATCATGCCCATCAGGTTGTGTGCCTGTGGATTTTCCGGAGCGATACGCACGGCGTTGCGGGCGTGGATTTCGGCTTCGGCCAGTGCTCCCTTTGCCATCAGCAACAGCGCGAGTTCGTTGGTAGCGAGGAAGTTGTTAGGGTCAAACACGACGATGCGCCGGATCAGCGCCTCCGCGGCCCGGTGTTTTCCTTGACTTTTGCGGATCTGGTACAGGACGATCAGTGCGCCTGGGCGGTCAGGCGCCAGCTCCAGCACGTCCAGGCAAAGGCGTTCGGCGGTTTCATTGGCCCCCTGTCGGTGGGCCTGGACCGCTCGCTCAACCAACGGCACGAGGTGGCGGGAGGACCCTGGCGGTGGCAGGGACGACGCGTCGAGGCCGCAACAACGTGCCGGGCGAAGTCCGCTGCCGCAGGGACATGACAGGGAGACGGGCGCATTCATTGCAGGTGGCTCCGGTCCGGTTACGGTGGCGAGTTGGGCATTGCCGGTATAGCGTGCGATCACAGGATATGCCATCGGCGAGTGTCACGTTCGTTGTCGCCTGACGTTTGTAACGTTGGCGGATTATCCGTTCTCCCCTTGCGGCAGGTAAGAAGCGTCATGCAGTAATCCTCCGACTGATGCCGAGCGCGCCACGGTGCCCACTCCGGGGGGCAGGTGCTCGTCAAGCTCGCGCCGGAGAGGGCATTGCCTGTGGCTCCGGCCGGCTTAGCTCGTCGCCTGGCCCCTCTTCGCGGCGCAACCCCTCCCCTGGGTCCCCCTCAGCTGTAGAAATTCAACCCCGAGTGTTGCGACAGTCGTGACGAAAATAACAATCGACACATTGCATCCTTCGCAGGACCGTTCACAGCTATGACATCCGGCCAGGATGCTATACGCTCCATGGCTCAGACTCAGCCAGCCTGCAATGACTGGGACAACGAGTCAGCCGAGCTACCGCGCGACGAAGACTCCTTCAACGATTACTCGGTACGGGTGACGCTATGGCCGGAACGACGACCAACAGTGGTTACGTGGGGACCGGGATCACGCTCCCCGGCGACTACACGTTGACCAACACGGAGACCGGCGCCATCACCAACGCCGGTACCGCAGTGTCCGACATCTATGGCACTCTTCCCAATACGGTCGTCAATGCGGGTACTATCACCGGCGGCACCGGCGCGGGCATCTCCCTGCTGTCGGGAGGCACCGTCACCAATCAGACCTCCGGCATGATAAGCGGCACCTACGGTATAGGCATCGCCGCCCAGCCCGGTACGATCGTCAACCATGGCAGAGTGACCGCATCTGGCGTGGGCATCGCTCTGGACGCTGCCGGTACAGTCGACAACCGGGCCGGCGGGACGATCGCGTCCGGATACCGCGGGGTGGCCGTGGCAGGCCCCGGCGAGGTCACGAACAGCGGCCTTGTCTCCGCTGCAGCCTCGGGCATCGTCCTGTCTGGAGCCGGGGGAACAGCGGCCAATCAGTCGGGCGGCACAATCGTCTCCGCATTTGACGGGCTATACGTGTCGGCAGGCACCGTGACCAATCAGGGAGTGATTCAGGCCGCTCGCCACGGCGTGTTCATGGTCGTCGGCGGCACTGTCACCAACCTGGCCGGCGGCAGCGTCGCCGCCAGCCATAGCGGGATCGTGGTGTACGGGGGCGGTCAGGTAACCAATGCCGCGGGCGGCACGATTGCCTCCCGATATGTCGGCGTCTCCATCTCCGGTGGAAGCAGTACGGTCACCAACGCCGGGACGATCGGCGCGACCGAACCGGTCGTCGCCCTGGCCGTGCGCTTGGGTGAGGGCTTCACCAACCGGCTGATCGTCGAACCGGGCGGCGTGTTCGACGGCGGGGTGGATGGTGGCAACACAATCGGTGGCGCGTATGTCAGCACGCTCCAGATGGCGTCCGGCGCCGGCGCGGGCACGTTATCTGGGATCGGAGCGAAATATATCGGGTTCGGCGCCGTCACGGTGGATGCCGATGCGGTCTGGACGCTCACCGGCACCAACGTGATCGCCGCCGGCGCGACCCTGACCGACAGCGGCACGCTGATCAATGCCGGCGTGCTGGATGCCGGGACCGGCGTGATCATCAACAGCGCGAGCCTGGCCAACAGCGGCAGCATCGCCAACCGCCTTATCATGACCAGCGGCGCACGTTTAAGCAACGATGCTGCCGGCACCGTTGACGGCGGAATTTATGCGGCCTCGGGCGGCATCGCCCGCACCGTCATCAATGCGGGGATGATCACATCCGCGAGCGATGGCGCCGTCATCAACATGCAGTCCGGCGGGACGATCAGCAACGCCAACGGCGGAACGATCGTCGGCAGCTACGGCATCGATATCTCCGGTGACGTCAGTATTGGCAATCAGGGCGCGATCCTAGCCACCGGACCATCCGGCGACGCCGTCATCCTGCGCGCGACCGGTACGATCACCAATCACGCCGGTGCCACAATCAGCGGTGAGTTCTACGGGGTCGCTTTCACCACCGGCGCAGGTTCAGTGACGAACAGCGGCAGCGTCCATGGCGGGGGCGTCATCGGCGTCGCGCTCAACGGAGGAGGCACGGTTGCAAACCAGGCCAGCGGCAGGATCACCGGCCATTATGATGGAATAAAGGTGCTCGGCACCGTCGGCACCGTCAGCAATGCCGGCTACGTCGCGGCGGAGACCGGCACCGGGGTCGCATTCGAAGCTGGTGGTTCGATCACCAATCTGGCGGCTGGCACGATCGTCGGGGGAGGATCGGGCGTCGGTATCGCGATCGCCGTGGCCACGGGAACGGTTTCCAACGCCGGCACCATTGCGGCGACCGGTGGTCTAGGCGTGGTCCTGAGCGCCGGTGGAATGGTCGCTAATGCTTCATCCGGATCAATTGCGGGCTACGGCGGCGTTGTTGTTTATGGTGGCGCGGGAACGATCATCAATCGCGGCAGCATTGGTGCTTCTGGGCCGCGCGCGGTGACGCTCGCCTCAGGCTTCGCCAATCATGTCGTGTTCGCTCCCGGCGCGGTGTTCACCGGCACCGTCGACGGCGGCAACACCATCGGTTCCAGCATCGCCAGCACCCTGGAACTCGCTTCGGGTGCGTCGACCGGAACCCTGACGGGCCTCGGCTCGCGATATGTCAGTTTTGCTGATGTTACCATCCATGCGGGCGCGTCCTGGGTCCTGGCGGATACGTCCACAATTTCCGGCGGGCAAACCCTCACAAACAGTGGAGGCGTCACCGGCCCTGTTACGCTCGGCGTCAATGGGATGCTGACAAATACGTCAACCGGCCATATCACTACCGACAACTCCTCGGCGGAAGCGGTGGTCGTGACCGGTACCGAGGCGACTGGCGTGTCCCTGGTTAATGCCGGCATAATCTCGGCGTCCGGGACCTACAGCACGGAAACCAGCCGTGGTGTGCTGCTGCAGGCGGGCGGTTCGGTTACCAACCAATCCGGCGGGACAATCGGCGGTTACGCGGGTGTCGTCATCTCGAACCGGGCCGGCACGGTGGTCAATGCCGGGGATATCCGGTCGTCTGGCACGAGCAGCGACGGTATCGGCGTCGTATTCGGCGCTGGTGGCTCAGTCATTAACCAGACCGGCGGCACCATCCGCGGTTCCGCCGGCGTGGTGATCTCTGGTGCTTCCGGCACGGTGGTAAATGCCGGCGTGATCGCCGAAACCGAGACACACACATACGACTTCGGGGTATCTCTCGCGTCCGGCGGTTCGGTTACCAACCAGGCCGGTGGCACTATAATCGGCGGCAGTGCGATCATGATTGCTCAGTCCACGGGCACGGTCGTCAATGCGGGCGTAGTCCGGGGAGCCGATGGCGAGGGCTTTGGGGTATTCCTGGCAGAGGGCGGGTCCGTCACCAATCAGGTCGGCGGCACCATAGGCAGCGGCAATGGCGTCTTCATCTCTGGGTCCGCAGGTACCGTTTTGAATGCGGGCGTGCTCGAGGGCGACGGTAACAGGGGCTCAGGCGTTTTCATCGCGACCGGAGGTTCGGTGATCAACCAGGCGGGCGGCCAAATCCTGGGATACTACGGGGTATTTAGCCACAGCGGCCCAATAGCATTGAGCAATGCCGGCAATGTGTCGGCGACCAGCCTCGGGCCCGCCTTCGGGTCAGCAGGTGGAGGTTTGACGAATCTGGTGGGAGGCACGATCCAAGGTGGCTCTGGCGTCGTCTTTGACCTGCTTGCCGGCACCGTCACCAATGCCGGCTCGATCACCGGCGGAAGCAACTCGTCAAGTATCCGACTGATGGCTGGGGGCGTGGTCATCAATGAGACAGGCGGCAGGATCGGCGGTGTGGCTGACGGCGTTATCCTGGGCGGCGGCGATACCACGCTCGCAAATGCGGGCACGATCGACGGGAGCGGCGGGACCTGGGCGGCGGCTTTCGACGCCGGCTTCGCGCACCGCCTGATCATAACGCCTGGCGCTAGATTCTCCGGCCTTGTCGATGGAGGCAATACCGTAGGATCGATCATCGCCAGTACGCTCGAACTCGGCTCCGCCGCCACTGCCGGCACGATTACCGGCCTCGGCGCACAATTCATCAACTTCAGCCAGACCACGATCGACGTTGGTGCCAAATGGTTCTTGACCGGCGGGAACAGTATTGCCGCCGCGGGGATGATCACCAATCTTGGCACCCTCACGCTCGATGGTGCTTCACTGATTGGCGGTGCCTCGCTGCTGAATAACGGGGTTGTCTTGCTCGATCCCAGCACGTTGGCGCTCGGCGATCTGACCGGTACAGGGTTGGTCAACATCGACGCGGGTAGCACGTTGTCGGTGGGCGGCACCGTTGCCGCGACGGAAACCATCGACTTCCTTTCCACGTCGGGCACACTTTCTCTCGGCACGCCGTCCGGGTTCGCCGGTTTGATCGGTGGCTTCGGCGCGGGCCTGTTCATCGACCTGCCCGACACCATGATTGTCGAGGCCGGGACCATCCTGGCCGGTAATACATTGGAGATTGCAATAGCCGGGGGTGGGGTCCTTGACTTCCGCCTGGACCCGACAGAAAGCTTTGCTTTCAAGTCGGTGATCGTCACCAATGACAAGGTCACCCTGTCGCCCCCATGCTTCCGCGAAGGTACCTTGATCCTGACAAGCCGCGGCCCGGTGCGGGTGGAGGCGCTGCGGATTGGTGACTGGATCGTCACTGCCGGCGGATGGGGACCAACCCAGCAGCCGGTAAAGTGGATAGGTTACAGGAGGGTGGACTGCACCGCTCACCCGAATCCGCGCCGGGTATGGCCGGTTCTTGTGACGGAAGGCGCGTTTGAGGAAAATGTCCCGTCCCGGGATTTGTGGCTTAGCCCCGACCATGCGGTGTTCGTCGATCAGATACTGATCCCGGTGAAGCACCTGGTAAACGGCAGTAGCGTCATCCAGCAGGAGACCACCCGGATCACTTACTACCATGTTGAACTGCCCGTCCATGGCATTTTACTGGCCGAGGCGCTGCCCTGCGAGTCCTATCTTGATACCGGCGACCGGGCGAATTTCGACAATGGCGGGATCGTCACGGGTCTGCATCCGGACTTCGGAATACATCGGTGGGAAGCGGAGGGGTTCGCGCCGCTCCGGATCGTGGGACCAGAGGTCGACACGGTGAGGATCCGACTGCTGGATCGGTCGAAGGGATTTGCGACCCGTCGACGCCGTAACGGTAACATCGGCCGGCGGTCAAGTAAGCGGGGAGACAAGGGTGCGAATTAGCGTTGTGGGGAGTAAGCTCACGCTTTGGCAATCGAGGGAATCGCACCCATGGCGACTGTGAGAGCCGCAGCGACGAAGCGCTTCTGGGGTTCTTCCAATCCCATGCGAGTCTCCGCGACCGATTGGCTTCGATCGTGGGCGCGGTGGGGAACCTGGACGTAGACCTCGCACAGGCGGGCGCGGCCGAAGAGCGGCTCGTCGAGGAGATGCGGCTATTGGGCCGCGAGGCATTGCAAGGCTCTTATAGCATTACGTGTTGGGAATGGATGGTGCCCGTTAGCGCTGGTAATACGGGGCAATGACGCTGGCCCGCTCCGGTAGCTTCGCGGTCTTGTATTCGATGACGACCAACCAGGAAGCTATCCGGCGCTTATTCCGCGTCACCGTGGATCATGCTGGCAATCTTCCCATACTGCCAGGTGTGTATCCCGACTACGCCGCACCCATTGTCCGCAACAGCCCGGACGGTCGGGAGTTGACCCTAGCAAGGTGGGGAATGCCGACGCCGCCGCAGTTCCTGGAGGGGAAGAATTCCGACTCAGGCGTCACCAACGTCAGGAACACGAAATCGTCCCACTGGCGGCGATGGCTGGGCGTCGAAAGCCGGGGCCTGGTTCCGTTCACTAGCTTCTCCGAACCGGACAACGGCACCTATGGTGGACGCGCACCGGTCTGGTTTGCGTTTGACGAAAGCCGCCCTCTTGCGTGCTTCGCCGGGATATGGACGCAGTGGACATCCGTCCGAAAGGTCAAGGAAGGCCAGACCACGAACGACATCTTCGCGTTCCTCACAATCAATCCGAACGCCGAAGTGGGTGCGATCCATCCCAAAGCGATGCCAGTGATCCTGCGGACACCTGACGAGATGGATATCTGGATGACGGCGCCAGCTAGCGACGCGTTGAAGCTGCAACGCCCGCTCCCGGACGGATCGCTGTGCATTGTTGGGCAGGGAATGAAGCAGGATGGGGCGGCACCTGTGCCGCCGGTTCCCGATACCGGTCCACTTCTGTAATCCCAGTGGTGCCCTCTGCATGAAAGCAGTCGGCAACCCCCCGAACCGTACGCCGCACACGTCAAAACCGCGCTGTTCGATCATGCGCGGGCAATCCGCCGCCAGTATGCGGCCGAGCGCTGGCATTGGGATACCCGGACCGTGTTCCGCCAGCAGGCGGGCGAGGCTCAGGCGCCCTTGGCGCTTGCAACGTCCGCAATCCACGTCGAGGTGGGGGAGGCGGTGCGCCACTTGCCCCAGGAGAACGACGCCAGATGACATGGTGATGGGTCCAGTGTGACGCTGCGACGTACGGGAGTTCACAACCGCGTTCAAGCCACCGCCAAGACAGGCGGAGCGGAGCGGCCGAATCCCACCAATCCGAACATCCCCGCGCCGCCGCCGCCACCGCCACCGCTGAGCGCGCTTACACATCCTCGATCGTGAGCGATTCCCCCCGAACAAAGCCCTGCTTCAGCACGATGACCGCCTCGATCAGCCGGCGGATGGCGGTGAGGGCGTCGGCGGTGGCCTGCACGATCGGGGTGCCAGGTTCCACGGCGAAGGACTGGCCGCTCTGGCCGGTGCGGGTGAACACCAGTTCCAGATCGCGAACAGCTTTCTAGAGCGGTGTCAGATTCTCTGCCGCGCCGGCGGTCCAGACCCACATCGCGTCCAGAAACGTCGAGAAGGCGTCGGCCTTGTCGCCAGCCTGTTGCTGCAACCGGGCGGCATCCGCCAATTGCTGGTTGAACCCCTTCAACCGGCGGTCGGCCATGTCCTGGATGGCGGCCGCAGGGCCACCCATCGCCTTGGCCAGCAATCGGGCCGCATCGGGCAGCGTCTCGCCCAGGCTGATGCGCATGTCGTCGGCGGTGCGGACCAGGGATTCCAGCTGGGCTTGCGTGCCCTGGAACTGCGGGGCGGCGGCGATCACGCCTCTCGCGGCGCGGGTGTCCGCCGTGCCAATACTGGTTGTGGCCGCGAGGTGTTTGGCAGCCGCTTCGGCGGTGGCACTCCCAAGATCTCACGAAAAGCCGTGACGCACTCACCGCCGGTGGGCGTCTCGACGCTGTTGATCGGATCGGGGAGCATCTGAAAGCCATTCTGGAGAGTCTGGAAACCTGGGCCGAACCTGGTATCAGCGCGGATTTTCCCGAGCCTGTCCGTAAATCTGTGTGCGGGGCATAACCCACGCCAAGGAGGCGTATTATGCCGAGCAGAGCCAAAAAGCTGGACCGCGCCGTATCCAAACTCCCCTCAATCCCGAAGGAGTTGGTTGCCCAATTCCTGACCGGCCCAATGACCGGGGAAGCGATCAACGCGGCGGGGATCGCGTTCAAGCAAGCGCTGATCGAGGCATCGCTGAACGCCGAGTTGACGCACCACCTGGGCTACGCGCCCAGCGCGGAGCGAGCCGAGGCAGCGACCAACCACCGCAACGGCGCGACATCGAAGACGGTGCTGACCGGCGACGGTCGGATGCGGATCGCGACGCCACGCGACCGGGACGGCAGTTTCGAGCCACTGCTGCTGCCCAAACATGCGCGCCGGTTCACCGCGTTCGACGACAGCATCGTGGCCTTGTATGCGCGCGGCCTGACGGTGCGCGAGATCCAGGGCTATCTGGCCGAAGCCTACGCCACTGAGGTGAGCCCCGACCTGATCAGCACGGTCACCGACAGCGTGCTGGCCGAGGTGACCGCCTGGCAGTCTCGACCGCTAGAGACCGTGTATCCGGTTGTTTTCTTTGACGCATTGCGGGTGAAGATCCGGGAAGACAACGTGGTGCGCAACAAGGCGGTGTATCTGGCGCTGGGTGTGCGCCGCGATGGCTCACGCGAGATACTGGGGCTTTGGATCGAGACCACCGAGGGTGCCAAATTTTGGATGAAGGTGTTCAACGACCTGAAGACCCGCGGCGTGGCCGATATCCTGATCTCGGTGACCGACGGGCTGACGGGCATGCCGGCGGCGTTGGCGGCGGTATTTCCCCGCACCACGTTGCAGACCTGCATTGTGCATCTGATCCGCAACAGCCTGGATTACGCCAGCTGGAAGGACCGCAAGATGCTGGCCGCCGCACTTCGCCCGATCTATGCGGCTGCCAGCGCCGAGGCGGCGGAGGCGGCCTTGGACGCGTTCGCGGACGGCGAATGGGGCCGGAAGTTCCCAACCGTCGTTGCCGCGTGGCGGCGGGCCTGGGACCAGGTAATCCCGTTCTTTACTTTCCCGCCGGAGATCAGGCGGGTGATCTACACCACCAACGCGCTCGAGAGCGTGAACGCACGGGTACGCAAGATCATCAAGACGCGGGGCCATTTCCCGAGCGACGATGCGGCGAACAAGTTGATATGGCTGGCCTTACGCAACATCACCGCCGATTGGGGAACGGCTGTGCATCACTGGAAGGAGGCGATGAACCAGTTCGCGATCCTGTATGACGACCGCTTCAACGCGGTCGGCTGACCACCTTGGTTCAACGTTACGTAACGGAGAACAGTCATGCCCAATGGTCATCAACCGGGCCGTGAACCCGAAGGTTCCACCGCGCTGAGTAACGCCGAACGCCAGGCCCGCTTCCGCGCTCGGCGCCAAGCGGAACAAGCCCCTGTCGCCATCAAACAACCCCGACCGGCGCGGCAAAGCCGGCGGAAACGCTGGAACGATGCATTGGCGGTGATGATGGCGATCCAGGCCGAATGCGCCACCTGGTTCGAGGCCCTGCCTGAAAGCCTGCGCGACAGTGCCACCGCGCACGCACTTCAGGAGATGATCGATCTCGATCTGGACACCATCGCCGCGACGCAGCCACCGCTTGGCTACGGCCGCGACTGACCGCGTCGCCTCGACGACCTGGGTCCAGCATGGCGGCCGCGCCTGGCCGTGCCAAATCGTGGGTCCTCGCCATGCTCGCCCCCAAGCGGGGGCTGCGCGTGGCTCCGGTCCCGCCGAAGACGGCGGATTTGACACGACCAGGCGCGGCCGCCAGGGCGATGGCAGGTCGGGACGGAGGAACAGGCGCCTTGATCGAACAAAGGAACACCCACGCGCGTCATCGCCCTTGCCGTTACGATCGCCCGCCGCTTACAGTCGCTCACCCAATGGTAGGTGAGACTGCACAAGCCTCACACACAGAAATGCGGATACTCCCCCGCAGGCTTGACGCCGTGCCTTCCTCGTCCACCAGGAACATCGAATAGATCGCGCTCGTCGCGTCTTCCATCGTCACGACCAGGTCGTGTTTGGCCATGGCGGCGTTCCGTGCTTACTTATCAGAGCACGCCGGCAAGCCCACCCGAGTCGCCGCGGTCGTCTGCGATATGTCCGCCGCCTTCCTCGCCGCGCCCGCGGAGAGTTTTCCGAAGGCCGCGGTCACCGTGGACCGGTTCCACGTCGTGCAGGTCTTCACCACCGCCGTCGAGAAAGTCCGCCGCGCCGAGGGCACCAGCGCGCCAAGGAAATGTTACGCTGCGTGCGTGTCGCCGCCACCGCCCAGGCAGCCGTCGGCGGCCGAGCCATTTCCTTAAACATATCGGGGATCGCCTGGAGAAGGCGGACGGCATCCTCGATCCGGTGCGCGACGCGGTCGAAACCGTCCAGCGCCAAGCCGCGCGAATTATCCGCCGCTGGACCTTAGGCTATTCAAACGCGCGGTTGGTGGCCCTGAACAGTCTGCTCCAGGCTGCCCGGGCCAGAGGCTACCGCAATACGACAACCTCCAGGTGCATTATCTATCTGATCGACGCGCCTCTCGGTGACTTGTTCGGTGGAGCGGCTTCCATTTGAGACGTCGAAGAGCAAAAAAATTCTCATTCGGCAAGAAATCTCGACTGCGTGGAAACCTTTTGTTCATAAAATTCGTCTATCCATACGTCCACGCCAACCAAAAAGGGGGCAGCCATTTGCCATCGACTCAAAATATTGAGGCGACGCGATAGGATGTTAGGTCGGTATGTCCTCAAAGATCCAGATTCAGAAATTACGGATGAATGGAGATGCTTCATCATCCAGGAGTTACAACGCAATACAATCATACGATGAAAATACTGAGAATGCAGACGCGGCGACTCCTAAATCGCACTCGAGTAGATTTACATATATTCTAAACTCTTTGCCTACGGACCTGATATCACGCTGTAATCAAAGAGAAGGACAAGCAACCTTCGCACAATACCGTGGCGTAAGTATCAGATCTGACAATGATGATGAAGAAGTAGTGGCCCGGATCTATGCATGCACCTGCATAGGTTGCCTCGCCGATTTTGGCGACAAATCAGACTATTTTAACATTAATCAGACACTATACCAAACGGCACCTGAATACAACGGGCCAGATCAAGTCTTGTTTCGTCCCTTGAGCAGCCTAACCCGCACCGATGTCGCTATTGCGATAGACAGACTAAACCGCTTACGTCGAGACTGGACGATTGAAGTGGGAGCGGATTATGACGGTGCCATCTCGATCATCATATCCTCGAATTCGGATGATGATAACGCACCAACCTTCATCCTCCATCGGATCGATGGAGGAGTGCGGGTCGATGTGGTCGTCCAGGATCACTATCAAGTAATACCGCTGCCCGGCAACATCGAATATGCAATAGATTTGATTAGATATTTTGTGTATCGAACGCCTCGCGACGATAACATCATCGCTCTCTCTGAATATTCCGAGAACGGACACAATGGAAGCGCCGCGACCGGCGAGTCCTGACGGCCGAGGCCTTGGCGGCGGGGGCCGAAACCCGCTATCGCACGAATGGAACACTTGTAATATGACTGGTGCTAGCAAGCACAGCACAGACGGACACCGCACTCCTTGCGGGAAAGCCCGTTGCTCCGGCTGACGGCAGACAGAATGACTGCCAGCTGCATAATGGTGAAGCGTTGTCAAACGCGCGCCATACCAGTCATCGACCGGCCCCAATCGGAGCGCGCGCCACACATATCCGGGCCAGTAGCCTACGGTCAGGCCCATCCAACGCATGATTCAAGCCGGAAGTGAACAATGTCGGGGTCGGCGCCCGCCGAGAGGCACATGCCGATGGCAGCCAGGAAAGACTGGCTTTCGTGATCGAACGGTCGTCCATTACTAATATACCCTGTTCACGCGAGGATCCGAAATTTCTCCGTGTCAATCGGCACGCAAAAGGGACCCCCTATCGGCGTCCAAAAAGGACCCCCCGCGATGACCGCGCGGACGACCGCCACGATGTTTCTATGTTCGGCTGAAGCGCCGTTTCTCCGTCCCGG
>Ga0082335_1001771_pt1 | contig 43571 bp, 40 predicted proteins | sample Subgrocontami58m_FD_72375 | JGI IMG/M metagenome (GOLD analysis project Ga0082335, IMG submission 72375) | Subsurface groundwater microbial communities from S. Glens Falls, New York, USA - GMW37 contaminated, 5.8 m (SPADES assembly) (version 2) ...
CTTCTCCCCTGATTTCAGTTCAGAAAGCGGGACTATTACACTCTCAACCTCCCGCAATGCCCTTTTACAGCAATCACCCGGTGGAATCGGCCTGCCATGGGGACATTCTGCAGGATGTCCAAGGAGTGTGCATATTGCCTCTGTTACCTCTTTTGAAAGGACATGTTCAAACGTGCAGGCATCAGTCTCATATGCCTTATGCCCCATCTCAAATACATCATGGAAAAGCCGCTCGGCAAGTCTATGGCACCGTATGATATGCGACACAACCTTCTCACCTTTAGATTTAAGTGTAATACCCTCATCCTTAACAGATATATAATCCTGGTTCACCATCTCTTCTATAAGGGTACCCCCTTCTGGATGGAGACTTTTTGTTAGGTCACTTATAGATACAGTGCCTCCTTGCAGTTTTCTCCATATGAGTTCAAGCCCTTCCTCTATTCTGCTCTCAACCATCTCCTCCCCTCCCTTTAAACACTTTCTTCAACCATCTGACCAATGTAGAATCCACCAACACCTGTGCCCCGCAGTTTGGGCAACATGCGGCATTACATTTAGAAGCCATAGGACATGGGGGACACTTTACGTCTTTCCTGTTAAATTTATAGCCGCACAGTGAACATTTTAAATCTTTTCCCTTATCACCTTTGCTTTTCATCTGTGTAATCCCTGTCCGCCTTGGGCGGACGCTTTATAATCTGTGTAATCATAAGTTAAAACTGAACATTCATCATCTTTAAAAATAGGTTAAGTATACCACCCACAAGTATAGCAAATGGAAAAATGAAACCTGCCATGTAAAGCGCCTTTTTTAATCCGTGTTCCTTGATTATCACAAAGAAGTTTGCAAGACATGGAACAAAGAGGGTTATCACTACCATACTTACTACAATCTGGGTAGCCGTAAGCAGCCCAGCCTGTTGCATCTGATATAGCCCTGCGGCACCATAATCCCTTCTAAGGAAACCGACGATGAATGTCCATGTAGCCTCCTGGGGCAGACTGAGCAAACCAGTTATCACAGGGCTACAGAGTCTCTCTAAAACCTTTAATAATCCTGTCTTGTCTACAATAAACAACATGAGTGTCCCCAGAAGAAATAGTGGCACTGCCTCTTTCAAAAACCATTCTAAGCGTGCCACGGTCTTTATAAATACATTTGATACCTTGGGTATTCTAATAGGTGGAATTTCAATTATAAAATCAGAAGGCTCACCCCGTATAATCTTTGATGCAAGAAAGCCAACGAGTAATATCTGGAAGAGGACAACGCCAAACGTAACTAAGAGTGCCTTTAAAGATATAGAACCCAACATCCCGAGTACAACCCCGAGTTGTGCAGAACATGGTATACCGAGTGCAAGGATAAGGGTTGCTATAATACGCTCTTTCTTCGTATCCAATGTCCTCGTTGTAAGTGTAGCCATTGTATCGCAACCCAAGCCAAGAACCATTGGCAAGGCAGCCTTGCCATTCAATCCTATTCTTTTGAATATACGATTTGCCATTACAGTAAGTCTGGGAAGGTAACCTGAATCCTCAAGGATGCCAAATGCTATAAAGAAGAAACTCACTATTGGTAAGACAATCGCAGTGGAATATGTAAGACCCATCGTTATCAGCCCATACTTTCCGATAAGAAACTCCTCTATCAAGATAGGTATGCCAAACTTGTCTACCATGGCTTTTAAATACCAGTTTATCCCTTGAAAATTTATATGGGTAATCGTGTGCCACGCATTACTAAAAGGAATCCTGAAGGCTATATCAAATCCCCCTGTCGGTCCTTCTGCACTACCCCATACCTTATTTTCAAGAAAATCCACAGATGTCCCTGCCCCGAATTGCCCAACGAATTTATATACGACAAAAAGCACCATGATGAGAATTGGGAATCCCCAGACAGGTGACATCATCCATTTGCCGAGACGTTCTTTAAAGACCGGGCTTGTCCCACCAGGGCTCTCACTCACAACCTCTCGCACAATCCCTCTTATCTTCTCCCATCTTTTCCTGTTTATTACATAACTCAATGGGCGGCCGAACGCCTTCTGGGTCTGGATTTTTATTCTACCTATCTCATTCACCACCTCATCCCTGATACCTTTGTAGATGAGTAATTTTTTAAATGTCTCATCGCCACATAAAAGCATAATGGCCTGAGCCCTTTTGGATATCGTTGTATCAGGAAGAATCCGTTCAAGCGAGTTTATCGCATTCTCAATTGTCTCTCCATAATCAATTCTCAACGTAGAAACCCTTGGTGAAGATACTGCATGGATGAGTTTACCCATCCCCCTCTTTTCAGTAGCAACAGTCTCTACTACATCAATACCAAGGAGCTCGGTTAATTTGGCAGAATCTATCCGGATATTCTTCTGGACAGCCTCATCCCACATATTGAGGTCTAAAACAAGCGGCAGTCCCATCTCTATGAGTTGCAACGTAACCTGGAGATTCCTCGCAAGGTTCTTTGAATCTGCCACATGGACAACTACCTTTGGCCGCTCCTCAAGGAGTATGTCTCTTGTAACCCTCTCGTCTTCAGAACGCGGGATAAGGTTATTTATGCCAGGTGTATCAAGCACCACAGCCTCTTTCCTGTCAAAATTGGAAGTCCCTTGAGTCACTTCTACAGTCGTCCCAGGATAATTAGAGACTGTCACATATTTACCTGTAAGGAGTTCAAATACAACGCTCTTGCCAACATTCGGATTACCAACGAGTGCAATCCTTGGTTTTCCTTTAAAATCTATCTCTACTCTACTGTGTTGATGCATACGTAATCTATCACCTTTCTTGAGATTCTTCGGCTACGCCTCAGAATGACAATACAATAATGTCACTCTGAGTGAAGCGAAGAGTCTAATTTAACGTATTTATCAAATCCTTTAGATTTATCTATTATCAATGTGCCTCTTTTTTCACTTACTATCATCACCTCTACCTCATGTATGGATTCTGTGAGTTTTAAACCTTTCTCTGGGCCAATTACGAATATTGCAGTTGCTAATGCATCCGCGGTAGTTGAATCCTGGGAAATTACTGTAACACTTGCCGGGATATTGGACTCTGGATAGCCAGTCCCTGGGTCTATGATATGTGAATATCTTTTGTTATTTATAATAAAATATCTCTCATAGTCACCAGAGGTTGCAACTGCTTTATCCTCTAATTCCAGAATTGTTAAATACTCACCTTCTTTTCTCGGATGCTGGATACCTATTCGCCACCCATAAGAGGTGGGCCCCATGCCCATGGCAAATATATCTCCACCAGCCTTTACCAAAGCATTCCTTATGCCATAATTCTTGAGTACCTCTATTGCCTTATCCACTGCATACCCCTTAGCAATCCCACCTAAATCCACCCTGACGCCTTCTTTAGCAAAACCTATCGTTCCTTCTTTCTTATCAAGTAGAATCTTGTCATAGCCAACTAATTCCAATGCCTTCTTTATCTCGTAATGGCGCGGCTCATGGGTTACACCTGTTGAATAAAATCCCCATAATTTCAGCAATGGCTCTACAGTAATATCAAATGCTCCAGAGGTTAGTTTGCTAAACCCTATCGCCCTTTGAATAACGTCAAAAGTCTCGCGACTCAGGGTCATTCTTTCATTCGCCCTTAAACGATTTGCCTTACTTATCTCACTATCCTCTTTGTAATTACTCATCATACGGTCTATCTCTTCTATAGCTCCAAATGCCTTATCAATAGCCTTATTCACCTCTTCTTCAGCCATATCTTCATCTACTACACTAATCTGGACAATAGTCCCCATCATGATGCGAGAACGAGTAACCTCTGTGGCATAAAGTAAAGATGTGAACTGTGAACTGTAAACAGTAAACAGTAAACTATAAATTATAAACTGTTTGACTATGGAATTAGTCTGCATTAATTTATTCATCTTCTGTTTTAGAACATCCCCTATTTTTAAGAGACACAAATGAAAGAATAATAATAAAAAGAGTTGATACCTGGAAAATCCAGAAAGACCACATTTTAAGATACGCAAAAACCGGGGAAACAAACCTTACAAGCCATCCTGCGCCTATATTTAGAGCAGCAGAAACAAAAGATATAACTATCAACGCCATCTTTGGACGGTAAGATACCTTAGTAAAAAGCATAAGATGGTTAAGCATTATCAGGAATAATGCAAAACTGAAAAGGTGGTAATGTGTAACCTCAAGAAGCCCAAGGTAAGAGAGTGGATTCCTGAATTCCTCATCTCCCAGATAATAATTTACTATGGATTTGTACGAGAACCCCATCTTCTCCACAAAGAGCAGAATATTCGTAACCCAAAAAATCCCTATAAAAATAAGGCCTAAACATAGTATGAGTTTTAATAGTGTATCGTTCTTGTAATTACCGTTTACCAGGTATTTCATCCTTTTCCTCCAGTATGGCTACTTTGAAAACGGCAAGTACTTTCCTTACTTCTCTTATAATGCCATTTGCACTCATAGTGGCCCCGCTTATCGCATTTATTCCTCTTTTAAGCCAGAGGTCATCATCTAAGGTCTTATTATGAAACTGCCTGAACCATTTCTTTGAAGGTAGATACTCCTCAGGTTCATAAAAAGCTAGTATCTCAATGAGACGTAAACTCCCATCAGGGTTGATAACAGCCATGTATACCTCGGGTTTGGTTCTTACCACATTAGAACCGAATATGGCATAACCAATAACCTTACTATCCTTCTTCCCTACATAGAAAGTAAAAACCCTACCTTCTATCTTTGTCTTGGCAAATTCTTCAATCTTTTTTTCTTGTACCTCATCCAGAAATACTGTCTTCTTTTCAATCTCCTGAATATCAGGAAATGCAAGTTTTAAGGCATCCTCTTTGGTATGATATACCTTCGCATAGGCTGGTGTCCACCCACCCACCAGGGTAGTAACAAATATTATTATACCAAAGAAGATGCCCATAGTCTACTTTAAAACATGAACGCCAGACCCAAGTTCAAAGAATCCGCAAATCCTTCCCTGAACTGGTAGTCAGCCTTAACATTAACATTTGGAACCGGCTTATATGAAATACCAAGTGTCGTAACCTTCCTTTCTGTCTCTGGAAGGTCTGTGTATCCGCTTGGAACTCCATCCTGGGTATCATAAACCTCATACCTTATAAATGGGGCAAAGTAGTGGGTTGACCCAGAAAAGAAAAGGGGAACGATATCATATGCAGTTTCAATATAGTAGCCGAATAATTCCTCGCCGATAGACTTTCCACCAGTTAGCCCTGTCCTTAGGTTAATCTCTTCCGCACCGTTTATATTACCCATAGCATAAAGACCCCTTACTTCAAGCCCCTTATACTCTGCTTTTAGGTGAAGGTCCCACATGGTTATATCTGTTGAGGTATCGGGCAGGCCGCTTCCGGCAGGAGTAAGAGCCTTACCCGTATAAATGGAAGCCCCTCCCAAAAACCCGGGAATTCCTTTGTAATCCAGTCTTGCAACATAAGCAAAATCCTCTGCTATACTTCTTACGCCCTGCTGCCTGCCGCCTCTTATGCCACTATCATGACTAAACTTTGCGCTGGCTGTCCCAGAAGTGTTTCTGCTGTTCGTAACAAGTCCGGGTGTTACATATAAACGATAGTCCCAACCAGGAAAAACCTCCCCGAATATTCCTACGCCATTCTCACGCCACGTTGTAGGAATTATGAATTGTTCGGTATCAGGTCTGAATACACCATGATAGGTTGGGGATTCATGGAGTTCATTTATCAAGCCCATGGGCATCAACAAAAGCCCCCCCCTCACGTTGAATTTGGGATTGATTAAGAAATCTAAATTAGCAAATTCTACAGCAACTTCACCCGCTGAGGTATCCGGGCCTGCAGACGTCTTTGCATGTTCAAACTCAATCTCTGAGTTGAAGAGGATATTATCGTTGAATTTGTATCCGAGATACATTACTAACCTCAGCATATCCGTATCATCCCTCAATGTCTTATTTCCTGAACCCGATGAAAGGTTAAATTCTTCATTACTGTCAAAAAACCTGCCAAAAACTTCCCCATACCCTGCCAGGGATAATCCTTTTGTAACCCCATAGACCTTTGATGCGGCAGGGCCAAAGCCATACTTCCCTTCCTTCCCCAACTCTGGTATAAGTTCAAAGACCTTGAGTTGCTCAACCTCCTCTACCATTGCATCCATCTTCTTTTCATCTTTCCCTCTTGACTCTTTAAGTTTTTCAACCTCACCCGCCAATGCCTTTATCTTATCCTCTAACGCCTTTATTTGCTCGTTTGTTACCTCTGCAAAAACTAGGTGAGGCATAAATAATCCTACAGCAATCAAGCCGATAAACCAACGTCTCATCATATACTACACTCCTTTCTATAGTTTATACCTAAATTAGATTCTTCCCCTTCGTTACACTCAGTGTCAGAATGACGCTATTACGGCTATGTTGTCATTCTGAAGGAATAAAGTGACTGAAGAATCTCTATTTTGAAATTGCGACGCATTCTCAAAATATATTTAAAAAAATTATTTCATACTGCACCTCCTGCAACTGCCAAATATTTTGAGGCTGTGTGACATCGGCTTAAACCTCATCTTTCTTGAGACATCCACCTGTATCTCTTCTATGGTATCATCCTCAAACTCTTTTATCCTGCCGCATCGTATACATACAAGATGGTCATGGTGTGAATGTCCCAGGACATGTTCATAATATTTATACCCCTTCCCAAAATCAAGGGGCTCTAACAACCTGCTCTCAGTCAAAAGTGCAAGTGTCCGATAGACAGTAGCCTTGGAGATTGATTCATCCTCTTTACGCAAAAGTTCAAATAGACCTTCTGCTGAAAAGTGGGTATGGGTTGAGAATACCCTCTCTACAACCAGCCTCCTCTGGCGGGTGGACTTGAGCCCTTTCTTCCTTAAGAATTCCTCAAATACCGCTACCCCTTCTTCCATCGCCTCTTACCTATCCATACTTTTTATCATGCGACTCTATGGGCAAATTATATTGATACTGCGTCTCATTTTCAACATTATACCACAGAATTACATCTTGTCAAGTATTTTTTTTAATTATTCCGGTTTATGTCTATTCCTTCTCAACCCAGAGGATCCAGGAAACCCCTTCCTTCTCTTCCTTTATCTCTTTGCCTTCTTTATGTTTGACATATGCCCAGCAGGTAATGGTGTAGGTATTGGCTGCCTCTGATGCAGGATTATACTTTGGTGCGGCCCATACGTATTTCTGGCTATTCGCTCCTTCTATCTTCTCATTCTTGCCCTGATTGTATATCTGCCACTCGTACCGAACGTCCCTTTCCCACTTATCTTCCCCTTCATCCCATCCGAAATATCCTGCTACAGTAAGGTTCTTCACCACACCCTGCTTTACAGGACCACCTTCATCCGCAGTATTTGCCCGTAATAGATATAATCCTTTTCCATTGCCAAATAGCCACGGTTCTTTCTCAAGTTCTTCCTTGGTAGGTTTATCCTTATAGACAGTCCCCTCCCATTCGTAGACAGCAATATTCTTACCCATAACCTGTCCCACATTTGAACCTAAAAATACAATTCCCATACCCATCATAATTAATAAAAGATACTTATACATCTTTACCAACCTCCTTTACATTTGTTGACTCTCAATGAGTCTCTTTGCGGCATTGACCCCTTCTTCAAACGCCCTCATGTTTATCTCCTCGGTTCCTGGAGGGACATTCTTTTTTATAGAGGACTTAATTGCCTCTATAGAGACATAAGGTATCAATACAGATATCGCACCCAATGCCACTACATTAGCCACCATCGGCTTATTCAAGGATTTTCTTGCTATCTCTGTAAAAGGTATAGAATATGCCCTCGTGGTAGGGATACTCTTCACACATGTAGAATCTACTATAAGCAACCCATTTTCAGCCAGGTCATAGTAATACTTGTCACATGCCTCCTGGGTGAGGCATAGCAAGAGGTCAAGTTTCATAGCCTTTGGATAATCAATCTCATTATTGCTTATCACTACCTCTGACTGGCTTGCTCCACCCCTTGCCTCTGGCCCGTAACTCTGCGTCTGGACAGCATTCTTCCCATCAAATATGGCCGCTGCTTCAGCATAGATTATCCCTGCCCTTATCAAGCCTTGCCCACCAGAGCCGCTAAATCTTATGTTTACCCTGCCTGTATCCTTTTGTCTCTTTGCCATTGGTAAGTCCCTTAAACCCCTTTGCTTAAGCAGCTATATTTTGAGACTCTTTTATAATCTTATCAAATTCTTCTGTATATTCCGGACGCTCTATATCCCTGAGGAGTCCTATCTTGAATTTGCCTTCTCTCTCTTCAGGGGACATCTTCTCCCATGTATCTATCATAATCCCGCACTCTTTTTCCCACTTCATCATATCTACAGCACTACCTAATCTGTTTATCCTCCCATAAGCAGTGTTACAATTGGATATCGCCTCTACTACGGAAAACCCCTTCTTCCTGATAGCCTTTTCTATCAACCTATCCAATAACAATGCCTGATAAGTAGTGCTCCTCGCAACAAATGTAGCGCCTGAACCCATAGCTAATTCGCATATATCAAAAGGCTGTTCAATATTTCCATACCGTGAGGTGGTAGATAATGCACTGAACGGCGTGGTAGGTGAATACTGCCCACCGGTCATGCCATAAGTGCAGTTATTTATTACGATGGCATTTATGTCTATATTCCTCCTCGAGGTATGTATAAAATGGTTACCTCCTATAGCAGTCGCATCGCCATCCCCCATAATAACGATTACTGTGAGCGCCGGATTGGCAAGTTTTATACCTGTAGCAAAGGACAATGCCCTGCCGTGTGTTGTGTGCAGCGTGTTAAAATCAAGATAGACAGGTATCCTCCCTGAGCAACCTATACCTGATACGAGGACAACCTTGTCTTTATCTAATTCCATCCTGTTGATAGCCCTTATGAGAGCCCCCATAACTATTCCTATCCCGCATCCTGGACACCAAACTACAGGAAACTTCTTGGTCACTCTAAAATATTTATGTTCAGTCCTTACACCTTGTTCCACTTAAGACACCTCCGTAATTTTATCTAATATTTCACCGGGTGTAAATAATTCTCCATCGAACTTGTTTAACCTCTCAATCCTTGCATCTTTCCTGATGACCCGCTCAACCTCATATACCATCTGTCCTGCATTCAACTCTGCAACAATGACGGTATTTATCTTTCTGCTTAACTTCTCTACTTGTATCTTTGGAAACGGCCAGGCTGTAAGGGGCTTTAGCAAACCAACTTTTATCCCGCTTTCTCTTGCCATGCGAACAGCGGCCTTGGCAACCCTTGCAACTGACCCATAGGCAAAGACCATTATCTCTGCATCTCTGAGCATAAATTCTTCTAACATAATTATATCAGATTTGAAATATGTAGTCTTCTTCATAAGCCTGTTCATCAACTCTTTCGTCTCATCAGCCCTTAATGTAGGAAATCCCATCCTATCATGAGTAAGCCCTGTAATATTATATCTGTAACCTTCACCAAAGTTTGCCATAGGTGGGACACCGTTAGAAGATTCGTCATAGGGTTTATACCATTCTGGAGGAACAGACGGCTTTATCCTGTTTATTATCTCTATAGAATCCTGAGAAGGCAATTCCACTTTCTCCCTCATGTGTCCTATAATTTCATCAGACAGGATTATCACCGGAACCCTGTATTTTTCTGACAGGTTAAATGCCTTTATAGTGAGGTCAAAACACTCCCGCACAGAAGACGGTACCAATGCAATAATGGGGTGGTCTCCGTGTGTCCCCCACCGTGCCTGCATCATGTCGCCTTGAGCAGGGTGTGTAGGTATACCGGTGCTTGGCCCAACACGCTGGACGTTTACGATTACACATGGCACCTCAGCCATACATGCAAATCCGATATTCTCCTGCATCAGTGAAAACCCCGGGCCTGAGGTGGCTGTCATCGCTTTTAGCCCTGCTATAGAGGCACCTATGACACAGGCGATACTTCCCATCTCATCCTCCATCTGGATATATTTCCCGCCCAATTTCGGCAATTCTTCAGATAATATCTCAGCTATCTCAGTAGAGGGTGTGATAGGATAACCTGCATAAAAACGAACCCCTGCTGCTATAGCGCCCTTAACAATAGCCTCATTACCTTGTAGAAAATGGACGTTACCCTTTGGGCTTATCATGTATCTCTTTATCTTCCTCTTTCTTCTCAGTTACAGTAATCGCAAAATCCGGACACCTTATCTCACACATTCCGCAACCTATACATGTATCACTAACTACGTATGGCTTGCCGTTTTCATTTTGTGCCAAACATTGAACAGGACAGAATGCTACACATATGCCACAGGCCTTGCACCAACTCTCAAATACATGGACATCAAACTTCTTTTTCACACCTGTCCCCTCGCGGGGAGGGTTCCCACTCTTTTCAGCAACCGGGTTGTCTTTCTTCTTATCCCCTCGCGGGGAGGGTTCCCACTTATCACTTTTCCCCTTATCTTCCAAATCAAAATCTCCTCATACCATCCTGTATCGGGTAGTAGTGTCACGTACCAGGTCAACGACCTGAACAGGGGTAGATGCAACCTTAACCCCGGATTCTGCCAGACAGGCAATCTTCTCTTCTGCAGTCCCTCTGCCGCCAGAGACTATAGCACCTGCATGGCCCATACGTTTACCTTTTGGTGCACTTCTGCCTGCTACAAACCCCACTACACGTTTGGACATATTTCTCTCTATAAATTTGGCAGCCAATTCCTCATCAGAGCCGCCTATCTCTCCTATCATCACAATAGATTCCGTATCATCATCCTTCTCAAAAAGTTCTAAGATATCAATGAATGAACTACCTATAATCGGGTCTCCCCCTATACCTACACACGTACTCTGACCAATGCCACCTTCAGTCAGTGCATTGACTACCTCATAGGTGAGTGTCCCGCTCCTTGAGACAACACCAACCCTTCCTGGTTTATGGATATAGCCTGGCATTATGCCAATTTTACATTCCCCAGGTGTAATCACGCCCGGGCAATTAGGCCCTATAAGACGCACCTTCTTCCCTTCAAGGAACCTCTTCACCTTTATCATGTCAATGACAGGGATACCTTCAGTAATACAGACAATTAATTCTATGCCTGCATCTATAGCCTCTATAATGGCATCAGATGCAAATGGAGCAGGTACATATATAACCGATGCATTTGCACCTGTCTCTTCCACTGCCTCTCGGACAGTATCAAAGACAGGGATTCCGTCCATGGAAGTGCCGCCTTTTCCAGGTGTAACACCTCCGACCATCTTTGTGCCATATGCAACCATCTGCCTTGTGTGAAACGCCCCTGCCTGACCTGTAATCCCCTGGCAGATAACCCTCGTATCCTTATTAACCAATATGCCCATTACTACCTTATATTATATAATAATCCACTATAAAACACAACAATTTAATGTAGGGGTGACATTTATGCCGCCCGATGGTTTAAAACTTATTTATCACCAGTCCGCTCAATAATTTGGGGTAAAAAAATGTTGACTTGTGCGGCATCCTCTCAGCCTTAAGGGCTATGTCCTTAACCTCTTGAATCATAGTCGGATTAAGGAAGAATGCCATACTGCACGCCTTGTCATTCACTGACCCTATCGCCTTATCTATATCTTCTGTATAACTTATTATCTCTTCCTCATTCTTTAGTGAAGGGATAATGGCAGGTAATATCAGGTTGTGGAGTATACTCACGTCCAGTCTCTTCCAACTGAAAGACCTTTTCACCTTAACCACATCCTCAAGTATATCCTCATTTTTAAGGGTTAGGATATAATATATACCCTTGCCAGTGTAAACGCCAAACCTGTGGTCCTTCATAGAGCGCCTTGCCATACCTTTGAGCATCTCTTTCCTTGTGTTAACCTCACTTATATAAAAGCATCTTCCCAATTTTCCCATTACCCTTTCAAACCGATAATGACCTTTTACCAATCTGTGCGTAGGCAGGATAGTAATACCCTTGCCATTTAGACCGGTAAAATACATCAAACAATAATTAAACCCTTCGCTACCTGTCCAATGTCCTATTTTTTTCCTCATCTCATTACGGAAAGATAGGGCGACTTCATAACGGTGGTGTCCATCTGCAATAAATACTCTCTTATTCCTCATCGCACCCTGGACCATTTTTATCATCTTCTTATCAGAAATTCTCCATATCCTATGTCTTGTCTTTTCTTTATCCTGAACGTCTATGTAAGGTACCGAAGAAGCAAGATGAATCGCCATCTTCTTCACTATCCCGTCTTCATCATCAAATAGTGAAAATATAGGGCTTAAGTGTGTTCTAACAGCCCTTAAGAGATTCAAACGGTCTTCCTTGGGTTTTGCATGTGTATTTTCATGCGGCAGGACTGATTTTTTTTCAAATTCCTCTAACTTCATCAAGGCAATGAAGCCTCTCCTCTTTTTCTTCTTACCCCCTTCAATCCCCTCGCGGGGAGGGTTCCCACTATAATCCTGCACATAATAATAGACAGAATCTCTTTTATCTCTCGTGAGCACACCTTCTGCAAACCACGATTCCAGAAAAGACCCTGCACGGGTATATCTATTATTCCTTGAATTATCACCAGGAAATCCCTTGCCAAGTATGAGTCTTATTATATTATACTCATGGTCCTCATAATAGCGCTCTCTGGCCTGAGGGGATATAACATCATAAGGTGGGGCAAAGACTTTTTCTATATCTTTTATCTCTGCTTTGTTATAACCTACTCCTTTAAATGCCCTAACATCTACCATATCATCAATCCCCTCGCGGGGAGGGTTCCCACTGACTCCCCAGGAAGATAAACCCCAAGATTAAATCTGGAGGCGGCAATCGGATTTGAACCGATGAATAACGGTTTTGCAGACCGCTGCCTTGCCACTTGGCTATGCCGCCTTTCTTAAAATCTACCTTTAAAGCAGGTCGTCTCTGTTAAATAAAGAGACTAATCTGTAATTCTTTTGTGCAAGGTTTTCTTTGGCGCCTTCTAATCTGTCTACAATGGCTAAGACCTTGACTACCTTGCATCCCTGTTTCTCAATAACCTCTATTGCCTTCAATATAGAACCGCCTGTTGTAACTACATCATCCACAATCACTACTCTTGATGAGGAATCTAAATCCGGGCCCTCAATATACCTTTGCATACCATGCTTTTTGGGAGTCTTCCGGACTATAAATGCCTTTATCGGACTGCCTTGTACATGACTTATCGCAGCCATAGAGGCAACGATAGGGTCTGCACCTAAGGTAAGCCCACCTACTGCATCCACCCTGGTATTCTTCAACATATCAAGGAATAGTCGCGCTATAAGGAATGCGCCCTCTGGGTCAAGTGTAACCTGTTTGCCGTCTATATAATAATCGCTTACCCTGCCTGATGTGAGGGTCCTCTTTTCTATATGCAATGCCTTCTCTTTTAAAAGTTCCAGCAGTCTCTTTTTAAATATTTTAATTTCATTCATAACAAACCCATAAATTAGATTGCCACGTCCTCCGACGTAACGTCGGAGTCCTCGCAATGACACTCATTCCAATGGCAACCTAACAGATTCCTTTCTCTTCGCAGACAGATATGCAGCCAATGCAACCTCCGTCGACTTTAATCCATCCTCTCCTGTTATGGAAGGCTCCCTTTCCTCCTCAATCATATTTACAAAATCTTCCATCAATCCCATGTCCATATTGTCACCCCAGTTGACCCAACTTTCTTTACCTTCTTTTTCGCTAAAGAGTGAAAATTTCTGATTAAATATATCAAGGTCCAACACACCCTCAGTCCCGATAATCTCCATCGTCACATCTCCCCATGCAGGAAATGATTTGCTTGGCCTTGACCAACTCGGGTCTAATGTGGCAAATGTTCCATCGCCAAATTCCATGGTCAATATTCCACAGTCATCTGCCTTTATATTATAGAAACGGGTATCAATCTCAGCATATACACTCACTACCTCTTGTTTGATAAACCACCTCATCAGGTCAACGACATGGACAGTGTGGTCCATTACAGCCCCTCCACCTGATTTCTTCTTATCAATAAACCATCCACCAGGCATCTTGCCATGGTTTGTCCCATTGATAGCCAACACCTTCCCTAACCTGCCTTCATTTATAATAGCCCTGGCACGAATAGCAGGCGTAGCAAACCTGCATGGAAATGCAGTCTGTAGTTTTACGCCATTTGCACGGCATATATCTATCATTTCTTGAGCATCTTTTATAGAGGTAGCCAAGGGTTTCTCACAGAGGATATGTCTTTTACAAGATGCAGCGAGTTCTACCAGTTTCCTATGGCGGCTATTCTCTGACGTAATAATCACACCATCTATGTCCTCATCAAGCAGTGCCTTATAAGAATTGAAGAACTTCGTCCGAAACTTCCTTGCCATCTTTCTGCCTCTTGCAGGATTGTCATCAGCAATCCCTGTAAGGATAGCCCCCTCTAACTTACTTATACAGTCTGCGTAACTGGCGGCATGCATATGAGCAAAACTCATTATGCCTAACTTAACCATATTTCCTCCCTCAATTCAAGACTACAGGCCTGCCAGTCTCAATAGACTCCAATGCTGCCAGGGATATCTCTAATGCCTTCAATGCGTCTTTACCTGTAATATCCGGTTCTTTATTATTAATGACACAATTTACAAAATGCTTTAATTCCAAAAGATATGGACTTTCCTTTATCGGGCTTTCTGGGACTGCAACGCCTCTCCCTCCACCTGTATCTTTAACTTCCATATGTATTGGCAGGGAATCACTACTATCAAAATTGAGAAGCCCTTTACTGCCTGCTACCTCTAACTTTGTCCTGAAACCCCCTGGTGGATGTGCCCATGTCCCTTCTACATGTGCAATTACCCCGCTCTTAAACCTTAATGTGACTAATGCGTAATCTATAAACTTGTATCCTCTGTTAATCATCCCTTTGGCATATACCCTCTTTACATCACCGAAACACCACCTCAAGAAATCAAAGTCATGTATAATCATATCTAAAACCAACCCGCCGCTTATCTGATAATCTGCATACCACTCCTGCCATGCGTGTGGGAATGCACCACCCCTCATTGCCCGCACTACGCCTATGTTGCCGAGGGTCCTTGAGTCTATAACCTCCTTTGCCTTTGCATACTCATGAAAATACCTCAGGACATGGCCTACCATAAACTTGACCTTTGCGTTTTTACAGGATTCTACCATCATTTTACCATCTTCAAGATTTCTTGCAATAGGTTTTTCACAGAAGATATTCTTCTTCTTTTCTGCAGCCTTTAATACGTACTCTTTATGAAGCGATGTAGGAAGGCATATATCTATTATGTCTATATCCTCTTTAAGCATCTCATCATATGAACTAAAAGGCTTTATCTTAAATTCTTCAGCAAATTTATTTCTCTTCTCTTCTGCAATATCATATACCCCTGCCAGTTGACAATCTGGTATCTGCCGATAGAAACCGGCATGGAATCCACCCATAGTCCCACACCCGATAATACCAACCTTCTTTACCATGAGAAGTTTCCTTATTCTACTGTCACGCTTTTAGCTAAGTTTCTCGGCTGGTCAACGTCACAACCCCTCTTTACTGCAATATGGTAAGCCAGAAGCTGCAAAGGGACTACTACAAGTATAGGTGAAAATAATTCTTCAATATCAGGGACGTATATCACCTCATCAGAATGTCTCTTAATCCCTTCATCCCCCTTAGTGGCTATGGATATGACTATCCCCTTGCGTGCCTTTATCTCCTGAATATTGGATATCATCTTATCATATACATTAGAACGGGTAGCTATACATACTACAGGCAACTTGTCATCAACCAATGCGATTGGCCCATGCTTCATTTCACCTGCCCCGTATCCTTCAGCATGGATATAGGATATCTCTTTTAATTTCAATGCGCCTTCCAATGCATTTGGGAAATTGTAACTCCTTCCTAAATACAGGAAGTCAGATACATTATAATATTTCTCTGTGCATCTGAGTATCGCCTCCTGGTCTTTTAATACCTCTTCTAAGAGATTAGGCACTTTTTCCAATTCAGAGATTAACTCCTTTGCCCTATTCTTATCAATAGTCCCTTTCAGCCTGCCTAAATAGATTGTGAATAGATAAAAGGCTGTCAATTGTGAGGTATAAGCCTTTGTAGATGCCACGCCTATCTCAGGCCCTGCATGGGTATATAGGACACCGTCAGACTCCCTCGCAATGGAACTACCTACTACATTGCATATAGAGATAACACGTGCACCCTTCTTCTTTGCCTCTCTTATACCTGCGAGTGTATCTGCCGTCTCACCTGACTGTGTAACAGGTATGACGAGCGTCTTATCGTGGACAATAGGGTTCCTATACCTGAACTCACTTGATATATCCACCTCAACAGGCGTGCGGGTATACTCCTCTAACATATATTTACCTGTAAGGCCTGCATGCCAGGCTGTGCCACAGCTTATTATAATTATCTTTTCCATCTTTAGTAATTCTTGAGGGGTAATTTTCATGTCCTCTAAGATAACATTGTCCTTTTCTTTGGATATTCTGCCCATGAGCGTCTCTCTTATTACCCGCGGCTGCTCGTTTATCTCCTTTAGCATAAAATGGGGATAACCGCCTTTCTCAGCAACACCTGCATCCCATTCTATTCTGGCCACCTTTTTCTCTATATTCTTGCCATTAAGGTCAGTGACCTTTACACCATTACGGGTGATAACCATTATCTCATAATCATCTGGATACAGGACATCCCTTGTATAAGACAATATGGCAGGGACATCACTCGCTATATAATTTTCACCTTTTCCAAGACCCACTATTAATGGGCTGCCACACCTAACAGCCACTAATTTATCCGGCTCATTTTTGCATATAATCCCAAGTGCATAAGCCCCCTCTACATCTTTCAAAGCAATTCTGACAGCCTCTTCTAAATTGCCTTTATAATATTTTTCTATAAGGTGTGCTACTACCTCTGTGTCTGTCTGAGATTTGAATGTATGTCCCTCTTTGATAAGTTTATTTTTAAGGGATTGATAATTCTCTATTATGCCGTTATGAACCAGTACTATATCACCCTTGCAGTCAGTATGCGGGTGAGAATTTATCTGGCTCGGTTCACCATGTGTAGCCCACCGTGTATGGCCTATACCTAACGTGCCATGAATAGGTTTTGCTTTGAGACTATCTTTCAAAACCTTGAGTTTCCCAACCTCTTTTCTGATAGATACCTTGCCATCTGATATAACCGCTGCCCCGGCTGAATCATACCCCCTATATTCAAGCCTTGACAGCCCATCCATAAGTATTTGTATAACCTCTTTATCGCCTATATACCCGACTATCCCGCACATAACCTGCATTCTCCTCTTTCTCTTTCTAATGCCTTTCTACCTATATCCTTCCTGAAATGCATCCCTTCAAATCTCACTTTACCAACTGCCTTATATGCCCTATCAATAGCAGACCTTAAGTCTTTTCCCAATGCAGTAATACCGAGAACTCTTCCACCATCAGTTAAAAGAGATGGATGGCTCTCATCCTGCATCTTTCCTCCGCCACGGTCCGCCTGAGGCGGATCCAATTTAGTTCCTGCATGAAAGACCATCACATCTTCTGTTTCTTCCACTTCATCTATACCAGATATCTCTTTCCCTTTCTCATATGTCCCGGGATAACCTCCGGATGCAAGGACAATGCACACAGATGCACGTGTATCCCAGTCCAACTTTACCCTATCTAACCTGCCATCAATTACGGCATCTATCACATCTATCACATCATTCTTCAACCTCGGTAGAACTACCTGTGTCTCAGGGTCACCAAACCGGACGTTAAATTCCAATACCTGTGGCCCCTGCTCCGTTATCATAATCCCTGCATATAAGACGCCTTTGTATGGCATCCCCTCTTCCTTCATCCCTTTTATCACAGGCATTATTATCCTGTTTAACACCTCATTCATCAATTTCTCATCAACAACAGGCGCGGGTGAATAGGCACCCATCCCGCCTGTATTAGGTCCCTCATCATTATCATAAACCCTTTTGTGGTCCTGTGAGGATGCAAGCGGCACCACAGTTTCACCGTCTGTCAATGCCATAATAGATACCTCTTCACCATCTAAGCATTCCTCAATAACCACCCTGTTGCCTGCATTACCGAATATCCTCTTTTCCATTATAGAGTCTATAGCATCTTGTGCCTCTTTCACAGTCTTTGCCACTATCACCCCTTTACCCTGGGCCAGTCCGTCTGCCTTTATAACTATAGGGGCACCTGTCAGTTGGACATACCTTCTCGCATTCAGGGCTTTATCAAATATCTTAAATCTGGCAGTAGGAACCTTGCATCTATCCATTACCTCTTTTGCAAATACCTTACTACCCTCTAACTGTGCCGCATATTTACTTGGGCCAAATACTTTAAGCCCTTTAGCCTCAAACTCATCTACAATACCATTCACAAGCGGAAGTTCAGGACCTACAATAGTAAGGTCTATCTTCTCTCTTTCAACGAAATTAACAATCGCCTGTCCGTCTTCTACATTTATATTTACATTACAGGCAATTCTACCTGTACCACCATTGCCAGGGGCTGTATAAATTTTACTAACGCGTGGGCTCTGTGCCAACTTCCACACAAGCGTATGTTCCCTGCCACCTGAGCCTATTACCAATACCTTCACATTCCCTCCGATAACCCTTATTATACTGAAACCAAGAATAAAAAGCAAGAAGATTTCTCATATTTTTTGTTGACAAAACCCATTTTCATGATAAGATTTAGAATATGAGACAAGACCCGTTAGAAATTGAATTTCTAACGGGTCAAGGGAAAATGTTAGGGAGTGTCAAAAATGGCTTATGTTGAAGGCAGTGAAAAAACCAAGTTCTATCATCCAGTCTGGATTCAATTGCACCTGCGGAACATACGTCTCTTGCAATGGCTTCTTTCAATCCATCACGTGCAACCGTTGAGCCCTTGCCGACGATAGAAATGGCTCTGGTGGAAGTAATGGTTCAAAAAAGGTTTAAAATTTAACATGGTGGATTATCGGCATTTTTAATTTATTTTACCAAAGAATCCTTTCTCCTTAAGCATTTCCCTCACAACCTGACAGTGCTTTAGGTATTTCTCCTTAACTTCTTTTTTCTCCTTATCCGATGCATTTGCCGGATAAATTATCATACCCAAAATGGCTGGGAGGTATTCTGTTTCTCCCGTTGAGTAAATGCGAACATGGCGGTCATTGGTCATTCGATGAGTTGCATAGAAATCCAGATAATCGCCGCGGTCATCTTTCCCGAACAAATATCTAATATTCCATCCGCTGCTATTGATCTTCCCCAACTTGCGAGACTGCAATGCTTCGTCTGGCAGGGTTATTCCCCAGGCTGAGAAGTAAGTGTCAAATACCTTTTTTATCATCATAGCATTATCAAGTATCTCCTATCTCAATAATCTGACCGTCATCAACCATCATCACATTATCGCCGAAATACTCTCTAAACCTTTCAGGTCTCTCTGTATGGATCGGAATAATACGGTCGGGTTGGAGCGTAATGGCTAATTGCTGTAATACATCCACGGTCGCGTGTCCGCTTGTGTGAATATGTTCAAGTACAAGATTATTCGCACGGACAAAATCCCAAAATGCGGCTGCCTTTTCCTTATTTCGTATATAGCCATCCCATTGTGAATAAATAAGCGTTGCACCGTTAATCCCGGGAATCCGCTCAACCAACGGAATCATAGAATCGCGCATAACAACGAGGCACTTTTCGCTGCCGATTTCCCATGTTTTTATTTTGTGCTTCCCGATATCAAATGTGAGATATTTAAAATTTGATTTAATGATTTTATTGATGTAGATATCACCGAGACCGTAATAATTGCCTATTAACACTTTAATATTATTCCAATCTAATACAAACGCATTAAGTATCCTAGCATATTCCTGATGTTGTCATTCCTGTGAAAACAGGAATCTATTATTCTACGGTCGATAGATTCCCGCTTTTGCGGGAATGACAGTCACTGTAAAGTTAGTTATTGCGTTTGTATTAGAATGGTCAACCAAATAGGGAGTTATATGAAAATCACCGATATCAAAACTCGCCTTATGTTTTACTATACATGCTTTGGAGATGCTAATATGGCTTTGTTTGTGTGTAAAAACATTGAGAACATGAATAAGTTTACAGGCGCCTTCGCTGATATATACAGGGATATCGGTATGGAGATACTTAAGTAAGCCGTAGTGATCTTTATGGGAGTGAGAAATCAGGATACCGTTGACTTGAGGGTCTTGGCCTTTGTATAAACCTGGAATGGCAAACAAAACATGCTCTTTAATGAGCTCGGTAATTGTTTTGCCTCGCAAAGATGTTTCGTCAAACTCCTTACCGCCGGGGGCAGTAAGCGGCATACCGTAATCAAGGATAATGCGTGTTTTTCGCGAATAAATCTCAATACACGTTCCGCCTATTTGATGAGTGCCGCGATGGATTATGAGTTGCACAATATGTTTTTCCGAAAATCAATCTCAAGAGAATCTTCATCGTATAACGCTATAGAAAAAATAATTCTATCATGGCCGATATCTATCGGCATTTCTTCTCGGTACTTCGTGAGTTCTTTTATCATTTTTCCCCATTGATTGCACGTAATTGCAACAACGACCTCTATTGTCAATTGAGGAGGTAACGTTGTATTTTTTTTGAATCCAAATACGTTATACCAGTAAATGCCTTCCGGCGTATCACGCAGTATTTTCAAAAGAGTAACAGCATAAATATACCCCTCCCGTAAAGGATTCTTGTAATTATCCGGGGCTTTGAGTTCCCAAAGAGATAAGTTCACTTTCCCCCCGAATCTGCGTCTTGCAAGAATATCGATGTGACCAATGCCTTTTTTGGGTTCACCGGAACTGGCAGAAATCGGCAACGGCCACTGGAGAGGGACCCCACCAATAGTCACGGGTTGTATTTGACGAAAAGTCCCCTGAAATTTCTTTCTGCTTTTTTTCAACATCTCATGGATTATCCGGGATTCTATACGATGCTCGGGAATTCCTGTTTGAAGACCATCGAGTAGATTTGGCGGGATTTTCTGAAAAGATTTTCGAAACCTACCAGCATCTTTACTTCTCCATGGATAGGAACCCTGCCCAGGATCAGACACCTTAAAATATTCTGCATTCTGTTTTATGTGTTTCTTTTTTAGTACCAGAAACACTTCTCCTTTCTCAACTTTTACTTCACCAACCTCCTGACCCATGCACCGTAATGAAAAATTTAGATTCCCTTTACTAACAGAAGTATAAACTTTTAACGACGGAGGGCACCTGAATATCTTATATGGTTTCCTGTTATGTTGAGGAAGTTGCTTCAGCCAACCACGCAATGAATATTCTATATTGCTCCTATTTTCGTTCCATATGCGTTCTATACGCTCAAGCAGACTCATTTTCTTCTCCCTCCGATAGATTAACTCCAGCGGTTTAATACCAGATTCCTTATCCTGCATGCAGATAATTCAATCTCACCTGCTGCATCCTGCGTCGTTACACGTTCTTTGAACAAGCAATTGTATAGGTCTAACGGGATTCACATTACCTCCAACAGAACCGTCCTTTTCTATGTCTCTTAACAATGTCCCAAAATGTCCCTTAATTATGTCCCTTAATGTCCCTTATTTTTCCAACAGTATAAGATGAAAGAATATAATAAGTGCCTTTCTTTTCGCCCTTCTTTTCCAGGATACCTTTCCCTACAAGTGAGCTTAAATCACGAGTTGCTGTTCTTTTTATACTACCACAAAGTTTTTGGCATTGTTCGTTATCAATACTGCCATTTATTACAAGATATTTGAAAATCTTTCCCTGGCGAATACTAAAATTGTAATCTTTAAGACCCTTAACAAAATTTTCAGCAATTATGATGTTTTTGCCTTTTTCATGAATTCCCGTCATCTGTGTTCTAAGTCCATCAACAAAATACTCCAGCCATGAAGTCATATCCATATTGTTCTGTCTAACAGATTGAATGGCTTTATAATAAGCAGAACGGTCTTTATCATAATATTCTGAAATAGTAAACAACCGCTTAAAATCATATCCGGTTTTATATAGAATAAGTGTTGACAGAAGTCTCGCTGTTCTTCCATTGCCATCAAGAAATGGATGAATATGCACAAACTGAAATTGTGAAATACCAGCAATTAAAATAGGTGATAAATCTTCTGTTGTATTCAACCATTCTGCGAATTCTTTCATTAAATACGGGACTTCTAAAGGTGGAGGAGGAGTATAAATTACTTCTCTTGTTCTGGAATTAACAACATAATTCTGAACCTTGCGATAATTTCCAGGGTCTGCCTGATTGCCACGAACACCTTTTACTAAAATCTTATGTAGTTCACGAATAAGTCCTTCTACGATAGGATCTTCTTTCCCGAGATATCTGGAAATAAAGCCCATGGCTTTTTTGTAGTTCAGAAGTTCTTTTTTATCATCTGGTTTCACTCCTTTCACATCTTTACCTTCCAGGATACCCTTTGCCTGTTCAAGGCTTAATTCGGTTCCTTCAATATGTGTAGAATAATGTGTTTCCAGTATGAGTGCTTCCTTTTGCATATCAGCAAACCATTCATCTTTTAGTTTTATTGCATCAAGAAAACCTCTCACGCGCTCTATTTCAACAAGTCCCTTATTAACCTTTGGTGTTATTGTAAATTTAGGTTTAAATGGCATTACAGTTTTCTCCACACTATATTTAAACTTGTAGGGTCGCCCGCCTGCCATCCGGCGGGCAGTGATTTATCCCCGGACTTGCTCACTCCCGACCTGCCTCACATCTCGGCAGGCGTGCTATACGGTGCTCCTTATTCGTCGCACCAGCACCCCGCAGGGCGTCGCAAAACGTGTTGGGGCTTATTTGCCTCAACTGCGACCCCGCAACAGCGGACGCCATAAATGTCGCCCCTACATGCTAACATCTTGAAATCACGATGCTGAACATATTATACCTAAATTATAAACAAAATGCAATGGTTTACCCTTTTTGAGAGCGTGGTCCTTTTTTGACTTTTGCTTTGACAATTTCTATAATGGCTGGCAGAATAGAGAGAAAGATGACGATGGCTATAACGAGATGAATATGCTTGTTTATGTTCGGAATCACTGAGCCTAAAAAATAACCAGTTAGAATCATGCTGAATACCCACAGAACCCCACCTAAGACGTTGTATGTCACAAATCTACGATAGTTCATCAATGCCGCGCCAGCAACTGCCGGGGCAAATGTCCTGACAATCGGGACAAACCTGGCAATTACAATCGTCTTTGCCCCATACTTTTCATAGAACCCATGTGCACGCTCAAGGTGGCGGCGTTTGAATAGAAATGAGTTTTCGCGTTTAAATAGTGCTGGGCCTGCCTTGTATCCGATGAAATAACCTACCTGGTCACCGACAACTGCACAGATAGAAACAAGAACCAAAAGCAAGGCAAGATTCAGGTGACCTCCTGCAGCAAAGACCCCAGCCGAGACCAATAGCGAATCACCGGGCAGGAAAAATCCAACGAATAGGCCTGTCTCTACAAATACAATGGTGCATATCATCACTATCCCACCCCACTGGATAAGCCCTTGAATATCATATACAAATCTAAACGCCTCTTTTAAAATCTCTATCATCCTAATCTCCTATACTTTTTGGTCGGGGCGGGTGGATTTGAACCCGCGACCTCCCCGACGTTACGTCGGGACGCTCTACCAATTTAATCGGGGAGGCGGGATTCGAACCCGCGACCTCAACGTCCCGAACGTTGCGCGCTAGCCAAGCTACGCTACTCCCCGATAATTCCTTCTTATATTACATACCCTTCTACAAGTATATCTTCACCGAATCGCTTAAGTTTTACATCCTTTAGCCTTATAGCATCATTCATACGAGATATCCCTTCTCCCTCTACAGGGGTAGAGGCACTTCTGCCGCCTATAATCTTGGGTGATATGAAGAAGAGGCATTTATCTATTAGGCCCTCTTTCAGGGCTGATGCAGCAACTTCTCCACCACCTTCTATCATGAGATTGGTAATTCCGATATCTTTTGCCAATCTCCTCATCAATGCCATTAAGTCAACCCTGCCATTCTTTTCTCTAATCTTTAAAATCCTTATGCCCTTCTTCTCAAGTGCCTTTACCTTTTGGTTTGAGTTTAGTGTCGTAGCCACAATGACAGGGGAATGATTAGAGAAGACCTTCATCCGGGCAGGTAATCTTAATCTACTATCCACAATAATCCTTATTGGATGCCTGTGCGGCTTTTTACTGCTGCGGCATGTCAAGTACGGGTCATCTCTCAATACTGTATTTACCCCTACCAATATAGCATCCACCTCTGACCTTAATCTATGCACATACTTTCTTGCAGGCTCTCCTGTTACCCATCTGGAATCACCTGTTACAGTTGCTATCTTACCATCAAGTGTCTCAGCCATCTTAAGACTTACAAATGGAAGCCCTTTGGTTATATATTTCGCAAAGGGTTCGTTTAACCGTTTGGCATCTTCTTCTAATACCCCTTTCGTAACCTTTATACCTGATTTTTGCAATATTTTTATACCTTTCCCATTATTCAAAGGGTTTGGGTCAAGGCATGCGATTATAATCTCTCTTATACCTGATTTTATGATAGCATCTGTGCATGGCGGGGTCTTTCCAAAATGGCAGCATGGCTCAAGTGTAACATATAATTTAGCACCCCTGGAATTTTCTTTAGCCTGGCTAAGGGCAAAAATTTCAGCATGTGGGCCACCAGATTTCTTATGATAACCCCTTCCTACTATCCTGTCGTCTTTAACAACTATTGCACCTACCACAGGGTTAGGATTAGTCATTCCTTTGCCCTTGCGTGCCAATCTTAAAGCAAGTCTCATGAATCTCTCGTTGACATTCATATTTTAGTCTAATCCTAAAAAGGATAGACTTTGCCTCTTCCACATAAGGCAAAGGTCTAAAGAGTCTTATGAGTCTAAGAGTCTTAAGAGTTTAGAATCCCGGGACTCTTGACTCCGTGAGTCTGCGACTCCCCTAATATCCATCCCTGATAATGCCTTATAGACATACTTACCCAATATATCCACTTCTACATTGATTAGAGAGCCTACCCTCTTAGAACCTAAGTTTGTCATCTTTAATGTATAAGGTATAAGATATATCCTGATAGTATTTTCCTTTACCTCTCCTATAGTAAGGCTCACACCGTCTAATGCTATAGAGCCTTTATGGACAACATACTTAACCATATCTTCTGGTAAAGTTATATCTATATATCCTTTATCTATACTTGAGACTTTGCCTAATCCATCTATATGTCCAGTGACAAAATGTCCACCTAAGGGTGAGCCGGATTTTAATGACCTTTCTAAATTTACTGTATCAGAAACTTTCAGGAATTTGAGGTTGGTTCTATCAAGTGTCTCTTTGACAATATCCACAGTAAAACTCTTTCTATCCAAACGAGTCACTGTAAGACATGTTCCATTGACTGCTATGCTGTCACCTGTATTCAGCCCATTAAGTACCTTATCTGCCGCCACACTCAGGCTCATCATGCCAGAATGTCTCGTTTCTGCTGCAACTTTTCCCATCTCTTCTATAATGCCTGTAAACACTACTTCTTATTAATCTCCCCCTTTATAGAATCCAGAATCCCATTTACAAATTTGCCGGATTTTGTATCACCGTATTTCTTGGCTATATCTACTGCTTCATTTATTGAGACCTTTGCTGGAATATCATCCCTGAACAAGAGCTCGTACGCAGCTACGCGCAGGATATTCCTGTCAACCTTAGCCATCCTGCTTAACTGCCAATTATCCGCATGAGCAGCTATCACCTCATCTATCTTCTTCAGATTCTCCATAGTCCCTGAGACGAGCCCTGTAGTAAATTCCTTGACATCATCCTCTGGCTTGTGGTCTGCCCAGAATATATCCATGGCATCTTTATAATCGTCTTTGGTAATGTCTATCTGATAGAGCGCCTTTAAGGCAAATTCTCTTGCCCTTGTCCTTTTTCTCATATTACTTTGCTAATACTTCAAAAAGATTCGCCATCTCAATAGCGCTAAGTGCGGCAGATTCACCCTTATTCCCCTGCTTGGTCCCTGAACGCTCTATAGCCTGCTCCAATGTGTCTGCTGTTATTACTCCGAATATAGTCGGGATGCCTGTCTCAAGCGATATACTGGCAATGCCCTTGGCAACCTCATTGGCAATATATTCAAAATGGGGTGTCCCCCCCCTTATTACTACACCTAAACATATAACTGCATTGTATTTTTTATCCTTTGCCATTTTCTTGGCTGCATAAGGTATTTCAAAAGAGCCGGGAACCCATACAACCTCTATATCATTCTCACCTGCCCCATGTCTTGTAAGTGTATCTATTGCCCCATCCAGGAGACCCTTGGTGAGAAAATTATTGAACCTTGATACTACAATACCAAACCTCTTGCCCTTAGCTATCAAATGTCCTTCTAAAACCTTTACCATAACCTATCCCTCCATTTTATGAGATTGCTTCACTAACGTTCACAATGACAAAGACCAGATGTCATTGCGAGGGCGAAGCCCGTGGCAATCTAATTTAATATTATATGACCCAGTTTCTCCTTCTTTGTCATAAGATATTTCCTGTTTACTTTTGTTGGAGTCAATTCAATCGGGACACGTTCCACCACCTTTAAGCCATATCCTTCCAACCCAACTATCTTCTGGGGATTATTTGTAAGTAACCTGAGCCTCTTTATGCCTAGGTCCACAAGTATCTGTGCCCCTACGCCATAATCCCGCAGGTCTGGCTTGAAACCCAAATGCTCATTAGCCTCTACAGTATCAAGGCCCTTATCCTGAAGTGCATATGCCCTTAATTTGTTGACCAGACCTATCCCGCGCCCTTCCTGCCGCATATACAATATGACGCCACTACCTTCTTTCTTAATAATCCTCATCGCCTCCCTGAGCTGCCCGCCGCAGTCACACCGGAGAGACTCGAATACATCGCCTGTCAGGCACTCTGAATGAACCCTGACTAATGTAGGGTCTTTGATACGGTTCATAACCAATGCCACGTGACTCGCCTTATCTATAATAGATTCGTAAACGAATAATTTGAATTTTCCATGGGCAGTAGGAAGTTCTGTAGTAATAATCTTCCTCACTAATTTCTCTGACCTCCTGCGATATCTTATCAAATCTGCAATTGAACATATCTTCAACTTGTGCTTTTTAGCAAACTTTATAAGTTGAGGAAGTCTTGCCATAGTCCCATCATCATTCATTATCTCACAGATGACACCTGCAGGGTACAGGTTAGCCAATTTCATAAGGTCTATACATGCCTCTGTATGACCTGCCCTTACCAATACCCCTCCTTTCCTGGCCCTTAATGGAAATATATGGCCTGGTTTGACCATGTCTTCTGGCCTCGTATTTGAATCTATCAATGCATGGATAGTCCGTGACCTGTCATGGGCAGAGATACCTGTAGTAATACCTTCCCTGGCATCCACAGATATGGTAAAGGCTGTCCCATGCGGGTCCGTACTGCCACTTACCATCGGAGATATTGCCAGCTCATCTAATCGTTCTCCTTCCATAGGCATACATATCAGTCCCCTACCATGCTTCGCCATAAAATTGATATCCTCAGGTGTAACGAAACATCCTGCCATTATGAGGTCACCCTCATTCTCTCTATCTTCATCGTCTATGACTATGACCATCTTGCCACGACGAATATCAGCAACAACCTCATGTATCGTGTTAAACATATTACTCCTCTTTAATTTTTGCAAAAAAAATCCCGAAGTGCACACTTCGGGATGGGACAATTCTTCCCCCACAAATTATCCGAGCAACCTTCTCCCATCTAGACTTTGACTATCGGCCCTGGTATCCAACCAGGTCTGCCCCCGCCATCCGCCTCAGGCGGACGAAGATACGGGGACTCGCGGGCTATTACCGCCGGTAAGGAATTTCACCTTATCCCGAAGATTGATTTTATATTAACACATCACAAAAGTATTGTCAAGAACATTCCCTGGTTTTGTGTTTGTTAAATATTATTATAAAATGTCTGGGTTCGTTTTGAACCTACTGAGACTATGGATATCTTTGTTTTCAGGATGGTGGAGAGTCTCTTTAGATACCTGCGCGCATTTAAGGGCAGGTCTTCATAACGTTGAACAGAAGAGGTATCCTCAAGCCATCCGGGATAGACTTCATAGATGGGTTCGCAATTATTCAGGATATTGATATCGCCCGGGAAATTCTCGCAGAGTTTGCCTTTATACTTATAAGCGACGCATATCTTTATAGTGTTACTATCATCCAATACATCTATCTTAGTCACTGCTATACTATCAAGCCCATTTACCCTTATGGAATGCGATACGATTACGGCATCAAACCAGCCGCACCTCCTTGGCCTGCCAGTAGTTGCACCAAACTCTTTACCTTTATTGCGAATTTGTTCCATGAGGTCAGGTGGGAACTCTGTCGGGAATGGGCCCTCTCCTACCCTGGTCGTATACGCCTTCACTACGCCTATAACGCTATCTATCTTGTTAGGACTCACCCCCGTCCCTGTGCAGGCACCACCTGCAGTAGCATTGGAAGAAGTAACAAAGGGATATGTCCCATGGTCCATATCTAACAATGTGCCCTGTGCCCCTTCAAATAGTATACTCTTTCCTTTTGCAATACAATCATTGAGAATGATAGAGCAGTTACAGGCATATCTTTTAAGCCTTTTTCCGTAATTTAAATATTGGTCGTATAATTCTTTAAAAGAGAAACCCTTGAAATTATATATCTTTCTAAATATCTCATTCTTTTCTTTTAGGTTAGCCTTTAATTTCTCATAAAGCATATCCTTTTCAAAAAGGTCTGCTAACCTTATTCCACATCTATCTGCCTTATCTGTATAACAAGGGCCTATGCCTCTGCCTGTGCTACCTATCTTAGATGAGCCTCTCCTATCCTCCTTTAATCTTTCTATAGCCTTATGGTATGGGAATATTATATGAACTTCGTCACTTACCATAAGGTTATCTTCGTTCACCTTAATACCCTTTTTTCTTAATTCTATAATTTCATTCCATAGTGCCTCAGGGTCTACTACTACACCATTCCCTATAACACAGACCTTCCCTCTGTGCAATATACCAGAAGGGATTAGATGTAGAACAAATTCTCTTTCCCCTACAACTACAGTATGGCCAGCATTATTCCCTCCCTGGTATCTGACCACATAGTCTGAATCTTTGCTCAAGACGTCTATTATCTTGCCCTTCCCTTCATCTCCCCATTGGGCGCCAACTACTATAATATTAGGCATAAATATTCAGTTTATCTCCTATTGGCTCTTCTTTAATTCTTCCAATTCTTTCAAAACCATTTCATCCTCTTTGCGCAATGCTTCTTCTGATTCCCCTATCTTGCTTCGCTTATTATTTAATTCCTCTTTCTTGCTTTTAAGCAACCCTTCTTCTTTATTGATGGTCTCTATTTCCTTGCTCAAGCGTGCAATATCCTTTGCTATGGATTCCCTGTCTTTTTTGATTTTATTCAGCATGGCTTTTCTCTGTTCAATAGCCTTTTTGAGCTGTTCTAAATTCTCTCTCTCTTTAACTAATTCTTCGTTTAGTTTGGAGAACTCTGCCGTTAAGTTTTCTGTGCCAGTCTTTCTAATCTCTATGCCCTTGGTTAATTCATTTAATTTATCCCGCTCTGCTTGAGCCTGTAGATTGGCGTTTTCTTCTTCTTTGGCTAAATTGGACTCTACTATGTTTAGTGTCTCCTTTTCTTTGACAAGCGTTGCCTCTCTTTTCTTTATATCGTCTTCCTGTTTAGCCAATTCCTTTAAGGTTCCTTCTATCCCTTTTGATTCTTTCTCTTTTTCTTCAAACTTTTTCTGTAAACTGATTATTGTATCTTTCCTGGAATTTAGTTCTGCCTTCCGTCTCTCTATTTCTGAACGTATCTTATCCATCTCTTTTAGTTTATTATCTTCTTCTTTAGTCAATGCCTTTACCCTTGTCGCTAATTCATCTTTTGCCTTATTCCTTTCCTGAACATTATTGTCAATCTCATTCTGAGTCTTGACTAATCTGTCCTCCTCTTGCTTCAGTTTCTCCTCTTCACGTGCTATATCATTCTGACGATTGTCTAACTCCTTTGTATCTCGCTCAATCTGTGATAGGGCCTTCTTCAAGGTCTCCTCTTCATTGGCTAACTTAATAGACTCTTCATCTTTACCCTTCAAGCCCTTTAACTTATCATCTGTATCCTTTGTCTTATTTGTAATCTCTTCACTACGGATACGTAATGCATCCCGTTTTGTATCTATCTCTACCCGCCTTGCATTAACATCTACTTCTTTATTCGCTAATTCTGCCTTTAAACTCTCTATCCTGGCTGTTATATCTCCCCTTGATTTTATTCGCTCTGATTCTACCGTCCCTATACTTGCCTCTTTTGAGGTAAGTTTATCTTCTTCCTGATTGAGTCTCTCCTCTTCACGTCCTATATCATTCTGGCGATTGTCTAACTCCTTTGTATCTCGCTCAATCTGTGAAAGAGCATTCTTCAAGGTCTCCTCTTCATTGGCTAACTTAATAGACTCTTCATCTTTACCCTTCAAACCCTTTAATTTATCATCTGTATCCTTTGTCTTATTTGCAATATCTTCACTACGGATACGTAATGTATCCCGTTTGGTATCTATCTCTGAACGTCTCGTTTTTAATTCTGATTCCCTATTCGCTAACTCTGCATTTAAGGACTCTATCCGGGCACCTATCTCTTCCCTTACTTTTACTCGGTCTGATTCTGCCGTCCCTATACTTGCCTCTTTTGAGGTAAGTTTATCTTCTTCCTGACTGAGTCTCTCCTCTTCACGTCCTATATCATTCTGACGATTGTCTAACTCCTTACCATCTCGCTCAATCTGTGATAGGGCATTCTTCAAGGTCCCCTCTTCATTAGCTAACTTAATAGACTCTTCATCTTTACCTTTCAAACCCTTTAATTTATCATCTGTATCCTTTGTCTTATTTGCAATATCTTCACTACGGATACGTATTGCCTCTCTCTTGGTATCTATCTCTGAACGTCTCGCAGTTATATCCGCTTCTCTATTCGCTAAATCTGCCTTTAAGGACTCTATCCTGTCTGTTATCTCTCCCCTTGATTTTATTCGCTCTGATTCTACCGTCCCTATACTTGCCTCTTTTGAGGTAAGTTTATCTTCTTCCTGACTGAGTCTCTCTTCTTCACTCACTATATCATTCTGACGAGTCTCTAACTCTTTTGCATCTCGCTCAAGCTGTGATAGAGCCTTCTTCAAGGTCTCCTCTTCATTAGATAACTTAATAGACTCTTCATCTTTGCCCTTCAAGCCCTTTAACTTATCATCTGTATCCTTTGTCTTATTTGCAATATCTTCACTGCGGATACGTAAAGACCTCTTTATATCCTCTAATTCCTGCTGCCTTGCCCCTAAATCCCTCTTTCGAGTATCTATATCCTTCCTTAATCCTTCTATTCTTGCTCCTATCTCATTCCTTACTAATAATCGTCCCCTGCGTTCTTTTTCTATTGATTCCTCACGGGCTGCTACCGCTCCCTCTTCCTTCCTTATCTTATCTTCCTCTTTTGCTAAGACTTCAAATTTTTTGTTTAACTCTTCTTCTTGCCTTGATAATTCCTTATCTACAGAATCTAACTCTTTAATCTTTGACTGTAACTTAGTCTTTTCTTTTCCAATATCCTCTAATTGCCTTTTTTCTTCTACAGCCTTCTTCCTTGCCTCTAAATCTGACTGCCTCTTATCCAATTCCTTCTGCCTTTGTGCAAGGAGTTGCTGTCTCTTGACTTGTTCTTCTCTAACCCTTTCTAATCTAATCCTTCTCTCTTCTGATTCTTTTACCATCCTATCCAAACGTTCTTTTTCTCGCACAAACTCTTCCCGCACCTTTTCTGCACTTTCGGTCTCTATCCTCTTAACCTCTACAGATGGCTTCTTTTTTTCAGGAGGAGGAATTTCGGCAGGTACCTCAACAATTGGGGCTTCAACTTTGGGAAGTTCTTCTACTTGAATAGGTGGCTCTGGGATTTCAGGTTTTTTTATCTCTAATCCAAGAGGTGCTTCTTCTGCCACTGTTTCTGCTTGAATATCCTGAATCTCTAAAACGCTAATAGCGCCTTCTACCAAAAAGCGATAATGTGCAGACTGACTCAATTCAACTATGATAAAGTCTAAAGCATAATAAGTGCTATCCAAGCCTTCTTCTTTCTTCTCTGCGCCCTTTACCACACGTATTTGATGGACGAATCCTTTCCCAATAGAGGATATTTCCGGAAGGTTAGAAAAGATGGTTCCGATTGGGTCAATGATTACCTGTGGAGGGGTTTTAACTGCATAAGTAGTAACTATAGCAGGTTGATTTGTCTCTATAGTTATCTTAACCTTATTACCTGCTATTTCATGAGTCAGTGCCACAACCTTAAGGACAGGGGTAGGTTCTGCCTTTAATAGGACTGTGAATAATGGAAACAAAAATGCCATTAGTAAAAAAACAATCTTCTTCATCATTTCATCCCCTCCTCTTTCGCCCTCTGGGCCTTTTCTTTGCGCTGTGATTCCTCTAATTCCTTCTGAAGTTTTGCTTCTTCTTTTGCCTTCTGTAACTCTTCTTCATAGCGCGCCGCCTCTAATTCACGCGCCTGCTGTGCCTCTTCTTTGGCAAGCCGTTCTTTCTCTATCTCTTGTCGTCTTGCCTCTTCTTCTGCCTTCTGCTCCTCTTCGCGCTTTAGTTTTTCCTCTTCACGCTGTCTCTTCTCTTCTTCCTTCTTCTGACGTCTTGCTTCCTCTTTTGCCTTTCGCTCTTCTTCTTTCCTTATCTTCTCCTCTTTGCGTAGCCGTTTCTCTTCTTCACGACGCAGTTTTTCTTCTTCCTTCTTCTTCAATGCCTCTTCTTTCTTGCGGGCCCGCTCCTCTTCCTTCTGACGTTTCAACTCTTCTTGCTGGACTCGCTCTTCTTCTTTCGCCATCTTGGCCTCTTCTTTACGGCGTGATTCCTCTAATTCCTTCTGACGTTTTACTTCTTCTTTTGCCTTTTGTAACTCTTCTTTACGTCGTGTCGCCTCTAACTCACGCGACTTATTTATCTCTTCTTTGGCAAGTCGCTCTTTCTCTATCTCCTGATGCTGTGCCTCTTCTTTTGCCTTACGTTCCTCTTTGCTCTTTAGTCGTTCCTCTTCCTTCTTCTGACGTCTTGCTACCTCTTCTGCCTTCCGCTCTTCTTCTTTCCTCAGATGTTCCTCTTTGCGCAGCCGTTTCTCCTCTTCTCGTTGTAGTTTTTCCTCTTCTCGTCGTGCTTTCTCTTCTTCCTTCTTCTTCAATGCCTCTTCTTTCTTGCGTGCCTGCTCCTCTTGCTTCTGACGTTTCAACTCTTCTTGCTGGACTCGCTCTTCCTCTTTGGTTCTCTTGGCCTCTTCTTTGGCCCTTTGTGTCTCTTCTTTACGGCGTGCCGCCTCTAACTCACGCGACTTATTTGCCCCTTCTTTGGCAATTTGTTCTCTCTCTATCTCTTGTCTCTTTGCCTCTTCTTTTGCCTTCTGCTCATCTTTGCCCTTTAGTTTTTCATCTTCTCGCAGTCGTTTCTCTTCTTCGAGCCGCAATTTTTCTTCTTCACGAAGTTTATTCTCTTCTTCCTTCTTCTTCAGTGCCTCCTCTTTCTTGTGGGCATGCTCTTCTTCCTTCTGACGCTTCAATTCCTCTTGTCTTGCATGTTCTTCCTCTTTGGCTCTCTGGAGTTCTTCCTTACGCCGTGCCGATTCTTCTTCCTTCTGTCGTCTCAACTCATCTTGCTGGACTCGCTCTTCTTCTTTCGCCCTTTCAGTCTCTTCTTTCTTGCGGGTCCGCTCCTCTTCCTTCTGACGCCTCAACTCCGCCTGTCTTGCTCGCTCTTCCTCTTTCGCCCTTTCAGCCTCTTCTTTCTTGCGCGTCGCTTCTATCTCACGCGACTTATTTATCTCTTCTTTGGCAAGCCGTTCTTTCTCTTGCTCCTGCTGCTTTGCCTCTTCTTTTGCCTTACGCTCATCTTCACGCTTTAGTTTTTCATCTTCTCGTCGTGCTTTCTCTTCTTCTTTCTTCTTCAATGCCTCTTCTTTCTTACGTACCCGCTCCTCTTCACGGCGATGTTTCTCTTCTTCCTTCTTCTTCAGTACATCCTCTTTCTTGCGTGCAAGTTCTTCTTCCTTCTGACGATTTAACTCCTCTTGCTGGACTCGCTCTTCTTCTTTGGCTTTTTCAGCCTCTTCTTTCTTGCGCGTCGCTTCTATCTCACGCGACTTATTTATCTCTTCTTTGGCAAGCCGTTCTTTCTCTATCTCTTGTCTCTTCGCCTCTGCCTTTGCCTTCTGCTCATATTCACGCTTTAGTTTTTCCTCTTCACGTCGTGCTTTCTCTTCTTCTTTCCTCAGCCGCTCCTCTTCACGGCGATGTTTCTCTTCTTCCTTCTTCTTCAGTGCATCCTCTTTCTTGCGGGCCTGCTCTTCTTCCTTCTGACGCTTTAACTCTTCTTGCCTTGCCCGTTCTTCTTCTTTTGCCCTCTGGGATTCTTCCTCTTTAGCATGTTTTGCCTCTTCCTTCCTCAAACTTTCTGCCCTCTCTGCACGTATCTTGGCAAGGCGAGTCATCCTGTCTGTATCTCCAACTTCCTCTTTAGCCTCTTCAGTCGGAGGCTGGGCCTTTCCTTCAGTAGTAACTCCTGTCAAAGGAGCTGCTATGCCTATCCCTGTAGTAACTGTAAACCTCTTCTTCACCTCTTTACCAATCTCTTGAGGCTCTAATAGATTTCTTACCTCTACTATTGCTGAATTCCCTTCTACTCCAAGTGTATAAGAGGCCGCTTCCCCCAATTCCAATACTATCATGTCTAACAGGTATTCGCCTTCACCTAATGCAATCTCTTCTCTCTGCCGGGCCTTGACAAATCTTGCCTGTTTTATTTTGCCCTTATCCACCATAAGAACCTCTTGTTCTTTAGAAGAGATAATCCCTAATGGGTCTATATAAATTAATGGGGGATTATCAACACTATGCCCTACCACAACTATAGGATGGTCTAAAGATACTTTTATCTTCACGCTATCAGTTAATTCCTCAAAAGAGATGCTTTCTATCTTGGGAATAACTTGAGGCTTTGGTTCTTCCTGCGCTACAGCAAATTCACCCACACCTAATATGTTAAACAAAACAATAGAATAGAATAGTAATGCCTTTCTCAATTCTGTCTCCTTTCTTACTTTAACTTACAGTCACATACCATCTCATTAAGATTTTGTCCGCAATGGGGACATAGCCCCTTGCAATCGTCTTTACACAAGACTTTTATTGGATAGTCTAATATTATCTCTTGTCTTATATCTCCTGTCAAGTCTATTATGGATTCGGATAACTCATAACATAAATGGAAATCTTTTGAGATGACCCTATCGCTATCTGCTAAACATCTACTACATGTAATCCTCATCACCCCTTGTATACTCACATCAACATATACGTTCTCACTATCCATGGTAACCTCAGCCCTGATATCCACAGGACCAGAAAGTTTTATCTGGTCAGTATCTATGTCAAGAGAAACAGGCTCAAGGAATTCTTTTAAACTCATCCCGGCTTTTGGAATCTCATTTACATTTATCTTGATCATGCTTTACATTTCTTACTTAAACTCTTCATCCGAAATGCTTGTGTTTAATCTCATTAACCATCCTATTTAACCAGTTTCTTCTTAAGTTCCTGCCCAATGAATGGGGGGACGAATGAGCGAACGTTTGCCCCTAATGAGACTGCCTCTTTGATAAGCCTTGATGACAGATAGGAATAGGTCTCTTTGGGCATCATAAATATCGTCTCTATATTTTCGTTCAGTTTTCTATTTGTGAGTGCCATCTGAAATTCATATTCAAAGTCAGATACCATCCTTAAGCCTCTTACCACTACATTGGTATTTTTATTCTTGACATAGTCTACAACAAGCCCTTCAAAATCATCTATTATAACACCTCTTATACCCTTTGTAGCCTTTTTCAGCATGGAGACCCTTTCCGCTACCGAAAAGAGCGGGGTCTTTTCTGTAGTATGGGCAACTGCGACTATCAATTCATCAAATATGGTAAGTGCCCTTTTGATAATATCTATATGACCATAAGTTACAGGGTCAAAACTCCCTGGGTAAACAGCCCGTTTTTTCATAAAATCTCACCACCGTATCCCCATACCTCCTCTCGTCTCTTAATTCCAGGCTTTCTATCTTTTCGGGTATGGAGTCCATTTTATGATGTTCAACTACCACTACATTATCGGGAAAAAGTATATCACAATGGCTTATATTTATCAAGGTTTTTTTTGCCAGGTCTTTGTAATAAGGAGGGTCAAGAAAGATGATATCAAACTTTTCCCCAGCTCTATCTAATTCAGTAATTATATCCATGGCATCGGCACGCCGGACAACTGCATGGGCATTTAATTTAAGTGCAGTTAAATTATCTTTTATCTTTTCAATACATTCCTTACTCTTGTCTACGAAATGGATACTTTTTGCACCCCTGCTCAATGCCTCAAGTCCCAGACTGCCACTCCCGCTATAAAGGTCTAATACCGCTGAACCAATTATCCTATCACCTAATATATTGAATATAGCCTGCCTCACCTTATCTAATGTTGGCCTGATACTGGTGCCTTTCGGGACATTGATGAGCCTACCCCTTAAACTCCCACCTGTTATTCTCATAAAACTCTATTCCATCCGCCCCTTAATTACCTCCTTTATGAGACCCTCGTCTATTCCCTCTATTACCCTGACATTGCCAATCTTAGTAGGTAGAACGAACCTGTTTCTCCCTCCTATGAATTTCTTATCATGGCGCATGGAATTTATAACATCTCTAACATTACATCCTTTAATCTCAAGAGGCAGGCCCACCTTGCCTATTAATTCCTCAAGCCGTCCGAGTTCATCCTTGCGAAAGATTCCGAGTCTATGTGCTATCTCACCTGCACAAATCATTCCGAGAGCCACTGCCTCGCCATGTTTGTAGCATCTATACCCGGTAGCAGCCTCAAAGGCATGTCCAAGTGTATGGCCAAAATTCAATCTTATCCTTATCCCTTTCTCATCTCTTTCATCCCTCTCAACAATCCTTGCCTTAATCTTATAAGAAGTGGACACTACTTTTCGGACAATATCCCAATCCTTCAATGAAATAATATCTCTATAATGCATTTCTAAAAGTTTAAATAGACCAGGGTCTTCAATAACCCCATATTTAATCACCTCAGCCATACCAGAGAGCATCTCTCTCTTAGGCAGGGTCTTCAATACAGCCATATCTACATAAACCAATCTCGGCTGATAAAATGCACCAACCATATTCTTCGCATCCTGCCAGTTAATGCCGACCTTGCCACCGATTCCTGAATCTACAAGTGCCAGTAATGTAGTAGGAACCTGTATATAATTCATGCCCCTCCTGTACGTAGCTGCTACGAACCCTCCCAAATCACCTACTACACCACCCCCTAAATTCACAATGAGGAACCTCTTGTTCTGGTACCTGTCAAACCTATACAATTGGTTCATTACCCTCACATAACTCTCAAGCGATTTATTCTCTTCTCCGTCAGGGAATTTTGCCATAGCAAGTTGTTTAAATCCTGATGACTTAAGGCTCCTCATCACACTGTGGCCATAAAGGGCTGAAATCCTCGGGCTTGTAATGATAAATGCCTCATTCCCGCATTTGAGAGAATTTACATATTCGCCCAATACTTCCAGATTTTTATATCCTATTACTATATCGTATGCTCTTTCTCTTAAATCTATCTTTATCTTTTCTAATATCGGCATATTTACCTGCTATAATTCGTCCACATTATCCCTTATCTTCCTGATGGCTTTGACTATATCTTTCATATCCCCTTCATTACCTAAGAGGAGATTCTGGGGAATCCATACAGCCTCTCTACATGCCTCTTCAGCCTGTGGGCAAACCACCTTGCTATAATCCATATCTTTACCATAATAATGGCATGAGACAGGACAATACTCAGGTCCAGAGCCTCTCTTCAGGAATAATGGGTTACGATAGATCGGATAAGGATACCCTGGCCTGCAAGGGATACCTTCTGCCTGGAGTGCCTCTAAGAAACGCTCTCTCGCGAGCCCTCCAAACTCTTGAGATTTAAAACGAAAACAGTATAAGTGGTATGCTCTTGAACGGACATTCGGGTTTCCCTTTAATACCTTTATACCCTCTATCCTGGAAAGTCCAGTATTCAATATCTTCGCATTGCGCTCCCTTATACGGTTCTGCTCACCTAACTTCTCTAACTGTGCAAGTAGGAGTGCTGCATGAAATTCGGTCATGCGGTAATTCCCACCCAATAGATAATGCTCATACCATGGCCCATTCATGCCTCTGCCGCAATTAGAGTATGACCTCGCATCATCAGCAAGTTTCTTATCATTGGTTAGTATAATCCCACCCTCACCAGAAGTGATATTCTTACTATGCTGGAAACTGAATATACCAGCATCGCCGATAGTACCAACACCCTTGCCTCTATATTTGCTTCCCCATCCATGTGCAGCATCTTCAATCACCTTTAAACTATGTTTCCTGGCAACAGCCACAAGTCTATCCATCTCTACAGGAAGCCCTGCAAAATGGACAGGTATAATAGCACGCGTCTTTGGAGTAATCGCATCCTTAACAGCATCAATATCTATATTAAATGTATCAATATCTATGTCAACAAAGACAGGTACTGCATTTGCCTTTAGGACAGCACTGGCAGTTGCTACAAAACTATAAGATGGTATAATCACCTCTGAGCCTGCACCTATCCCTGATACTATAAGTGCTATCTCAAGTGCTACAGTCCCATTCACTGTAGTAATGCCATACTTTGCACCCTGGTATGATGCAAATCTCTCTTCAAATTCCCTTACCTTTTCACCATACCACCATCTCCCGCTCTCAAGAACTTCAAGGAGTAATTCCTTTTCTCTCTTTCCATGGATAGGCCAGGACGGAAATGACTTCTTCCTGACAGGTCTTCCACCTAAAATGGCTAATCTATTATTTTTCATTTCAACTTTGCCTCTTCAACAAAAGGCGCAGCGTCTCAATTGCCAATCCCATGGCTAAAATAAATAGTATCGCTGCACCCCCACTTACAATCCCCATATCAACTGTAATTAATCCCCCTTTTAGCAAAAGTACAAAACCCGGTTTAATCTGTAACAATAATGACCACATCGTCATCACAAACATGAATATCATAGGTATCAGTGTGATGAGGAAATTTCTGCCTGTCTTCCATAGCCACATAGAGATTACCAAAAGGGTGAGGCTTGCAAGGAGTTGGTTACTCGTCCCAAAGATAGGCCAGGCTGTCAAATATGCCCTTTCCTTAGAGACCATCAGAAATATGAAAGGGATAACCAGCGTCATAAAACTCGTTACAATCCGTGCAGTCTTAGTGTGCCAGTTTAATAGTTCCTGCAGGATGTATCTGGCTAACCTTGTGCAGACATCTAATGTATCATATACAAACGTAGAGAATGCAAGTAAGGCAAATCCCATGGCAATGGTATAATCTATTCTTAACAACCCAAGAAAGTTTGCAATGCCTGATGCATATACTTGGGTAGGTTCTTTGCTTAAAAGGGCATCGTCTGGCTTAAGCATCATCAATGTAGCCAGGGCAAATAGTGCTACCACCCCTTCCAATACCATCGCCCCATAACCTATAATTAGAGAATCACTCTCTTTTCTCAACTGCTTGGAGGTTGTCCCGGAACTCACTATCGCATGGAATCCAGAACATGCGCCGCATGCAACTGTTATAAAGAGTAATGGAAAGACTGGCTTGGCATTAACCAAACTTTTAAAACCTTCTATGCGAAACGCAGGAAAGTTTACCTGGTAGCCGCCAAATATTATCCCTATCAATGAGGCAAGCATGGTCCCGTATAAAAAACACCCGCCCATGTATCCCCTCGGTTGAAGTAATAGCCACACAGGTATGATAGATGCCGCAAAGCAATAAATCAATAAGAAGATATCCCATTGTTTAACCGGGATATTCCCGAATAATTCAAGTAATGGGGCAGGCAACCTCGATCCAAGCCATACAACAAAGAATATCATGGGAATAAATATAAGCGTGGCAATCCACAATGGGGTGCGGAGTTTATAAAGGCAAAGCCCCATGATTATCCCAAGCGTTATATAGAGGATAGATGAGGCAGCCACTGCAGGGCCAAAACTTATATCACCCTGAACAGCCTTGAATGTATTGGCTGTAATGTCTGTAAAGGCTATTATAACATATGTAAGGGCAAGCCACATAAATATCAGGAATAGGATAAATACAAACGGACTCATATACTCCTTGGCAATCTCGCCAATAGACCTTCCGCGGTGCCTTACTGAGGCAATGAGGCTGGAAAAATCATGGACCCCTCCAATGAAGATTGTCCCGAGGAATATCCATAAAAGTGCAGGGACCCAGCCGAACCACAATCCTGCCAGTATAGGGCCAAGTATAGGACCTGCTGCAGCAATAGCAGAGAAATGCTGCCCAAGTAGTAGTGCAGGCTTGGCAGGGACATAGTCATTGCCATCATTTATACTGACTGCCGGGGTAATATTTTCATCATTTATTTGAAACAATCTCCTCAATACCTTGCGGTAGATAAGATATGCCGCCAAAAAACCAAGCAGAATTATTAAAGATATATAGAAAAGGGTATTCGTCATTATTAACTCTCTTTATCTATTCATCTCATCCAGGTTCATTTGAAGTTTCTGCAATGTTGACTTTAATTCAGATTCTTTATCCTTTGTATCACTAACGACTGCTTCAGGGGCACGCTCAAGGAAATTTCTATCATGCAGTTTCCTGACCAACTTCTCAAGGTTAGATTCAATCTTCTCAATCTCAAGTCTTAGCCTATTCTTCTCAAGTTCAATATCTATTAATCCCTCTAATGGCAAGAAGACCTCTATCTCACCGACAATGCCCCCGACAGAACCCTTCGGCTTTTTAATTCCACTGCCAACCTTTAGACCTTCCAATTTAGCCATATGAATTATAAAAGGGGAATAGCCTCTCACCTTTTCTGCCGCATCATCAGTCCCGGTATTCAGGATTATATTGACCTTCTTGCCAGGTACTATATTCACCCCTGACCTCAGGTTCCTTATTGAGGTAATAATATCTATGACTAACCTCATCTCTTCATCTATCCTCTTATCAATGAATTTCTTATCAGCCACTGGCCATGAAGATACCATAATTGACGGGTTGTTCCCTGGCAGGATAGGCACCATCTTCTGCCATATCTCTTCTGTGATAAAAGGCATGAAAGGGTGCAGCATTTTCAAGAAATCTTCTAAAACCTTACATAAAATTATCTGCGTCATCTCTTTCTGTTTTTCACTGTTAACTGTTAACTGTTCACTGTTAACTAGAACTGGCTTGGCCAGTTCTAAATACCAGTCACAGAACTCATGCCAGAAGAATTCATACACCTTGGCTGCTGCCTCATTGAATCTATAACCATTCAATGCTTCTGTGACAGATTCAATCATCTGATTCAGCCTGCTCAATATCCACTTATCTGGGAGGGATAAATTAGACTCTGAGTCCGCCGCGGCGGACTCAGAGTGACATTTCTTTCTGTCATTCTGACCCCGAGCATTCGGGGGAAGAATCTCTATATCTAAATTGCTATCCCCTAAATTAGTCAGAACAAACCTTGAGGCATTCCAGATTTTGTTGGCAAAGTTACGCCCTAATTCAAACTTATCCCTTGATAAGAATACATCCTGACCAACAGCGGTTAAGGATATGATACTGAACCTCAGCGCATCTGTTCCGAATTCTTCAATAATCTCAAGCGGGTCTATGATATTTCCAAGTGATTTACTCATCTTCATCCCTGTATCATCCCGGACTGTCCCATGTATGTATACGTCTCTAAATGGTATGTCCCCGGCAAACTCAATGCCTGCCATAATCATCCTTGCCACCCAGAAGAAGATAATCTCAGGGGCAGTGACCAATACAGAGGTTGGATAAAAATATCCTAATTCTTTGGTAGATTCAGGCCAGTCAAATGTAGAAAAAGGCCATAGCCACGAAGAGAACCATGTATCTAAGACATCCTCATCCTGATGGACATTTGTTGAGCCACAAATGGGACACTTATCAGGTTTTGTCTTTGAAACGATTATTCCCTTTTGACTTTTAGACTCTCTTTCTGTCCACTGTAAACTGTCCACTGTAAACTTATCCTTCATACAATCCCGACAGTAATAGACAGGGATGCGGTGCCCCCACCATATCTGGCGGCTGATACACCAATCCCTTATATTCTCCATCCAGTCTAAATATACCTTTGTCCATCTTTCAGGATAGAATCTAATCAGACCTTTCTTAACAACATCTATCGCTGGCTCTGCCAATGGCTTCATCTTCACAAACCACTGGCGTGAGAGATACGGCTCTACAACGGTATGGCACCTGTAACAGTGCCCTACAGCATGAGTATGAGGCTCTATCTTGACAATCAACTTCCTCTCTTTCAAATCCTCAAGGAGTGCCTCTCTACATTCAAACCTGTCCATACCCTCATACTCACCAGTTTCTCTATTCATCGTTGCATCAGGATTCATAACGATTAAAGCCTTTAACGAGTGCCTGAGTGCCATCTCAAAATCATTTCTATCATGTGCAGGCGTAACCTTTACTATACCTGTCCCAAATTTTGGGTCTACCGCACTGTCATATATTACCTTCAGTTCCCTGTTCATTATAGGTAATAGCACTTGTCTTTCTGCCAAATCCTTATACCTTGAATCATCAGGATGGACAGCAACAGCCACATCACCAAGCATAGTCTCAGGGCGTGTAGTTGCAACAGTTATAAAACCTTTATCATCCTTGATAGGATACTTGATATAGTATAGAAATCCATTAAGTTCCTTATGGACAGCCTCTTCATCAGAGAGTGCGGTCTGGCACCGTGGGCACCAGTTTATTATATAATCTCCCCTGTATATGAGCCCTTTCCTGTATAAACGTATGAATACCTCACTAACAGCATTAGACAGTCCCTCATCCATTGTAAAGCGTGTCCTTGCCCAATCACAGGAAGACCCTAACTTTTTAAGCTGCATTATTATGGTGCTGCCATACTCCTCTTTCCAATCCCATACCTCTTCCAGGAATTTTCCCCTGCCAATGTCCTGCCGCTTTATACCCTCATTAGCAAGTTTCCTCTCTACAACATTCTGGGTAGCAATACCTGCATGGTCAGTCCCTGGCATCCAGAGGGTAGAAAAACC
>Ga0082335_1001772_pt1 | contig 43569 bp, 58 predicted proteins | sample Subgrocontami58m_FD_72375 | JGI IMG/M metagenome (GOLD analysis project Ga0082335, IMG submission 72375) | Subsurface groundwater microbial communities from S. Glens Falls, New York, USA - GMW37 contaminated, 5.8 m (SPADES assembly) (version 2) ...
TTTTGTAGAGTGATATGGCACGACTTATTTTATCTTAGTTAGGGCTTAATTCTGTCCCATTCATGTTTTTTAGACTTCTTTTTATAATTAAGCGAACTTCTTAGTCCTAATAAGATGTTTCTGTTTGCTACTTGACAAGTTGTCTAAAATTTTGCTATAATGGGAATCATAGGTTCTTGACACTGAGAAAACCCATTTGCGCACGCTTCGTGGCTCTTCAGAAACATTCTGTTTCTGACAGCCGTCAAGAATGCAAACACAGAGCATTCTTGAGGTTAGCTCGAAGTAAGCAAACGGGTTTTCGAGGTTTGAAAACACCAAGAACATTTGTTCTTGGATGCGCTCAGAAACTGAAAGTTTCTGACGACTCAAGGACTCTCCGGGTTTTAACCCATAGTTTTTCAAATAAACCCATAAAGAGGAGGTCTCATCAATTCAAAAAGAGTGATGAAACGTCCTCTTCTGGGGAAAAGAGGTGTTAATGTATCAAAGGAGAGAGGGTATTTAAGAGTTATGGAAGATTGTTCTTGAAGTAAAATAGGATTTTAAACGAACTCTTTGATGATGCTAAAAACTTACATGCCTGTCCCATGATAATCTTTATCCGCAAATTTGCCTTCTCTGAGTAATTCGGCAGCTACTCCATCAGCTAATCGGGCGTCTTCTAGATGGTCATGAAGAGGTAATTTTGCAGATCCTCTTTCGTATTGAACAATTAAGGAAGAAAAGACTGTGCCTGTTCGGTTTCGACTTATAAAAATTATTTCACGAACTCTATAGGGCTGGTCATCAGATCTTGTGTCCGTATAAAGACGCCCATTAGTTCCTCCATTAAGAAAGTCATCCTTGAGTCTCGGCATCATAGAAATCTTATTAAGTTGGAGTATTTAATCTTTTCCTTCAAAAAGATCGTTGTTTATAGGGTAAACCAACGAAGTTAATGTCAGCAAATAAAAAAGCGAACTTTTAGGTCAAAAAATGGTTCTAAAGGTTCGTCTAAGGTAGATTAGACGAATTTTAGGAAATTTGAATAAATTAATTCGATTCTTCTCTTTGCATCGCTGTAGAAAGAGGTATTCCTGCATCCAATCTCTCTTGAAGTCCAGTCGTGCTGAGAGCAGTATCAAAACAGTCCTCGCGTGATAACAAAAGACCTACATCATCTGTTAAAATGCCTGTGCCTGTAACTAAAGTATAGGCTGTAAGCAATGCTCTATGAGATGCATCGTTTTTATAGGGTTGTGAATCATTATAAAATTTAGGCCATTTCTTTCTAAAAACTTCTTTTTCGCATTCTTCTAGACGTATGTCTATAAAATCTAATAGTCGCAATCCTATCTCTGCAGAATATTCTTGAATCATATTTTTTAATTTAAACTTTCCTTTTTAACACTTTCGGTCGTGAGATAGAAGAACGAGACCTGACGTCCTATGAGGAGATAACTCTGCCGAATGCAATATCGGGTGCGTTCGGCGCTACGCGCCTCACTAATTGTTTGAGGTTATTGTTTTAGGAATTGAGGGGGATTTTGAGGTTTTAAAGCGAACTTCTTAAGGCAATGAAACTGTAAGGGGAAGTCGCTTATTAACTTGAGCAAGAAGAGTATAAAGGGCTTGTGTGCCACGCTTTTTGAAGCTGAGAATACCAATGCTCTTGATTTCGTTGGTTTGCTGGTCTTTTCTGATGAAAATACCTTGCTCTGGCTCTTCGGTGTAGCACTTCGTTGGCTCGCCGAAAAAGACCTCTAAGAAATCTCCTGTTTCATCATAATAAATCTCTGTTGTTGTGTTTGTCATCGTATGTATGGCTTAAACTGTGCTGTTAAAACAAAGCCGCCACCGTTTAAATACTTAACGATAACTTGAAAGTATTTTTCGTGAGACGAGTGATGTTTGTAATATTTGTAGTAATAGCGTACGGTCTCGTCGAGGTTATAATCGCTTATGATATCAGGGTTTGAGAGCGTTTCTTCAATCCATTCGTATTTCTCAACTTCAGAATGTTTTCTTCTGATATGAGACCATTGTTCGGAAGTCAGCCGGATTTTTCTGCCTGTTTTGTCGACGAGTTCGAAGATGTTTGACACGTGAATAATAAGTGGTGATGAGATTTAACGCTTTCGGTGATGGGGCAGAAGAACAAGACCTGACGCCCTATGAGAGATAATTACTTGTGAGAACTTAGAATATTTCAACAGTCACCTTTTGATGAGACTTATCGACATTCTCGTAGTCATATTTGGTAATTCTATACGCCTTGGCTCCTGTTTTCTCATATCCGCGCCTTTGAGCCTCCTCTGAAATAGCCAAGTTATATTCGCCGTTGTGTAAATCTCTTCGAAAAACGAGCTCGAAAGCACCTAAACTAACCTTTCCTTCCAGATTCTGCGGTTCCTCTAATTCTTGAAGCCAAAACTCTTTCATAGAGATATAATTCGAGGTGTTGTTTTTAAAGATTGTTGTGGTCGGGCGCGTTCGGCGCTTCGCGCCTCACAATTTATTGTGGCTATTTTCTTGGAAACTTTGGGGATTTTGAAGTGTTAAACGAATAAACAGCCGTTTAAATAGTTCTAATCAATCAAAAAATAAAGATTTTAACTTAGAATTCACCTGATTCGTAACTGAAGAGTCTTTTACGAATCCAAGTTTTCCATGAATAAGACTTTCATCAAGAGTGAAAATCATTTCTATATTGATGTGTGAGTCATAGCGAATGTCACCCGAACATGAAGTCATGGGTAGAGAAACAATATAATCCTCAATCATCTGCTTCTTTGTCGTAATCTGACAAAGAATGATGTTCCTGCCTTCCAAGACTTTTAAGACCAAGGCAGGTCTTATCTTCTTATCTTTTAAATTGGAGAACGGAAAATCTACTAAAAGAAGATCGTGTTTTTTTATGTTCATTTGTTTTGAAGATAAGCAAACGCCTCTTCATCCTCTGTGCTTAGCCAATTCTGAGCGAGCGCCTTTTCTGAAAGAAGAGCAGTTTCGGCAATAATATTCTTAGGTCTTTTAAGAATAATCTCGTCGCCTCGACGAAGAACTATAAGTTGATCGCCTTCCTTTAAATCTTGCCTCATTTTGATAGGTATAACTATCTGTCCTCGCGAACTTACTCGAGTCATTTCTATTTGTTCCATAAATAAGATGAGTCTTACTTCTATATATACTTTGTGGTCGGTGGCGGTCGCGCCTCACAAATTATTGAGGCTATTTTTTTCGAATTTGGAGTGTTTTTGAGTGTTAAAGCGAACTTATTGTATGTGCTGAAAGTTGCTGGCGAAGAGAAGAAAATTACGTGGCTGATTTAAAGGAAGAGAAGCTTACCTTAAAAGGAAGTTTGAGTTCTAATTCCTTGAGTGATTTTGTCCGCTCGCGGAACTCTTGAATGCCAATACCAATGATTTCATCAGTTTCTTCGTTTTTGAAGATAGTAATGCCTGACACTATATCTTCACCGTAATTGGGTGTAGGTTCACCTATAAACAAGGTAAAATAGTCCAATTCTTCATCATAGTAAATTCTTGTTTCTTTGTTCATTTTAATCAATATAAGCAACGAAATATGCTGTCATTACTAACCATTGGCTGTTTTTATACTTAACGATGACTCGTAGGAATTTCTTTTGAAAGTTTTTGTGCTTGAAATAGTGAAAATAGTAGTATTTCTTGTCGTTAATCTGAAGTATTTGTGTCGGATTTTTCAGCGTTGTTTCGATTTCTTCTTGCTCGACTTGAGGATGGTCTTTTCGTATATGTGCCCAGCGCTCTTTTGTTAAGTGAATTTTTCTGCCTGTTTTGTCGACGAGCTCGAAAATGTTTGACACGTGAATACTATGAGGTAATGAGATTTAACTCTTTCGGTGACAGAAGAACAAGAGCTGACGTCGTGGGGGGGAGAATTAATTGTGCGAACTACTGTTCGAAAGGATCCGTCTGTCTTCGACATCTTAAGAATTGTATCTCCTCAATCCATATTCCTTTTAGTCTATTCGTATCAGCCATGCCTGCTACAAAGTGAGTCGCTCCTGAAGGCGCTATTGTTTCAAGTAGATTATGTCTTCTTTCGATAAGACTATTTCTTTCATATTGTAAGGGAAGGTTAAATATTATCGGAATGTCCATTTTTTCTGCATATACTCCTGACTGGTCGCCGTTCTGTTCTCGAATGAAATAACCTACCATTTTTCCATTATTTCCATAATAGGGGTTAAGTTCTATTAGAGGTATCCTATTCATAGAAACCACACTCCTCTTCTGTATTTAACTCTTTCGATTATGAGCAGAAGAACCCTGCCTGGCGCCCTATGGGGGGAGAATTAATGCGAACTTCTTACGTATGCTGAAAATTCTTGGCGAAGTGAGGAAGATTAGACTGTAGACGTTTCAACAGTGATTGCAGGGAGCTTAACTTTATTGATCCAATCATTCCCGCGTTTTGTGAGATTAAATATCTTATAGCCTTTGATGGTCCCTGTTTTTTTGTCACGACCCTCGAATACATCATCGGATATTTCATTGAAGTAAGAGGGGCTTGGCGTGCCTATAAATATCTCTAAGATATCTGCTTCCTTATCATAATCTATTTCGAGAGTTGTTTCTTTCATCTTCTAACGAGCTTTTGTGTGAAAAAAGCCGATTTTATGAAGCCGTCTCCATTTAAATATTTGACTATTGTTAAAATGTAATCTCGGGTTTCCTTCTGATATCTGTAATAATTTGCTGTTTTATCGTCGTATTTATGAGGGACAATAATTGTTGGCAGAGTCAGCGAGAGCTTAACTTCTTCTAATTTATTAGACATATCTGAATGGTGCTGAACAATGTGCGACCATCGCTCTTTTGTTAAGTGAATTTTTCTGCCTGTTTTGTCGACGATTTCGAAAACGAAAGACATGTAGACATGAAGGGAAAGTCGTATAAATATGTTTGCTGCGCGCCTTACAAATATTGAGGCTATTTTCTTGGGAATTGGGGGATTTTAGATGTTAAAGCGAACTCTTATGTATGCTGGAAGGTTTTGGCGAAGGGAAGAAAATCGCGCTTAATGATATTTGTAAATCCTTTTTCTATGATCGAGGTGACGTACGAGAACGATTTTGTGAGAAGTGTCTACCTCGACAAGCGCGCGATAGTCACCTATCCTCAATTTATAAAAATCATCCCCTTCATAATGCTCTAGAAAATGGAAAGGATTTTCTTTCAACATTCTCAGTTTGTTCTTAATCCGATCAATTAGCTGCTTTTCACATTTTTCAAGAAAAGTATTGACGTCGGGGGAGAGTTTTATTTCATACGTCATTGTAACGCAACATATTCTGAAATGGGTGTTTCACGTGCTTTTTTTAATGCTTTTTTTGCGCTCTCGCTTAACTCAAAATCTTCTTCAACTAGGAGATTAAGCTTTTTTAGTTGTAGCTCAACCCTCTGAAGTCCTAGATAAATTTCATTTAATGAGACTGTTTTTTGTTCCATAAAATGTCTAGTTTTCCTTTATTAATATAGTTTTCGGTTGCGAGACAGAAGAACAAGAGCTGGCGCCCTATGGGGAAGATAATGACGCCGCGCGCGTTCGGCGTCGGAAAGAGCAGCTTCGCTGGAGAACCCGCATCTCACTGATATTGAGGTTATTTTCTTAGGAATTGGCGACGGAATTTTAAAGTGTTAAAACGAACTTCTTAAGCATGCTGAAAGATTTTGGCGAAAGGAGGAAGATTAGGCTGATGTTTTAAGAGAAGAGAAATTCACCTCAAAGGGAAGATTTAAGCGCAGATCTTGAAGGGATTTTGTTCTCTTTTTGAAGTTGAGAATGCTGATGCCAGTGACTTCGCCTGTTGACTCTTTCTTAAAGAGAGTGATATCGTCTCCTATCTCCTCGCCGTATGTTGGGCTTGCATTTTCCAGATACATCTCGAGGTAGTCTCCTTCTTCATCATAATAGAGTCTCATTTTTCCTTTCATTGTGTGATATTCTTTACAAAGTGTGCTGTGATGATAAAGCCACTGCCGTTTAAATACTTAACGACAACTTTAAGATGTCCTTCCCTTATCTTGTAGTACTTATAGTAATTCGCCTTTTTGTCGTCGTGGACGCTTGAAGTGATGTTATCGGGTCTGACTAACGTTTCTTTCATTTCTTCAAAATGGTCGGTCATGTATGCATGAGGAGAAGCCGGTTCTGTAATGTGCGTCCAACGCTCTTTAGTAAGATGGATTTTCCTACTTGTTTTGTCGATGAGCTCGAAGACGAAAGACATGATTTTTTGAGGATTGTAAGAGATTTAACACTTTCGGTAGATTAGACAGAAGAACAAGAGCTGGCGCCTTGTGGGGGGATAATGATAAGCGCTGAAGTCGGGTCGCAATCGGCGTAGGCAAGAACCGCTTTGCGGTGGAGAAACAGAGCGACTGCGTCGCTGAACCAGCGCCTCACTGAATTTGAGGTTATTGTTTTGAGAATTGAAGAGGGGATTTTTGAGGTGTTAAAGCGAACTTCTTTTTGATGCTGGAAGTTGTTGGCGAAGGGAGAAAGTTTTAGCTTGGGGGAGAGAGGTAACTAGATGCTGCTCGCGAGCAAGACGATAGTAGGTTTCTACCTGAGAATCCGATGAACATGCAACAAGCGCGACTTGATGAATGTCCTCGGGAGAGAGAGTTGGTGAGGGACGAAACGAATAGTGGAGGATATTATGAAAAATATAAAGGAGACTACGTAATTCTGAAGGGTATACTGAGGGGTAAGACGCGTCTGCGCGCTTCTGATACGTCGTGAGAGTGCCGAATAACTGGGGATATTGTGATTTGTATGTGTGAATGTCTCGGTCATTGAGTATTGTAATATCTTTTTCGCCTGTTTGCCATTCTTCTTCAGCAAGTTCTTGGGCAGGCTTGTGATAAGTGCGATAAAAAATTGTTGCTTTCTTGTTTTTAGTCCTTTTTTGTCGCTCCTTGCTGTTGCCTCCTGTGAGTTGGAGATTGTAATTTCCATTAAAACACGAAGGGAGGAGAGGATTGGAGGGTTCTGGAGCAAGGCGATGTGAATCAATAGGGACTGGAAACCCTTGATTGTCGCCATCGTGCGTTTCCCAGATGAATTCATCCTGAATTTCAGTTAGATTGTGTCCTTTTTGGTAGCTTTTTGCCAGTGATGGTTGCGCACGCCATTGCTTGCGATGGCGAACTTCGGCTTCTGTAAGAAGACCTATCGTGTCAAGAAGAGTATTTTTATTTTCTGGCATGTGATTGCCGACCAATCGAGCGAAGAAGACCGATTATTATCAAGTAAATTCCCACAGTTATGGCAAGAATGTCTGGCCAAATTAGTATGATTATACCGACGATAATTGAGAGAATTGCGACAAGATCAGGAGATTTTACTTGTTTTTTAGGCATAGTATATTGAGAAATGCTGTCTATAAATATTTTGTGGTGTTGGAAAGACGACAAACAGGTGTTGGACAGCTCCGCGTGTGTGTTTGGCAGAGTTTAACACCAGAGATTTTGTGATTCTTGACAAATTGTAAGAAAAACAAGCAATTTAAACAGTGAATAAAGTGTTTTACGCTGTTTAAACAGCTATTAATTTCTACCTTCTTGGTGTTTAACTGTTCTTTTCTTGCTATTTTGCGTGTTTGAAATTACATTTTATATGCTCTATTTAACCTTGTTTTTAGGCTCTAAAAGCGTAAGATTTATATACTTAGGCTGTTGATTATATTGTATGTTTGAATGGCTCTTTGGTAAAAAGGAAAAAACTTCTAGTTCAGAAATTAAAGATAGCTTTATGGCTGTAAAAAGAGATATGGATACTGTTGGAAAATGGATTAAACACCTTGAAGGTCAAGATAAACAGCTGTTTGAAACCTTGGACAAGATTAAACACGAATTGTCGACGGTTAAAGAAGATATAGGACATCTCCGAGAGTCCCTTGAAATTACAAATCAAACACCCGAAACTAAACAGCTGTTTGAAAAAACAAATGTTGAGAACAAACAAACAGCTGTTTTAGATGTTGTAAATCCTGTTCAAACAACTGTTCAAACAGCTAGTTTTTATGATTTTTTTAAGAATTTATCTTCGCAAGAAAGATTGATTCTTTTTACGATTATGAATAGTGATATGAAGCTTAGTTACGAAGATCTGGCATTATTGCTAGGGAAAGAGAAGTCTACAATTCGGGGACAGGTGAATGCAATCAAACAGAAGAAAGAAGGGCTGATAGAAGAGATAAGTGAAAAAAATGGGAAAAAGAGAATATATGTACCTGAAGAAATCAAAGAAAAACTCGCAAAATACGCAAAAGTGAGAGTTGGAAAGAAGCGAAAAGTTCGTACTAGCTCAATTTCAGAGGAGTTAGAATGAAGAATTTACTCAGAAAAGTGAAAAGTGAGAGTTGGAATAGAGTCATTTTCGTCAAAAAGATGAGACTTCGAGAATCCTGAAGTTTTGATTCTCGACAGCGCTCAAGAACCCCAGATTTTAGTCCATGGTTCTTGACGTTTTGCATCCAAAAGTGAGAATTCAAGCAGTAATAGGGCTGCCTTGAGTCTTCTTCAGTTGTGGAGCAAAAAAGTGAGAGCAAAAAGCCGAGAAAAAGGGCAAATATGAGAGACCGTTGCGGATTAACGGTTTTGAAAGAGAGGGTTTATAGCTGAGAGGTATAAAGTGAGCTATTTAACCGAACTTTATAAGTATAGAAAAATAGTGAAAGAGCTAATTGGAAATTTAAATAAGAATTATTCGGTGAGCGGAATAATTTGTTATATGAAAAGCATTATAGCTCTCGAAGTGTGAGAATTGCTTGGAGTGAAGCGATCTTTTTTAGTTCTAGAGGGATCGAGAGGATTACTTTTTTATTATCTTGCTTTATTTTAATCAATGGAATACTTTTTTTTGTAATTTTTAAGATATAATCACGAATAGAACTTTCAGAGAGCTTGAGACGTACGGCGAGGAGATGATAATCGACGGTGACTCCTTCTTCTTCGAGCTGGTAGATTGTCGCATAAACCAGCATTTCCTGTGCCGTTAATGACTTAAACTGTCTTCGGAGTTCATGTTTAAAGTCATCGAGGGAATTGAGCATCTCAGATACTTGCATTATTTTATGAGAAGATTGTGTGATTTCGGGCGCTTCTGAGTGGAATTGTGGGTTTGAAAAGGTGTGTTGGTCTGTCTGTCTGTCTGTCTGTCTGTCTGTTGGAACCCCTCCATTTCCACTGGAAATATCATTATTTTGGCTTTTTAGGGCTTTTAGAGGCAAAATATCTGTTGGAGTCCTAGAATCTGTTGGAGTAGAGTAATGGTTTGTTGGAATTTGAGGAGCATATGTTGGTTTGTCTGTCTGTCTGTCTGTCTGTCTTAAAGTTCGCTTAATTTCTTCAAGCTGCTCAGTTAGATAAACAATATATGAACGCAATTCTTCAATGTCTTGTTTAGCCCGTGTGAATGCTTCTTTTATTTTAGTGTCGTCCACGCCTTTTTGAGAGAAAATGAAGATTATAAGGATTTAGGTATTTGGATGATATTGTGAAGAATACAAAAGTTTAAATCTCCTTTGACGATTCTTTTTTATGAAGAAGGTTGAGTGGATTGTTTAGGTTGGTGTTTCTTGTAGGCTTCATAGGCTTCGTTAGAAAGGCGCCAACGACGACGTTTAAGATAGTCCTTGCCTGAGGCATTTTTAGTAACTTCTACAATAATCTGCCTATGCTTGAGTTCTTTGAGTAATGCCAGAGTGAACTCTTCATCTCGCGCGATTTCCTTGCTTATATGAACTGTGAAAATTGCTTGAGGGGAGACTGTGAAGAGATGGTGAAGAATCTGCTCGGTAATCTTGTCTTTTTTTTGTTGGGAGAGAGGAGGCATGAGAGATTGAAGATGAGAGAATATTTAAAGGTAGGGGATATTGTAGGAGAATAAGTTGGAAAGAGTGGCCGGCGTGGTTGAAGGGAGGGATGATTGGGATAATCTTGGGAGTTATATTGAATATTGGACTCTGGAATTGTGCTCGAGGAGATTACTTTGATAGAGTCGGGGGAGGTCTAGAATGTATTACTTGGTCTCTTCCTTCTGACTTCTTTGTTTATCAAATTTGGAGCAAGGTATTTGGTAGTGGTTCGAGTATTATTCATGAAGGTTATTCTACTTTTTTATTAAATATGGTTGTTATGTGTATTCTTGGCGCACTGATTGGATGGATTGTGGGGAAAGTTAAAGGAAAGAAGACAATTGGTGCAGAGAAGTAATTATACGCTAAGCAATTTCTCAAACTCTTCCCGAGAAAGGCATGTGTCTTTCTTAATAATTTTCAGAAGAAGTCCGCGGTCAAGCTTTTCTCCTGGATGATTCGGAACAACGGTTGTCCTTCCATCATCGTGTCTCAAAAATATGTGGCTTCCTGATTGCCGAATCACTTTAAATCCTGCTCTTCCAAGAATCTTGATGAGTTCGACTGCAGTCAACTGTGGCAATTTTGCCATTTATACCTCTATTTTCTGGATACCGATAAACTGGGGCAGAATCACCTCTTCCCGAGCGACCTCTAAATAGAGTAAAATTGCTTCTTTGATACGCATGATGAGCTCGTCCATGCTTTTTGCCTGTGTATGACATCCCGGAAGACCAATTACTTCTGCAATGAGGTATCCATCTTCACCCTTTTCAATGAGAATATTAAATTCTTCCATTATTCCTTGAGTTCTTCTGGGCTTAAAAATCTTTCTGGCATCTTTGTTTTGGTGGGGAGTATAGGTATAAAGGGTGTGGGGGCTTGAAAAAGAGAGGGGATGGAAAGAATGGTCGAGTTGGGTGAAGAGTTGAATGCTCTTTGTTCTTATCTGGATTATTCCTTTAAATTAATAAGCAAACATGTGCATTATGTTGAAATGCCTTGGCGCCAGTATGCGAGTGCAAATACACTCAGAGAGGAATTTGCTTCCAATGTATTGCAGATATTGAACGAGGGCGAGAAAGATTTAAATAAGTGAGCCCACTTATTTTCACATGACAAACATTACTCTGTCTATTGATGATGCTGTGTATCGAGGAATGAAAGAGTACAGTGAGATAAAATGGAGCGAATTTGTACGAAAAGCTATTGAAAAGAGAGTGCAAGAACTCGCAAGGCTGAAAAAGAGCAAGAGCCAAGAAAGCGTCTTAACTATGTTGGCTTCTGAAGAAACTTTGAAAAAAGAATGGGGTAATGAAGCAGACGAACGGTGGAACAATGTATGAGCAAAGAGAGATTGTCCTTATTCCTTTTCCCTATTCTGATTTAACGGGCTCAAAAATGAGACCTGCTTTGATTGTTTCAAATAGTCTTATTAACACTACGGAGGATCGAATCTGTTGTTTAATAACTAGCAACTCTCCAAAGGATGGAATAATCATTGAGAAAATGGATTTTGAAGAGGGGACCCTGCCATTTAAAAGCTGGATAAAGCCTAAGAGAATCTTCACTATTCACGAGAAGATTATAAGAAAGAAACTATGTACTGTGAATGAAGGGTTTCATGCTAAGGTTATTGATGAAGTTCTCAGATATTTAAAAGGATGATGACTTTTCGAAGAGGGAGAAAGGTATAAAAGGTGAGGGTAATTAAAAGAGAGATGGGATGGAAAATATTTAACAATGTGTGGGTTTCTGGTCTCTCTTTTGGAGCCTTCTTTGTTGTAATTTATTTTATAATGTTTGCACTTGGAGGATTTCGACTTGACACTCCTAATGTCTTTATGGGATTTATCCATCTGCTAATTTTCCCCATTGTTATGCCTTTTACAATGGGATTTATTGAAACTTCATTTTCTGAAGGAATGGGTTTGTTGTTTTTACATATTTTAGTTTTTATTGGATTTTTCATCTGGGGAGCACTTATTGGCTGGATTGTGGGGAAAGTAAAAGAAAGAAAAGCAACGGCATCTGCGCCTGCACAGTGAATCTAAATAATTAAATAGTTCTTTGAGGGAGGGGGGAGATGGCTGAAATTAAGTTTATTGAAGCGCATACAAATGTAGAGACAGAAGAGACTCTGCATCCTCTTGTAAGAGAGTGGTTCTTTGGAAGGTTTAAAGATTTTTCACTGACACAACTTTATGGAGTAAAAACAATCAGAGATAGGAAAAATATACTTATCACTGCTCCAACTGGAGGTACAAAGACACTGACTGCGTTTTTGAGCATTCTGAATTATTTAGTCGAGCTTTCGCTTAAGAATGAACTTGAGGATAAAATCTATGCAGTGTATGTAAGTCCTCTGAAAGCGCTTTCGAGCGATATTTTTGTGAATTTGATTCGACCTCTGGAAGAAATTAAAGCATTGGCTGAGCAGAAAGGGATGAAGATGCAGGAGATCCGCGTAGGTTTGCGGACAGGCGACACGACTGCGGCAGAAAGGGCAAAGCACGCGCGGAAAAGCCCTCACATTTATGTTACAACTCCTGAGAGTCTAGGCATTGTGTTGGTAACGTCTAAGTTTGTTGAGAAAGTGAAGGCTCTTGAGTTTCTTATTGTTGATGAGATTCATGCAATGACTAATAAACGTGGAGTGTTTTTGAGTCTTGTTTTAGAGCATTTGTGCAGCATGAGCGTTATTGAGCCGGTGCGTATTGGTTTGAGTGCGACTATTTCGCCGCTGGAGGAGATTGCGCGCTTTTTAGTTGGAGTTGGCAGAGATTGTCTGATTGCAGATGTGAAGTTGTTAAAGGGGATTGACATTGGGTTAGATTATCCTGGAGAGACAATTCTTGAAGCAGAAAATAGTGAAAGCCAGAGAAGATTATATCATCTTCTTGACTCATTGATTCAAGAACACAAGACCACACTTATATTTACTAATACGAGGGCTGCAACGGAGAGGATTATTCATTATCTTGATTTGCACTTCCCTGGAAAATATCAAGGAGAGATTGGGGCGCATCATTCCTCCATGTCTAAAGAACAGAGATTTATTATCGAAGATAGGCTTCGTAAAGGTGAATTGAAAGTGGTTGTGTCTTCGACTTCTTTGGAGTTGGGGATTGACATTGGAAGCATTGACTTAGTGGTATTGTTACGAAGTCCGAAGAGCGTTAGTAGGGCATTACAGCGTATTGGAAGAGCAGGACACCAACTACACAGCCAGCCTAAAGGAAGATTCCTAGTATTAGACAGAGATGATTTAGTTGAATGCAGCATTTTAATGAAAGAGATGATTGAAAAACATATTGACCGCGCAGAAATCCCAAGAAATTGCTTAGATGTGCTTGCCCAACAGCTTTTTGGAATGGCAATAACACGAGTGTGGGATGTAGAAGAAATGTTGCAAGTTATCAGGAAAAGCGCGTGTTATGAGAATCTTTCAAAAGAAGACTTTTTTGATGTTTTGAGCTATCTTGCTGGAGATTATGCACTTGAGCATAGGTATGTCTATGCTAAGATTTGGTACGATCCTGCTACAAAACAAGTTGGAAAGAGAGGGAAGCTAGCGCGGGTTTTATATATGACAAATATCGGAACTATCGCTGAGGAAGGGTTTATTTCCGTGGTGGTCGGAGCAGGTGAAGGCAAGGGTGCACTTATAGGGAAGATAGATGAGGGATTTTTGGAGAGGATGAAGAGAGGAGATGTTTTTGTCTTGGGAGGAAAGAAATATCAGTTCTTGTTTTCTAGAGGTATGAAGGCATTTGTACGCGCAAATATTTCTAAAAATCCTACTATCCCTTCGTGGTTTAGTGAGATGCTGCCTCTTTCTTTTGATGTTGCACTGGAAATCGGGAGATTCCGTAGATTAGTGAAGGAAAGATTGGGGAACAAAAAAGAAGGTATTGCCTTTATCCAAAAACATGTCTATTGCCAGAAGAAAGTAGCAGAAGATATCTTTGATTATTGTCTAGAACAGGATGCGTTTGCTCTTGTTCCTGACGATCAGACCATTGTAGTAGAAAAATTTAAGGATGCAAAGGAGTACTTGGTTTTTCATAGTTTATATGGGCGAAGAGTGAATGATGCTCTTTCTCGGGCTTATGCATATGCTGCTGCACGACTGAAACACAGGGATGTAGAAATAGGCATTAACGACAACGGATTCTTTATTGCGGGGGAGGAGCTTGATGAGGATAAAATGCTTAAATTTGTAACCTCAAAGAATTTACGAGATATTCTAAAAGAGGCTATTGAGCGGACGGATGTATTAAGAAGAAGGTTTAGGCATTGCGCTGGGAGGAGTTTGATGATTCTACGGCAGTATAAAGGGAGAGAGAAAAGTGTTGGAAGGCAACAAGTGCATTCTGAATTTTTATTTAGGGCTGTGAAGCTGTTGAGCAATGAGTTTCCTATTTTGCGAGAAGCGCGTAGAGAGGTTTTTGAGGATTTGATGGATGTTGCACGAACCGAAGAAGTTTTAAGATGGATAGAAAACGGGAAAGTGAAAGTGAAGAAGATTCGGACGCCGCTTGTTTCTCCGTTTGGCTTGAATTTGATGATGCAGGGAAGGAGTGATTTGATTAAAATGGAGGATAGGGCAAGCTTTTTGAAGAGGATGCATGCCTTGCACTTGAAGGCTATTGAGGGAACGAGGATTTCTGAGAACAATAATGCTTAAAAAGATAAATAGTATTTTGATTGAATGAGTAATCAATCGCCTCCTGGGAAAATATCCCTTTGGTATAGATTGGAAGAAGGTGGGAACACAAGACTTCTTGCTGGAGATAAAAGAAATCTTAGAGATATTGGATTTGGAGAAGAGATTATATTGTTTGAGAGCAGAGCGGATAGAGTGGTTACATCTAGTGGAGTGTATGTCCGAGTAGAAAAGGAAGAGGAGGCAAGGAGAGTCTCTGTGGCGGAGTATAATAGACATGTTGGACATATTAGTAAATTTAGTGATTGCCTGCCTGTCCTTGTTGTATCTTATGCTCTTTATGGTGAGAGTTCTTCTTTGGAAGGAAGAGGAGTTGATTTGTCTTGGACTCCCCTCAGTAACACACCTCATAGAGACTAAACTCTTTCTAAAGAGCAAAGAATTATTAAGTGGGAAAGTTTATTCTTTTAGATAATGAACTGGTATGGTGAGGCGGTTCTGCTAAGAGAATTTGGAAAGATTCCTGATGATGTGCGAAAGGTAAATGTGCCTTTGTGTATTGAGCGACGCTTTGGGTTGATATACTCTGTTCGCCAAGTTGATGCTGCCTTGCTCGGAGGCAGATATTTGGAGGCGTATGTATTGGTTGATGAAGACAAGAAAGGTCGTTTTAAGAGGATTACAAAAAACAATGAGGGTTATTGTTCTCCTTCTTTGGAGCAGGAAGTAATACAAGAGGCTGTGGAAAGCGAGTTGAAAGGAAGGTATACGCGAGAGGCTTCGGGATTACGAGAAATATGTGAGTTTTTTAAGCGGAGAAATGCGACGAGGCTTGTGTTGTGAGAGAAAGAGTTATTAAGATAAGATGTATCTTTTTTATATGAAATGTAGTGAAGAGTGTAATCTAAGACTAGAAGAAGTGCGTTTTTCAGATGATGAAGTACGGCAGATGTATGAGATTTCAGAGCGAATTGCTAGGCTTAGTGAGGTTCTTATGGGGGCTCGTGCGCGCTCAGGACCGCCACCTCGTCGATATAGTGAAAGGTTTTATTATTCACGTTTGTACTTGCCTGCTTCTTCGTCGTTGACAACTCGCAAACCTTAATTACTCTTGATTTCTTGACGAGAGAATGAGTAAAATTGAATATATCGGTAAATGCCTTCTTGTTGAAGTTGCAGACAGAAGAATATTGGCTGTTGGAGATTTGCATCTGGGATATGAAGAGGCGCTCAATATCGCTGGTGTGGGGAGGAGATTATTTGGGGAGATGATGTTGGATTTTGAAGAGATATTTTCTAAAGTGGGAGAAGTGGATGAAGTTGTTTTGTTAGGGGATGTAAAGCATGTTTTTGGTACAATTTTGGGACAGGAGAGAGAAGATTTTAGGAGACTGTTAGAGTTCTTTGGAGAGAAGTGTGGAAAAGTGGTAATTGTGCAAGGGAATCATGATGCAATTGTTGGGTTTCTTATTCGGGAGACTGAGAGAACCTTTGGTTCTCGAGGCGCTCAAGAACGTTCCGTTCTTGACGAAACCGAAGTAAGAGATTTTTATTGTGTTGGAGATGTGTGCTTTTTACATGGGGACAAAGATTTTGAGCAAATTCATGGGGAAGAAGTTAAGATGTGGGTAATCGGGCATGCGCATCCTGCTATTGTTTTGGAGGAAGGAGTGAAAGCAGAGAAATATAAGTGCTTTCTCGAGGGAATGTGGGAAGGAAAGAAAATTGTGATTGTGCCGAGTTTTTCTAGACATAGTGAAGGGAGCGATGTTAGAAATAGCGATTTGGGATTAGCTTGGGATATGAACCGGAGTAAATTTAAAGTTCATGTTGTGGATGAAGGATTAAAAACGCTAGATTTTGGAGAGTTGTGGGGGTTATATAGAGAATTAGCCTAATTGTCCATAATTAGAACTTACTTGCCGTTCTCTTCGTTTTTTGGAGAAAGGTGAGGTAGAGGGATATGTGTTGGTAGACCTACTTGGTCTTCTAAATCAAGTGCCTTGGGGGTACACTTACGAAGGATTAAATTGAATAAAGGTAACTGAAATTCACTTGCAAGGTCTTTCTTTTTCCAACCTTTAACAAGTTCTTTTCCCTGACCGCGTGGGGTCGCTATCATAATAATCCCCTCAAATAACGCTTCCCCTTGTTTGACCTCTTTCTTTTGTGATGCTTCGTTGTAGATAACTGAAAATCTGAAGACAATCTTTATAGCATCTTGATCTTTTAAAAGAGAAATATTTTCCTGAGCCATATCTACAAATTCAATATTTGTGTTGATTGTTGAAGGATGAAGCGGACCAGAGTTCCGCTCGACTTTTATTTTTGTAAAGTTGAATCCTATGACTTGCATGATAAGGTTTAATTAAGAGAGTTTTTAAAGATTTGTACGGTTTCTAGGCTTGCTATTTTAAACTAAGTCTTCTTCTGAAACGACAACAAAATCACCTATAGCTATGATAGTATTGTAAGGTATGAGGATTTCTTTATTTGCTGAGGTCTCAAGATTGAGATTTCTAGTGTATGGAGTTATATCTTTTAATATTAATTGAATCAATTCACCAGTTCTTGTTTCAAATGTGATGTCTTTGACGATACCAAGGCGCTTTCCTTCTTTTGTTACGACTAGTTTGTTGATTATGTCCTTAAGAGGCTTTTTATCAAGAGTCATGGTGTGGTTAATAGTTCACTCTATATAAACTTTTCTTTGATTGTATAGCCATGATAGACTATATGTATCTTACTCTCACCCCATGATTTCTCATGGAATGGTTATGTTTAAAAAGAAACATTTTGATTTTTTCTTTTCTTCTTTTCTTTTTTAAATATATATATTATATAATATATATTATATAATATATCTTTAGAAAAGATATGTTTAGTTCGTATTAATTAGACTTTTTTGTTTTGTGCTATTTTCTTTTTCCATACGAAATGGGGGTGTAGGGGGTTGAGGTATTTATCTAATTATAGAGTTTATATGATGTAAAAATCTTATTTTCCAATGGAAATTACGCTCTTAAGTATCGATAAATTTATAATCTCTTATTCCATTCAAGTTATAATAAGAGGTGTTATATGGATAAAATTGATCAAATATTTAGTTCTTTTACTCAGACAAGCATTTTTAAAAATAAAATGACTTTACAGTCTAATTATAGTCCTAGTATGATTCATCATAGAGATGAACAAATCGAAGCAGTGGCTTCTATTCTCGCCCCAACTCTTCGTGGAGAACGTGCGAGTAATCTCTTTATTTATGGGAAAACTGGTACAGGCAAAACACTTAGCGTAGATCATGTCGGTGGACGTATTATTGAAAAAGTGAAGGCAGGGGGGCATGATTATTTACAATATGTATATATAAACTGTAAACTTAAAAAAGTTGCAGACACTGAATATCGTATTCTTGCTGAGATAATCCATGAACTTGGAGGTAATGTTCCTGCTACAGGTTTACCCACAGACCAAGTTTATACTCGGTTTATTAATTTGATTGATGGTAAAAAGCAAATGATACTTATAGTACTTGATGAAATAGATCAAGCGATAAAGAAAATCTCAGATAATTTTATTTATACGCTGACACGACTTAATTCTGAGTTAAAAAACGCACAGATTAGTATTATAGGCATAAGTAATAGTCTTACATTTATGGACGACCTTGACCCTAGAGTACGGAGTTCACTCGGTGAAGAAGAGTTGGTCTTTCCCCCTTATAATGCATTACAGTTACAAGATATTCTGCGAGAGCGTGCGAATCAAGCCTTCAAGGAAGGGATTCTACAAGAAGGCGTGATTGCAAAATGTGCGGCATTTGCTGCACGTGAACATGGTGATGCACGACGAGCACTTGATCTTCTCCGTGTTGCTGGTGAACTTGCTGAACGTGAACAGATGTCTGTAGTTGGGCTTGACCATATTGACGCCGCAAACCAAAAGATTGAGAGAGACAAAATGCTGGACATAATAGAAAGTGAGCCAAAGCAGTTTCAACTTGTTTTAGCGGCAATTATGGCATTGGAAGAGCGGCAATCTGGGAAACATGAAGAGAGAGTGGTGACTGGAGATGTATATAACATATATCAGGAGATTTGCAACACAACAAAGAATGAAATTTTAACTCAAAGAAGAGTTTCAGACATTCTTGCTGAATTTGATATGTTAGGTATCATTAATGCACGAGTTATAAGCAAAGGTAGACAGGGAAGAACACGGGAGATAAAACTCATGCTTTCTCCAAATATAAAACCAAAAGCGCGCGAAATTCTCAAAAAATCTTTAGATTTATGAATTTTTCAAAAGAACTGATGCAAGTTGTAAAAGAACGGGGACTTCTGCTCGAGAAAGAGATATTTGACTTATTATCAAGCTTTCAAGATCAAGGTACTGCGCGAGAGTTTCTTCTCAATCTCGAGAAGGTAGTGGGACAGAAAGTTATTACTAAGTCTGTTTTGCATAAAAATGTAGAATACCTACAACACGCAGTCAACCAACTTCCAGGAGAGAGTAAGTCTTCTGTTGAGAGTGTATGTGTGCGTCTGGGGTTACATTTAGAAGTAAGCCGGGAGGTGATTGTTCCACAGTCTTTAAAAGAAATTCCTCGACCTATAACTTATCAACTTTATTATGCAGATACAAAAGTGAGTAAAAAATTAGATGTTCAAGACTTCATAGGGCATTTTCGTTCAAGGTATCAACAGCTTCAGCGCATACTGATACAGCGCCCCGAACTGCAAAATCTTGTTGCTATCAACAAACTATCTAGCAGCAGGCAAAATTTAAGCATTATAGGGATGGTGCGAGAAAAACGTGTAACAAAAAATAAAAATATTATTCTACATTTGGAAGACCTCACTGGTGAAATACAGGCATTAGTGCGAGTTGACAGAGAGGAGATTTTTACACGCGCACAAGAATTACAACTTGATGATGTTATTGCTATCAAAGCATCTGGAAACAGAGAGATGCTATTCATTCACGACCTTTTTTTTCCAGACTCTTTTTTACCTACTAAAACTAAGTTCAATGAAGATTTTTCCATCGCATTTTTGTCCGATGTTCATGTAGGAAGTGACCGTCATCTTGGACAAAGCATGCAAAGATTCCTTGACTGGCTTAAGAGCGACGATATTAATGCACATAAAATAAAATATATTTTCTTCAGTGGAGATAATGTAGATGGTGTAGGTATCTTTCCAGGGCAAGAACATGTATTAAAGCTTAAGAGTATGAAAGAACAGTACAAACTCCTAGCTTCTTATATTCGTCAGATACCAAAACACATTACTGTTTTCATGTGTCCTGGACAACACGACGCTGTCCGAGTAGCCGAGCCCCAACCCTTAATTGATAGGAGCTACGCACCCGAGCTTTACGAAATAGAAAATCTAATATTGGTCACTAACCCGACACTTGTAAAAATTATTGAGGAGGACAAAGAGTTTAAAGTTCTCATGTATCACGGGGCAAGTATTCATAGCTTTATTAATGAGATTCCTGAATTGCGCCTGACGAAAGCACATAAAACACCTGCAAAAGCCGTAAGACACATGCTGAAACGAAGGCACCTTGCACCCACACATTCTTCTGTCGTTTATATCCCAAATGCACATCTCGACCCTCTCGTTATAGCTGAAGTGCCTGATGTACTATGCACTGGAGAAGTACACAGACTAGATATTGAGTCTTACAATGGGACTCTTATTATTACTGGTAGTTGCTGGCAGGCACAGACTCCCTTTGAAGAGAAAGTTGGAAATATTCCTGATCCTGCGAAAGTTCCTGTACTAAATATAAAAACCAGAGAGTTAAAGATATTTGACTTTGGTGTAGAGGAGGAGATTAATCGTGAATACTCTTGAATACTTTCAATCAATTGAGCAACAAGTAAAAAAATCTTATGATTTAGCACGTGAAGCACGCAGCAAGGGATTTGATCCTGTCAGTGATGTTGAGACCCCTATTGCAATGTCGCTTGCTGAGAAAGCAATTGGGCTTATCTCTACAATTTATCCACAACTAAACGACCCGAAGATTGTTAATTATATTCTTGAGCTTGAAAAAGAGTATGGACAGCTTGATATGGCAGTATCTTTAAAGATTGCCGAAGAAATAGCCAGAGAAAAATTCTGTAAGTTTGAGAGCTTGCTCCAAGCTATGGATGCAGGAGTCAGAGTGGGCTTTGCTTATACCACTCTCGGTGTTGTTTCTTCACCTATTGAGGGATTTACCGAGCTAAAAATAGGAAAAACAAAAAAAGGAGAGGAGTATATTATAGCTTATTTTTCCGGACCTATCCGAAGCGCAGGCACAACTGCTTCCTGCGTAGTATTAATGATTGTGGATTATTTACGCGAGACTTTTGGTTTTGCGAAGTTTGATCCAGATGAACAGGAAGTAAGAAGGTATGTGACTGAAAATTATGATTATCATGAAAGAGTTACTAACCTCCAGTATTTACCTACTGAAGAAGAGATTTCTTTTTTAGCAAAGAATTTACCTATACAAATAAGTGGAGACCCCACTGAAGACAGAGAGGTTTCAAATTATAAAGACTTGCCACGTATTGAAACAAATTTTATTCGCGGAGGTATGTGCCTAATTTTTTCAGAGGGTCTCGCGCAAAAAGCTCAAAAAGGCTTGCGGTTGCTCCGTGGTGCACAGGCGAAGGGATTTAAGGCAACAGGATGGGAGTTTCTTGATGAGTATGTTGCTTTGCACAAAAAGCACGAGAAAGGCAGTTCTGATAGTTCCCCAACATATATTAAGGATCTTGTTGCAGGCAGACCTGTGTTTAGTCATCCGTCTAGATCGGGAGGATTTAGATTTAGATATGGTCGAGGAAGAGCGGGAGGTTTTTCTGCCACGGCAGTACATCCCGCGACTATGGCAATTTCTGACTCCTTTTTGTCTTTTGGTACACAATTAAAGATTGAGAAGCCAACTAAAGGATGCTCTATCACAATCTGTGATGAGATAGACGGTCCAATAGTTAGACTTAAAAATGGTAGTGTGAAGAGAGTATGGGAATTTGAGACAGCAAAGAAATTATATCCACAAGTAGATGAAATTCTTTATTTTGGAGACCTTTTAGTTTCATTTGGTGATGTTGCAAATCGTAACTATGAACTTCTTAAACCCGGATATGTTGAAGAGTGGTGGATGCTTGAACTCAAAAAAGCATCAGAGGAAGGAGCAAAAGATGTTAATCCTAGATTGGTTTCATTTGAACGAGCAGTAGAGATATCGCAAAAATATGGGGTGCCCCTAAACCCTAAATATATTTTTTATTGGAAAGAGATATCTTTTGAACAGTTTTTTGCGCTTCTACAGTGGATTGCATCTGCACAATGTAGTCCCGAAGGCAAAATTATATTTTCTTATTCTCCTACCGAAAGAGCACTTCAAAGCAAAGGGAAACGCGCTTTGGAACTAATAGGGTGCGAACATGAAGTCACGCTTGATAATGTTGTTGTCGAACCTTTGGAAGCACGCAGTTTATGTGCAAATCTCGGTCTCGAGCCGGGAATTGACTTTCACATGCGTGCTATAGAAATACTTTCCAAGGTTCAGACCGGAGAGGTTCTTACCATCGTCAATTTTTTAGCTAGTCCTTTAATCATTAAAGATAAGTCCGGTACATACATAGGGGCACGCATGGGCAGACCGGAGAAGGCAAAATTGCGTGAACTGACTGGAAGCCCTCACGCGATTTTTCCTGTTGGAGAAGAGGGAGGAAGACTGCGAAGCGTGCAGGTCGCTGTTGAGCATGGAAGTGTGCATGCTGACGCTCCTATTTACGAATGCAAGACATGTAATCATGAGACAATTTATCCTAAATGCGAAATCTGCGGGGCAACTTGCTTAAAGCTTTATTATTCTCTCCAAGAAGATAAGATTCATCTTGAAAGTTCTGTAGACGGCAAGCCCTTGCTTGAATACAGGGAGAAATCTATAGACATTAAACATTATTTTGACATCGCCCGAAAGCGTCTCGGATTGCGTAATGAAGAGATTCCGCTTGTGAAAGGAATAAGAGGGACAAGCAGTAAAGGACATAGTTGCGAGCTGCTCACTAAAGGTATTCTCCGAGCCAAGCACCGCTTAAATGTCAACAAAGATGGAACAATAAGATATGACATGACAGAGATGGCTATTACACATTTCAAACCACGTGAAGTTGGGACAAGTGTTGAGAAATTACGGGAACTTGGATATTTATCAGATTTTGAGGGCGCTCCACTTGAAAGAGATGACCAAGTATTGATTATGTTTCCACATGATATCATACTTCCTGCTTGTACTATTTCTGGCGATGAGCCTGCAGATGCTGTTTTCTTGCGAATTACTCAATTTGTCGATGATGAACTCGAATATGTTTACGGTCTGCCGAGATTCTTCAATGCGAAAAAAACACACGATCTTATAGGAATTCTTGTTGTAAATATTGCACCACACATCTGTACTGCGACAGTGGGGCGATTAATAGGATTTTCTAAAAATCAAACTTTGCTTGCAAGTCCATTTATGCATGCAGCTATGAGAAGAGACTGTGATGGTGACGAAGCCGCAACGCTTTTGCTCATGGATTTATTACTTAATTTTTCCCGCAAATTTCTCCCTGCACATCGTGGAGGTACACAAGACGCGCCACTTGTTTTGAATGTACAAATCAGAGCAGGAGATGTAGATGACCAGATTCTTGATTTTGAGCTTGGTTTATATCCTTTGGAACTTTATCAACTGGCTGAGCAGGGCAAACATTCTTCTGAAGTAAAAGTTGATAATGTCAAAGCACGATTGAAGAGTGGGAAGGATCCATTTACCGAAATAAAGTTTACACACGGTTGCACAGATATTAATCATGGGGTTCTAAATTCTTCATATAAAATTCTGCCAACCATGAAAGAGAAAGTTGATGCCATGATGAGATTGTGCGATAAAATCAGGGCGGTTGATCAGGCAGACGTTGCGCGTTTGATTATTGAACGCCATTTCATAAGGGACACAAAAGGTAACTTGAGAAAATTTTCAATGCAGGCGTTCAGATGTGTTGGATGCAATGATAGCTATAGAAGACCGCCATTGACTGGAAAATGCACGTCATGTGGTGGGAGATTGATATTTACTATTTCTGAAGGAAGTATTCTGAAATACATGCAGCCCGCGCTTGATCTTGCGCTAAGATATAATGTAAGTTCTTATCTTATTGAAAGCTTGGAATTAAATCAGATGTATATTGAGAGCATTTTTGGGAGAGAGAAAGAAAAGCAAGAAACCATTAGTAAATGGTTCTGATTTTTTGCTTTTCTGGCCGTTGTTAATAAAACGCCACCTCTTCTCTTTGAACGGTATATCTCCCCCCTTTCCTTTTAGTTTCTTTTTCAAATCTAGTCTGTGCCTTTGTTTGTCTTGCTTTTCCCGCTTTTACTTCAACATATTCCCAATCATCTTTCTTTTTAACCATTTTTAGGCATCCCAGAATGTTCTATTCTTCTTTCTTTTATAGTCATATCCTTCATTATTTCTCTTTCCTCTTTTTACTTCATAATTTTCCCAAATGGTGTCACGAGCAATTGCTTTTTCTTCTCCTGCATCACCCTTTCGTTGGTTTTTAGTTCTTTTCATTGGATTTTACCTCCTTTCAATTAGTTCATTACTATATTCATTGACTGAAAATCATATCAGACAATATCATACTCAGAACAAAAGTATTAGGGAATGCAACCTCAGTCATATATATAGTCTGGTAAAGGTAACAGATAGTACCATTCCTTCTATTTTTTGAGATTGTGTTGTTTGTTTGGTCATAATATAAGAATGCGAAAAGTAACAGTTAGCACCATCCCTCCAATATTTTATTGTTTCTCAATACCCTATGGTCTTGCCATAGGGATGGGGAGCACAATCTCTTAACTGAAGAAACACGTCTATGTGTATAAACCTCAAGTCAGCATACGGCAGATAATTATCTGTAATATGAATCAACTTCGGTGCTTCTGTTGTCTTGATGCCATGGGGTTCTTCACTCTTCATACTATAAGAACGTAAAAAAGGACAATTAAAAAAAAAGAGATTATTAGATCCCTTTCTATATGGTCTTGTAAACCGTTGTTTTAGCAAGAGAACGGAGATTTTTCTATAGAACCGTGGTTTTTTGGTTTAATGCACCAAATAAAATACAATCGTGGGCAGAATCAAAGCAGCCATAAGATGAATGCGGCGCGTGCCGTTTTGGATGCAGAATATGCCGATAAACGTGCCTGCCGCAAGAATGATGAATCCGAGAAAATTAGAGAACACCAATGTAAGGACTGCAAGAATGACAAGGACAACGCGAGAGAACATTACATAATTTACTTTATTGAATAGTTTTGCTGCGCGGGCAGCTATGAACAGAGCAAGAGGGGTTGTTATAAGGAGAGTAAGCGTTATGAACAAAAGGATTGTCATGATGTCTGTTATGGAGATTGTTTGCAGAATATTCTGAACTGCTGCTGCAGAGCCAGAGCGTGCACGTCCAATCGCGTAAACTGTGACAAACGATAGCGACATAACAAGTACGTTAATCGCGCCTATTAGCATGAGAAAAGAGCGATTATTTTGAGGGATTATTTCAGAGCCGAGAGTTGCTGCGTGACCTGAGCCGATGCCTGGGAGAAACGAGCAAAGCGGGGCGGCAATAAGCGCGGCACACGACGCAGGCACGATTTCTCTTTTTGAGGGAACGAGCTGTGCAAGTGGAGAGATTACTTGTTTTTGCTTCGGAGCGGAGGAGGGGGAAGCAAGCAGGAGCGCAGAGCAGCCAAATAATCCTGTTAAGAGAGGCATAAGTGGCTCTTTGACAGGCAGATTAAATGTTAGAAGACCGAGCAGACCCGATAGTGCAAAAACAAACAACGCTTTTAGCGGAGAATCGTCGCGCGCAACAAGATAGATGGAAAGTGCGATAAGAACAAAAGGCAGTGCTTCTTTTAGAAGAGGATAAAAAACAGGGAGACCTAATATATACAAAGGGGCAGCAAATATGAGAATTACTAAACCAATTAGCGCACCGATAATCATTAACACAAGTGCTTCATATCCTCGGCCTTCTTTTAGCAATTGATGACCCGGCAATAGCGCGAGAAAAGATTCCTCTTCAGGCACGCCGAGAAAGATTGTCGGAATGAAATCAAGCAAGGTATGCGTGAGAGACATTACAACAATAAATATGACTAGTGCAAGAGGGGGAACTGTATTAAATGTGCTTAGTGAGGCCAGAAGTAATGCCGCAATAAGATTAATGTGGATTCCAGGGGCAAGACCGGTGATTGAACCAGCGATAAGTCCCAGGACAAAGGCAATGAAGATGACTAAGAGGGTTTCTAGGAACATACTATGATAGAACCTCGAGCTTTGTGACTTCGAGAGTTATTTTTTTGCCGAAACTAGAAAATCGTGCCTCTGCTTTGATATATTTGTTTTTGAGAGACTTCGTATCAAGACAGCTACAAGAAAGCGAGAGTTTGTTATCGAGGGCGAGTGTCCGTCTTCCTGCATAGATTTGTTCTTTTACAACTGTTCCTGAAACAGAGACTTTCTGATTTTCTTCAAGACTTACAAGATCTGTCGGAGAGGAGATACTTTTTGCTGGGAGGAACAATAGCATGCTCGCTAGAGCAGACAGACAAAGGACTGCGAGAAGGAGCGCAAGGCGTTGGTTTAGCATTTAATCATAAGGGAGAAAGGTTTAAATTAGATTTCGGCATGAGAAAAGGATGAAAGGGAAGGAAGAAAAGAGTGGCAAGAAAGAACTAAGTGTCGATGAGAGGATTGAACTTATCAAAAGTGTTGGAGAAGGGGGAGAGATTATCGATGAGACCGAACTGAGAAATTTATTAGAGAAAAATGTACGACCTGTTGCTTATGACGGATTTGAACCAAGTGGGCTTGCACATATCCCCTTTGGTCTTCTTAGAGCTGAAAATTTGAAACAAATGTTGAAAGCAGGAGTACATTTTAAACTATGGCTTGCGGATTATTTTGCATTTATTAATAATAAACTTGGAGGCGACTTAGGAAGAATAAGAAGAGCCGGAGAATATTTTATCGAAGTATGGAAAGCATGCGGAATTGATACCGACAAGGTTGAAGTTATTTGGGCATCTGATAGGATGAACAAACTTGAGTATTGGGATCGTGTTTTGAGAATTGCGAAAGAGACGACATTGAATCGGAGTATACGTGCAACAACAATTATGGGCCGGAAAGAAGGAGAGTTACAATCGACTGCACAGTTGTTCTATCCGAGCATGCAGGTATCTGATATTTTTGAATTGGATGTTGATATCTGCCAACTTGGTTTGGATCAGAGGAGAGCAAACATCCTGGGCAGAGAGATGGCAGATAAACTGAAATGGAAGAAACCTATAGTCGTGTCTCACCACATGATCCTCGGTTTGCAGGGGATGCAACAAGGAATGGACAAAGAAGAAGCAATTATTGCAAGTAAAATGAGTAAGAGTAAGCCAGAAAGCTGTATTTATATGCATGATACTGAGGAAGAAATTAGAAGAAAAATCGGGAAGGCATATTGTCCTGAAAAGATTATCGAAGGGAATCCTCTTTTTGATTATTTAAAATACCTTATTTTCCGTAGATACTCTGAGATTATGATTGAGCGCTCAACAAAATTCGGAGGTAATGTTACATTAACTTATGTGCAACTTGAGGAATCTTATATAAATGGGAACATCCACCCTCTCGACTTGAAAAATACTGTTTCAAAGTATCTGAACGAGATGATTCGACCTGTACGCGAGTATTTTGAGACAAACAAGCAAGCGAAGGCACTCTATGAAGAAGTGAAAGCTTATACAATTACGCGCTAGTATTTTACTTCTGCTTCGCGATTATCTGTTGAGCAATGCCATATTCTTTAGATATTTTTCTACCTGTAGCATAGGCGTATAGAAGAGCTATGAGTATGCCGTTTATTGTTGTACTAATAAGAATAATTACAATGGTCCAGATTAAGAAGAATATGCCTGTTACCGTTAAGAGTAAACTATTGCCCAAGATTATTGCACCAATAAAGGGAATAATTCCTAGCAGCATCAAGACAAGGAAAAGTGCGCCTGTGGTAAATTGAGTTGTGATGTTCTCCCCCCAAGTTTTGGTAAATAAGTATTTCGAACGCTGAATTGCTTTGAAAACTGAAAGGTCTTCTATTATTATTGTGGGGATGACAAAGAAACTTAAAAGATGCCAACCTGTTTCCAAGGTAGAGGCGCCGATATTGCTCGTTGTTTGCACGCTTTTAGACTTTCCCCTGCTGAGATTGCGAATCATTTGAATGAAGATTGTGACTAAGGTAAGGAGTATTGCCCAGAGTACAAGCGAGATTATTCTTTTGGTAGGTAATGAGAGGCCTGAAGAGAAAGTTGGATTTTTTCCTTCACAGCGCTGGAGCGTTGCAGAGATTATTGCGGCTTCGAAAAATACTGATACGACATATGCAGTTAGTAGAAATAAAGCAATGAATATGTATCGTGTTGAATTAGCTAGTGACGGGGTTGCTAAAGAAATCATGATATCTGAACCGATAGCAATGAAGAAAAAGAGTACAACAAGGCAGAGTATGCCAAAAGCGGCACAGAGAGGATAAAGAATTAATTCTTTATCTTTTTGCAGTACCTTAAGTGCAGCTTTTGTTAGCTGCCAGCCTGTACGAATTCTTTGGAACACCATCTTTCTTCATAAGAACATGAAGAGAGTATTTATTCTTTTCTAGTGTGTTCAAGAACTGCCACCATGTTTTTAGGGGCGGAGAGGTTGGTTATAGAATTCAGATGGAATACTTATATTTTGCAGAAGAGGAATACTGGAAGATTTTGTTATTACTTCTTGTACCAATTGTTGTTCGAGAGTGGAACCTTTGGAAGCAGACCATTTAAGGAGAAGGCCGGTCGTGATAAATTTTACCTTGACAATATTGAGATGGTTCGGGCTTACATTAAATTCTGATGAAAGAAGACGAGGAAGTTCTTGCATATGAGCATCATATTCATACGCCGCGTATAAAACTTGATGACGAATTCTGCCCTTGTTTACTCCTTCTGAGATTCTTATCTTATTTAAGAAAGAGACACCTTTAGCATGTTGCATTAAATGCGCGCCTTCGTGTGTGATTATAGCCGCGCGAAGATCTTTACTATTCATATATGCAAACTCCTTTCCTTCAAAAGGGCGGCGTCCTAAGAAGATTGGCGAATTTTCTTCTTGTTCGGTCAGTTCAAGGACTGAAGCGACTTTCATGTCGTAATTACCTTCTTTGAAACTTTCTAACGTGCCCCCAATTGATATATAATCTTTTTGATCTGGGGCACTCACACGCGCCATTTGTTTCTTGTAATAATCTATTATTTTTGTGCCATCGTGATCATAGACAATGCTTGAGCAGTAGGGGATCTCATCCTTGTTTACCAATGCGTTGAGAAAAGACTGTCGCTGTCGCGCATCTCTTCGCGCATCCTCAAATCCTGTGGTGTGTACTTCTTTATGCGGGACTTCTATCAATGAAGGTTTTTTTGGTTGCATTGTAGTATATATTCCAATAACAACTAGTGATGCTGCAACGAATCCTGCTGTTCCTTGCAGGATTCTTTTTTTACCAGGGGTCTGCTTATTCTTTCTTTTCATCTTCTTTCTTTCAGAATGCACGTTAAAAACCTTTCTTTTTCTAAGAATGAGGGGGACTTACAGATTATTTTATTTTGTGTGAAACTCAATAATGTCTTTATCTTTGAGTGTGTGAGAAAGACCAACGCGTTGGTTTGGGAATTTGCTGCTTGGTCCGGTGAGGCGCGTTTCTTTGACTTTGGTTGAGAATCCCTTGAGTATGCTTTCTGCAACATTATATACTGTTGCATCTTCAGGCAATATTACTGGAAGAGTCGCTGGCGGTTTGCCTGGCTCTTTTGTATAGACGCGGATAATATGCATTCCTCGGACGATTTCTTCTTTTACTTTGTCGATATTCCTGTTATTTATTGTTGAAACTAAAATGGCATTGAGGCGCTTGCTCTTGACTGTCATCTCTAGCTTACGGCGCTGCTCTTCAGATAAAAGGTCAATTTTTGTAATGATAATCAATCTTGTGCCATGCGCCCGTGTAAGATACTTTTCTAGATGGGGGAGGTCTTCTAGCTTTTCAATTATTAAAAGTAAGCAATCTGCAGTGTTTACAAGACCAATATCAAAAGTTTCGCTTGTTACTGCAGGGAGATCGACTATCTGCGCTTTTACTCCTTGGTAATCGAGAGTGCCTAGCTCTGGCTCTTGTGTGGTAAAAGGTAGCGGTGAAACGTATGGTTGTGCATTTGTAAGCGATGCAAGCAGTGCCGATTTTCCTGCGTTTGGCAAACCGATTAGTGCACACTGATATCCTTCTTTTTTGATTGTTTTACGTGAAGATTTCCCTACTGAACGACTTTTCTCTTTTTTTTCTAGAAATTTTTTGAGGCGTGTTTTTAAACCTGCAAGCAGATTTTCTGACCCTTTGTGCTTTGGCGCTGTACGAATCATTTCTTCAAGGCAATGGATTCTTTCCTCTAGTGTTTGCGCTTCCAGATACGCTTTTTCTGCGTTTAGATATTCATATCCTGCGTTAATTGGCATGATTATTTATAGAAAACAGGTTACTTAAGGTTTTTTGCTTTTTCTTAAGCATTCGTTTATCTAAATATTTCATTTATTCCTAAGCGTGCTGTAACCATGTCATCGCTATAATATAACCCTTCTGGTCCATAAACAAAGTTCTCTTTTTCAGAGAGGATGGCAAAACTTATATTTGTTTTCGGTTTTTCCCTAGCGGACTTTGTAATTCTATCTGTTCTTATAGCTGCAACAACCTGTCTTGTTTCAGAATCTCTGCTACACCTATAACATAGACTGAATCTCATAGTTATTGGATTTTGCTTAAATGGATTTGTAGTCTTTCTCTTATCTTTTACTAGAATTTCCCAAGCATGATTGCCTGCATAAACTGCAAGATCCACCGTCCTTAAAGTTTCTTTTTTAAATTTCTCAAATGGCTCTTGTCCTTCAAGTGAAGTTTTATCATATACACTGCCCCAGCCGTGGCGTTCTGCAATTATTTGCGTTTCTGCTAATGAGGCTAAATCTTTTGGGAATGGTGTTATGATATTCACATATCTGAAGAAAGCTCTGTGTCGTTCGTTCTGTTTTTCAGATTCATCAATTAGTTCTTCCATTATCTTTCTTGGCATATTTACTGGTACGTAAACTTCTCGCTTTATAGGCGAGAGATACCAAACTAAATCTCTAGATCTGGCGAGAATTAAGATTTTTTTGATTAACGATTTCTCTTCTTGTTCAGTATAGTAATATGAATTTACTTCTTTCATATTTCTTCTGTTTCTTAATCCTATTTAAAGTTTGTTATGATGCGATATTTTAGATATTAATGTATTTCTTGAAGCAATACTGCGAGGGTTTAGTTAATTTTATAAGTGCTGAGCTTCTCTTTCTTTCATGAAACTTCTTCGCAGAAAATTGAATAATGGGATGACTGTTATTTGTGAGAATCGAGACTTGCCTGTTGTTGCCTTGAGCATTTCTAATAAATTCGGAGCAGGATTTGAGGATGAGAATATTAAAGGCATCGCTCATTTTATTGAGCATATGGTTTTTACAGGTACGAAAACGCGGACACATGAAGATATTTCCAGAGAAATCGAGAAGAAGGGAGGCATGATTAATGCATTTACGGCACAAGAATCAACATCTTTCTGGTTTAAACTACCGAGCGAACACGTTTTTACAGGTTTGGAGATTTTATACGATATTCTTTCGAATCCTATTTTTCAAGCCGAGAAGTTCGAGAAAGAGAAGAGAGTTATTTTAGAGGAGATTAAAATGTATCATGACGACCCTCAGAGAGCAGTGTATGATGCATTGATTGAGAATCTTTATGATAAACCATTTGGAATGGGAATTGCCGGAAACGAGAACAGTGTATCTGAATTAAAGAGAGATTTTGTTTTCGATTATTTTAGAGAGAATTACTCGCCTGAACAATATATTGTAACTATTGTTGGAGATGTTGATTTTGAGGCAGTTTGTTCTTGGTTGGAGAAGAGGTTTCTTGCAGGAAAGAAAAAAGAAAAAAGAATTTCTATTATAAAACGGCACCGCGAGAGTGTTGAAGAGCGCGAGGGCATTGACCAAGCGCATTTTCTCTTCGGAGTGCATGCACCTTTGATGCACGAGAAAGAATATGCTGTACTAGAGGTTCTCGATGCCTGGCTTGCTAACGGAATGTCTTCACATCTCTTTTTGACAATTCGTGAGCAGAAAGGTCTTGCTTATATTGTTCAAAGCTCATTGAATAGTGAGAAAAGCCATTCTTATTATACAATTTATGCAGGGACTCGTAAAGAATCAATTTGGGAGGTTAAGAAATTGATTTTAGAGGGTTTTGCCAAAGCATCCAACATGACTGAGAAAGATTTGTCTGAAGCAAAAGAGCGCTTAATTGGACTGCAGCGGATATCCAGAGAGGAAAGTTCGCGCGTAATGATTGAATTGCTCTTTTATGAACTTGCGGCAAAGGCGGAAGAATATTATTCAAGAGAAGAGAAGATTCGGGGCGTGACTTTAGATGAAGTCAAGAATCTGGCGAAGAAATTAGTTAAAAAATATGCGACTGCTGCGATTGTGCCGAAATATAGTGAAAGAAGTAAATAATTAATCTAGGTGATTAAGGGTTTTTTTCCTTGACGTCAAGAATTGAAGACATCAAGAATGCTCTGCTTTCGCATTTTTGAGTGCGATCAAAAGTCAAAGACTTTTGATGACCATAGGTTTTTTCAGTGACCAACGACTAACTGCTCAATTTTTAAAGTCTCTAGATATGAGCAGAACACAAACTCTTGTAAGATAGATAAATAGGAAAAAAGCACAAGAGTTCTTTTTGAATAAATTTATTATCTCTTTTTCTTCTTTTTGTTTGTTGCTTTCTTTTTTGCCACTTTTTTTGCCCTCTTAGTTACTATTACTATGTGTCTCTTCTATTTAAAACTTTTCCAAAAATTTCAAAACTCTTTCCCCGATAAGAACATTATTTTTTGATTCTTTTCTAATACCCCATAGCTTGCTGTTGGGATAAAGCGTACTGTTTCTAACCGAAGAAACGCGTCAATGTTTACACGAACCATGCTCTGATTGAGCAGATAATTATCTCGAATACGAATCAGCTTCGATGTTTTAATTTCTCGGATGCCCCACTCCGTCAGCAGACGGATTTGCCAGCAGGCAAAAGCTTGTTGTGGAGAGTTTCACTTATAGGAAATCACTTTAATAATCGTAATTTCTAAAGGGATTTCCTATCTATCGAATAACAAAACTACTACTGAAATTAAAGTTATTCGCTATAAATTAAGAAGAAAGGACGTATTTAAAATCAGAGAAACATTTGAAGGTATGATTGTAGGCGGTTTTAAATAGACTTTGAGTTTGGAAGAGGAATGAATAGGTTGTTGATTTCTGGAATTGTTTTGGTTTTGGCTGTTGCGGGAATTGCTTTTCATGCTTTTGGAAATGGTAATATGATTGGGAGAGTTGTTGATGGAACTCCTTTTGAGAGGAGCGATAGTTGTTCAGACAGCGATGGAGGAGTTTTTTCCTTTGAGAAAGGAGAAGTTGTCCGGAAGGGTTTGTTTGGAAGTAAAGGGATTTATCGAGATAGATGTATGGATGTCGATGGTAAAGATGCTGTAAAGGAATATTATTGTGAAGAAGGAAAGGCGAAGTGGGAGAAGATTGCTTGTGAAGAGAGATGCGAGAACAGAGCCTGCATTCCGAGAGAGGTTCTTCCCCAGATTATCTCTTCATGTAGAGAAATTACTTCCGGAGGGTCGTATCTATTCAACGGAGATATTTATTCTTCAGGTCAAACTCGCTGTCTTTATATTCATGATACTGAAAATGTGCAGATTGACTGCAATAATCACACTATCTTTTCTAACCTTTCTCTAGGATATCTTGTTTATTTTGAAAGAGTTAACAATTTTTCTCTCAAGTCTTGTCGTTTTATGGCTCTTGAGGGATTAGATGAGGATTTTTATCCCCTCTATATTGAAAATAGTAGCGATGGAGAGGTTGAGAAGAATCTTATTCGAGGTAAATTTTTTAGATTTTCAAATAGTGTTAATTTAACTTTTTTTCATAATACTATAATTCCTAGACTTGATGTTTTTCACAACAAGGGGCTAAAAATTTATGAGAACGACTTTAGAAGGGAGTACTATCAGCAATATACTACTAACAGTCTTATTCAAAGAAATACTTTTAATTTAAGTTATATTAGGAGAAATCAAGCAGAGAATATTTCTTGTGTGATAAACTTGAATCTTGGCTCTGAAAATAATATTTCTCAAAACCGTATAAATGGGGGTGCTCGAGGACTATTTAGTGAAAGATTATATGCCGATGATGGAATTTGTTTGTCGGATGAAAGTTTCGATTTTGTCGAAGGTAATTTTATTGAAAACAATTGGGATGCAGGCATAGAAACTATTGGTCTCGTAACTAACACTACTATTACTGAAAATTACATTAAAAATAGCGGGCTTACTGGACTTGGAGGATGGTATTGGAATAGTTGGAAAGGTAATTCTGTTCTTAATAATGTTATTGAAGATGCTCCCAAGATGCTTTTTTTCTTGAGAGAACATGGTCTTCGCCCTCAAGGATGGGATGATGAACATCTTATGCCCGCGGATAAATTCATTATTTTTAAAGACAATACTTTTATAAATAACTCTATTCTTAATCCTCGAATTGATGAACTAGGAAGTTATTCTTATCTTGTAATACAAGCGAAAGATAATTTATATCCTGGCGAGTCCTATCCTAAAAAAGAAGAAGTTATTTTAGGAAATAATCTTTTTAAGGATAATGATTTTACTCATATTTCTCTTAGTCCTTACTTTGATCCTCCTAGTATGATTATCGATGGAGGCGGAAATAAATGTAATTCGCCTTCAGATTCCGAATATCCCTTAAGCTGCGTTTAGGCGATGATGGAATTTGTTTCTTTCTCGATAGAATCCCCGAATAGTTTATAAGAGTTATTTTGTGATAATTAACTTCTGCGTTGGGAAGCGCACTTTCTTGTATTTTACAGCTTTGTCGTCTACTGCGCGGTAGCCGATGGCACAGAGGACTGTCGAAGTCAGACCTTCCTTTTCTAGATTCAAAATTGCATCAAATTGAATTGAATCAAAACCTTCCATGGGGCAGGCATCAATTTTGATAAGAGCGGCGGTTTCTAAGAGGGTGCCTAGAGCGATATAGGCTTGTTTTTTTGACCATTCTGAGAGAATTTGAGGATTCGCGCCATTGATGAATGCCAGAAGCATATTTTCAAAATCTTTCAGAGATTCTCTTGAGACTTTTCTTTCTTCAGATATTAAATTGATATATTCATCTATATCTTTTTCTGTTAGGTTTTTCTTTGCTAAAAATATTAAGAGATGCGATGCTTCAGTAACCTGTGGTTGGTTCCATGCTGCGGATTTGAGCTTTTCTCTTATTTCCTTGTTTTCCACTACGATTATTTTCCAAGGTTGAAGACCGAAGGAAGAAGGTGAGAGACGTGCAGCTTCCAATAAGAATTTTAGGTCATTTTCAGATAGCTTTTTTTCAGTATCAAACTTTTTTGTGGCATATCTCCAGTTGAGTGCGTTGAGAATATTTTCTTGTTCCATATCATTTTAAGAGACATTGCGCACTTAAATGTATCCATTATGAGATATATGCAGAATCACAGAAGAGTTTATATTCTCTTCTCTCTGTTGGAATTTATGAATCTGAATTCTAAAGAAGAGCGTAATTATCTTAAGTTGTACTTAGACTTTTTTATGGACTCTCTCTATAGTGAAGAATTTAAAAGAAACGAAGGAAAATTCGCTCTTATTGGAGGAGAGACTCCAGAAATTTCAGTTGGATTTTATAGTAGTTGGAAAAAGGCTATTGGAGCAGGATATCAAGAATTCGGATTAAGAGATTTTCTTGTTAGACAAGTAATTCTTGAAGATCGTCTTTTTGGGGCTCGTCGGCTTGTTGGCTTTGGCGAAGGGGGAAGAGGTCTTGTTAAAATGACTGAAATTCCTTCTTTGTCTGGGCTTTCTGGATAAATTTTAGTATATAAAGTATAAAGGGTTAGCGTGCAATTCCTCAAGAACTTCTCGTTCTTGACGGTTGTCAGAAACCAAAGGTTTCTGAGGGGACACGCAATTTCTGAAGCTGCGTGTCGAATTACATGTCAAGGCGCTTGAGGAATGTTTGTGAGCGCCTTGAGCACGATCAAGAATCAAAGACTCATGATTCTTGACGCTTGCGCGTAGAACGCGCTTGGCGCGCTATAGGAAATCACATTAATAATCGTAATTTCTAACGTGATTTCCTATCTAGCGAATAACAAAACTACTACGAAAATTAAAGTTATTCGCTATAACTTGATTCCTCTCGACTAAGAGTTCTGGAGAAGGTTGTTTCTTGAAGACAAATCTCAATGATTCCTAAACTGCAACTCATAACTCCGGAATTACAGGGAATTCTGATTCTGCATGATGAAATCATCAGAATTCTCATATCTATATTCTAGCAACGATTTTTTTATAAAGAGGAAAAGGAGAGATTATTATGGGACTATCTAAAGAATCCTTACAACATATTGCAACTGGAATTACAGACTCTTTTATACAGACTTATTGTTCTTTATCTGCGGCAGGCATGGTACATGATTCAGTTTATCGGCGTTTTACTCAAGAGATTCAGATTTACAATGGCGGTCCTCACGAACGCGCTTCACTTGCAGTTTTATTACGACAGAATTTAGATTCTCATAGAAAAGGAGACGCGACAGTGAATTTTTCATTTGCTCACGTCACAATACATTTAGATAGAGATATTATTGTAGGGAGATATCTTGCAGACCTTGATTATTTTACTAAAAGTCATTCAAATGCTAAAGAACTTTAGTTTATTTGAAGGACATTGTGATGTGATGAAGGATTCAAAAGAGATTATTCCAGGAGCGACCTGAAGTCTTTAGCTCTTTTACCTAGAATATCTTGAAGTTCCTGTTCGGAGGCGTTGAAGATATTTTTGAGAGACTTGAACTTTATTAGGAGCTTTTTTGCGATTACTGGACCGATACCCTGAAACCCTTCGAGGATAAATTGGAGTTGTTCTTCTCTAGTTTCGGGAAGGCGGGTGGGGCGAAGAGAAATATCTGAAGAAGGTTTTTTACGTGCAAGTAGAGAAAGATAGTGTGCTGAATCTCTCTCGTTTTTTGTTATGATGAGTGAGATTTTTTCTTGAAGTGCGAGGGAGAGGAGAAAGCCACGCATTGCATTTTCGTGAAGTATTTCATTATTGGTTAAGTCTTCCTGTAGACCCTCTATCATAATGAGTGAAGAAGGATATTGTTTGAGATTTTTTATCTGGTCAAATATGCGTTTGCTTATAATTGATGATTTTAGGTCTTGAATGGTTTTTCTTTCTATTGCAATGTTGCTAATTATATAATCTGCCACTTCAAGATGCTCAAACCGGAAGGGAATTTCAAGACGGGAGAGTTCTGCGGGGACGAGGGAGTTCTTTTCGTGGATGTCAATGATGATGGTTTGAGCTTTTGATGAGGGAGTTTCTTTTTTTGAGGAGAAGATGTCGTGAAAGGCAGGCATGTTGTTATCCTGTGCTTTTCAATGTTGGTCCCTTTAATTTTTCCCATTGAATATGCTTAAAATATCTTTCTTTGTGTTTTTTCGATGGAATGTATTGAAATCCATGAGGATAATCTTTATTTACATTCAACTCTTTTTCTCCTGAGGCATACTCTAGCACACCATACAATTCCTCTGCGCGGAAGGGGATATTGTTTTTTATCATTGCCTTTACCATAAGGATAAATTCATGCACATACGCATAATTCGTGACTCGTAGTGCATAATAGTGGTTTTCTTTTGATGGTGGATAAAGATGAATGCCATGCTCGTGCCACGAAAAGATTATTTCAAAAGGATGTGCCCCCATCCATCTTCCACTATCTCTCCACTTTGAGAATTCTCTTTCACTCTTAGTATCTTTTATATCAATCATGCCTCCGTGCCGCCCGTCAGCCCATTTCTTATACATTTCTAAAGGAGATAATTTCTTTGCTAGAGGATACACTGCTCTATAGCAAAGGGCAGTTACTGATAAATAATCGTTTAAAGATACTTGAGTAATTATAGAATCAGCTCTTACACGTGTTTCATACAGCCCTAACAAACGTATCTTATCATGAAGCGATACAATTCTCTTCATGATGTACTTTCCCTTAATTTTTCCAATTCTAAAATCATATGGGACGCTTTTCTCAATTATGAATGAGTTGATTGTTTTTGCAAATACAAGGAACCTTTTCGCTTCTTTAAACATGCTTGCATATTCCTTGGCAATTTCATCTTTTCCCTGAGTTATTTTTAGATTTCCCATGAAACGAAATGAAACATAGAAGTCTTTCTTATAGAGCATGATGAAAAAGGGTACGCTTATTAGTTTGCCGCTTCTTTTCATAGGTAGGTAAAAATATTTCCATATTTTGTCAAACTTTGTCTCTTCAGTCGGATACGCAAGGGCGACGAGGTTTTTGACAGTCGCATGCACTTTCGTGTTCTTCAGTTCTTTTTCTGAAGAACCTTCTAAAAGATATTTGATTTCGTACTCAGACAGTTTCGGATTGAATTTTCTCATTTTATTATTATAGGGGACTTTGAAACACCAAGAACCAGAGGTTCTTGGATGCGCTCAAGAATCAGCAGATTCTTGACGAACCCCTAAAGTCCTCTATTGAACCGCTTTGAAAACCCTCTTAGAACTACAAAATGGAGGGTTATTCAAAGCTCTCTATACGAGTTTCAGACCAAACTCCTGCAGTCGCTCGAAGTGTTTTCTGTTGCGCGTTAAGAGCAGCATATCATTCGTAATGCACGACGCGGCAATAAACATATCTCTTGGTTCAATTAGTAATCCTTTTTGTTTTAGTTTCTTTAGCATTTCAGCAGCCATTTTTGCGCTTTTTTCATCGAATGAGATTTTATACAAATTATCGAGCAATATTTCGAGTCCTTCTTCGTGCTTCCCATACCAAACCTCGAATATGCTCACTGAAGTTGTATAAAATTCTTCTCCATATCCTGCGAGATCTTCTCGCGTAATTCCATCATTGTGCAAGATTTCAATGAGAATATCTGTGTCTAAGCATATCTTTTTGACCATGTTTTTAAATACGTACGCGCTTTTGCGACCTTTTGTTTGCTAACTCCTCCTTTTCCGAATGCACTGAGCACGGCTTCTTTATTGCTTCTTTTTTCCAAGAGCATGCGGAGTACTTCTGAGTAGCTTTGCTGCGCTTTCATCATGCGTAATTTTTCGTACACGTCATCTGAAATATTAATGAGCTTTGACATTGGTGTATACATATACATATACATATATAAATTTATCGTTAATGCTTTATACTTACAATTATTAGATATTCTCCAAAGTTTTCTAGAGAATATTTTGAGGATAAGTAGGGGAAAATGAGATATAGAGGACTGCGTAGGTTAGATGACATTTCGTACGCAGTCCTCTAATGGATAACTGCTAAAAACGTGCAACCTAAACTATGCAGTTATCCATAACAGAGGCAATAAACGTCATGTAGCTTTCTGAAGCGCTTTTTCTATATCTTTGAGATCAAAACAAAGGACCTGCTTTTTGTTCCATGAAGTAACTTTATTCTTGAAAGATTTTGCAAAAAGAGCGTAACTCTCTTTTCTTTCATCGTTATGCCAGCGCACATTTTTTGCAGTTTCTTCTAGATGTTGCAGGAGCTTTTCACTTTCAACATTCTCCTGCCATTTGCATTCCCCTATGAGCATCTCCTTTTTTGTTTCATTGAGGGCGATAATATCTATTTCAGCATCGTTATACCACCATCTCCCGCTTTTTTCAAAGCCTTTAATGAAAAGCATGAGGTTTTCACGTATCAGCATTTCAAATCTTTTTCCAAGGAACTGATGAAGTTCGTCTTTTCCCAAAGCATAGGTATTGTTCTCTATCTGCTCGCGGTGCTTGTGCACAAAATTGAACCAAAAATCAATAAATGGCTCATTGAGAACGTATATGCCTCTTTTTGTATTGCCTACCAGAGAGACCTGCCGCTTGATGAAGCCATAAGTTATCAGCAACTCAAGATAGGGGTATAGCTCTTTTGCATTAATTCCTGCAAATTGAGCGATCTCATTTGGTTTTGTATGCCCATATGCGACTGCATTTAATAGTGAGAAGTATGTTTTTATCTCCTTAAATTCCTGTGAGAGCAAAAATATGAGCTCTCTGAAAAAGTAGCCCTCTTTTTTGAAAAATTCCTGCTGAATAAATTCGTTGTATGCAGTATTTTGGGCAGCACGGAGGAGATATTCAGGAATGCCTCCAATCGTAAGTGTTGTTTTCAAGGTGTCTTCAAAATTCATGTTGAGGAATTCTTTATGATAGGGAAGTGGGAGTTGCTGTAGCAACAGATCACGTGTTCTTCTGCCATAGAGAGGCGAAGCATGTGAGAGTATCTTTTCACTCATCAGCCCGAACAAGGAGCCGCTGACAATGAAAACAATATTTGAATCTCTCACCCATCCATCAATGAATTTCTGCAGAACGCTTGTTATTGAGGCATCGGTTTTTATCAGGTATGAAAATTCGTCAATCCAGAGATACATTTTCTTATCTTTTGGGAGCGTCTTTGAGAGATAGGAAAAAAGCGCAGACCATTCTCCAATGTCTTGTGTTGCCAGAAATTCGTCCTTGAAAAAGTGCGCAAGCGAATCTTTGAATTCTCGTATCTGTATCTTCTTATTCGTGTCATCAGCAGTATATTTTACGCCTTCTTTTTTCTCAAGAAATTTGGATAGGAGCGCTGTTTTTCCTATTCTTCTCCTTCCATAGACTACGATGAAGCCGTGCTTCTGCTGCTTCCAGTCTGATTCGAGCAGCTTTAATTCCTCTTTACGATCAATTAACCTAATCATAATTAGGACTAATTTAAATTAGTATATAAAGGTTTCGTTCGTTAAGAGATTACTCTTAAGTGGTAACTCGTAAGGTTTAAATAGGTGTTTTTATGAGAGAGAAGTATGAGAAATAGATTTGGTGTTGAGGAGAGGGTGTACGAGGGCTATGCGTACGAGCAGTTCAGGCGTATTAATAGAGATGGATTGATAACTACGCCTGTTGCGTATGAGATGCAGAGGAGAGTGGAGTGTTCTTTGCCCGAAGCGAGTTCAGGGGAACGCATACTCTGGAATACTTATTTTTTTAGCGGCGATGGGGTCGTGAAGCATCAGGATGGGCGTTATAAAATTGTGTTTGATGCGTTTGCGCATCCCGAGTTTGAAACATGGGGAAGAATGCAAGGAGAAGAGTTTGTGCTGTATGATGGTATGTACGAAACGTTGCCAGGCATTGCGTTTGCGAATCGTGTCGGAATACAACGTGATTATACGCTTGAAGAGGCGCTTGCGTCTCGGGAATGGAAAGCACTTGCACGGCATTCTGACGTTGTTGGAATAGAAAAGGCGTGGGCGCCTGGACTTTTGAATGAATATGCGCGACGCGTTGTTTTTCCTAATTTTACGGAAGCGATGGGGATTTATTTGGAAGGCGCGCCGCAAAAGCCGAGGTTGCGGGCGGTTTACGTCTTCTGGCTCGAGTGCAGGTCGCAGCTCGATGGCAGGTACAGTCTCGACGGTCACAGGCGACTCGTCGGGATAGCGCCGGAGGCGCTTAAGGGAGCGAGGCAGAGGTCGTTTGAGTTATGCGAGCGCTTATCGAATATGACGTATCCGATGCTGACGCGGGATGAATTGATTGGGCGGCAGAATGAGGTGGGAACGCAAACAGGGAATGCCGAGACAAGCGTTATTTTGAGAGATAATTCTGGTTTGGATTCTTTACAGAAGTATGGACCGCGAAAAGAAGAAATACTTTCGCTGAATCCTGTTTGGTTAGGAAGTGATGTTGAAGTTGAGAGTTCGGGAAAAAAGATTGAGGAAGAAGAGCTGCGGGCGCGGATTGAAACGATACGTTCTGGTGGGAAGTTCAAAGAACTTGATGAAATTGCGCAGCTTTTGCTGCCTGAAGGAGAGAAAAATGAGTGACGAGATTCTTTCACGAGAGCAGAGTGTTGAGGAATATTTGAGGAGATTGCAAAACTTGGAGTTTCCTGCGACACTTGACAGAAGCAGATATGTGGTTGTGCATGGTAAGAATCTCTTGATTGCGCGAGAGCAGAGCGACAATGGACTTTATTTTCATGCGGCGCGTGAGGGTCTTGTGCACGAAGGATATAGATTACCAAAGATTGATGTTTTTATGAGGCATTATTGCAATGTGCAGGACGCTGCGCTTGGGAAGACTGAGTTGTATGATGGAAATGGTAGAAAGATAGAGAAAGGAGAAGCTGAAAGTCTTTGGGATAGGGTTTCGACTGATTGTCGCATTTGGCTTGATGCACTGTTTCAGAAAAACCGCCAAGGGCATTTGTTTATGGAAAGTGATTATCAGATTAAACACTTGAAGCAAGATTACGGGTGGTTAGGGCAGATTAGCTCTCGTAAAGTGTTGCTGGAGATGCCTGTTCAGAAGGATTGTTATGTTGATTTGGAGTTCAATGTGCAGGGAATGCCTTTACGATGTGCAGAAAGGCAAAAGTATGTGCGTGGCAGTACACTTCAGTTTTCTGCGCCTGCCGATAAATCTGTCGCGTGGTTCAGCGCAAATTCTGGAGAGTCTTCCTTGTTCTGCCATTGGAATCCATCTAATTCAGGTTTTCCGCTTCAGGTATTTCGATGCGCGGAAGGAAAGGTGTCGCGCGCTGTTTCCCAGAACTCCAATGATTTTGGTCAGTATGAGATTGAGCTTCAAGACGGCGTTCCTGAAGAACGCTATTTTTCTCAAACAGAGATGGCGCAGGCACTGCATTTTGCAGAGCAAAGTGGGCATAAGGAGTCTGGAAAGGTGCTTGACGTGGTGCGAAATTTTCTGATGTCAAGGAACTTGACGTAAACCCCACCTCTCAAGGATTTTTAATCCCTGATGACTCTCGAGGACAGAAGTCCTCGAAGTTTCAAGGTGGGGATGGTTCCTTGAGCACAGAGAATTGCTTGGATTGTGCAATTCTCTGTTCAGAAAACTCCGAATCCAAGGAGTTTTCTGCATCCAAACCTCGAGAATCGAAGATTCTCGACGGCACTCAAGGACTTACGTCCTTGATGCTGAGAAACACTATGTGTTTCGAGGCGCTCAGAAACCTTTGGTTTCTGACGAAACGAGCGCCTATTCAAACCCCACCTCTCAAAAACCAACGGTTTTTGACGACTCTCGAAGACAGAAGTCTTCGAAGTTTCAAGGTGGGGTGGCGCGTCGTTTTTTTGATATTCATTAAAATTTTTTAGCTGCTGAGGCTTTTATTTTTTTGCTGAGTTCTTCAACATCTTTTTCTGTAAGTTTGCTTTTGGAGGCTATGCGATCGAGTGTTTCCAGATCTTGAATGCGCTGCTCGATAGAGCGGCGCGCTACTTCACTCCATTTCATCTCACGAAATTGTTTCATTTTTTTTAGCAATTCATCAGGAATTGCTAAAGTCATTGTCCCCATAGTTAATTATGTGTAGATACATATTTAAATGTTACGTTTAGTGTGAAGGAGTATTTTAAAATAAAGAGAATTCCTAAACCTCGCTATCCGAACCGCAGCAAGCTGCGAGGCATCAGAAACTCTCAGTTTCTGAGTGCGCTCAAGAATCAAAGATTCTCCTATAAGAATTCTCGATACCATAAAGTTTATCTCATATATAATCTTTTTGTTTCTGGTAAGCTATAACGACAAACTCCTATCCGTGGTCTCA
>Ga0082335_1001775_pt1 | contig 43540 bp, 37 predicted proteins | sample Subgrocontami58m_FD_72375 | JGI IMG/M metagenome (GOLD analysis project Ga0082335, IMG submission 72375) | Subsurface groundwater microbial communities from S. Glens Falls, New York, USA - GMW37 contaminated, 5.8 m (SPADES assembly) (version 2) ...
CTACCTATAAGTCTACCGGGCCATGGTGGGAATTATTCTTCAGGGGTATCTTCTGCAACTGGCTCGTCTGCCTTGCAATATGGTCTGCTGTGGGAAGATGTACCAGCGATTCTGGCAAGTTAATAATGATATTCTGGTGCCTGTTTGCCTTCGTTACCACTGGTATGGAACACAGCGTGGCAAACATGACGATATTGACGATCGCAAACTTGCTGCCTCACGATCCAGCCGTGATTTCATGGGGTAAGATGTTTGGTTGGAACCTGGTTGCTGTTACTCTCGGAAACATCGTTGGTGGCACATTCTTCGTAACCTTCCTCTATTGGTTCGCTAATGCAATGGATGAAAGAGGGGCGAAGAAAATGGAAGCGCTGAAGGGTGGTTCTGGCGCTGTTGAGTTGCCAAGGGCCGGCGGGTCTCCGGAAGAGATTAGAGATATAAAGGTGAAAATGAGGTCGTAATTGTTAGCACTTGCTCGTTGAGAAGTTTCTTATAGAAAGGGCCGGTTGATGTAAGACCGGCCCTTTTTTATTGGCAGATTTCCAGCGACATGTAGGGCAAACCTTGAGGTTTGCCTCTGTGCGATAATCGCAAGGCCAAAGCCTCGCCCTGCAAGTTCTCGTGCTGGCTCACTGGCTTGTAGCCTGAACCGGAACGTTTCGGTTCGATCGGGGACAACTGAACCGACCGTAGAAATGGGGTATGCAAAAATCCCCCTTAGTTATTGTTTGAGGCCGCCCCAATTGCATAGAGTTTTCCGTCGTTGGAGCCGATGTAAATAGTGCCGTCGGCGTCCAAAGCAGGCGAGGATTCTATCGCGTCCCCCGTTTCAAACTTCCATTTTAGATTTCCGTCGGCGTCAAATGCGTACAGTTTCTTATCCCTGGAAGCCGCGTAAACAACGCCGTCTGCCGTGACTGCCGGAGACGAACTGACGGAAGCGCCTGTTTCGAAAGACCACTTCAGTTTTCTGTCGGAATTAAACGCGTAAACGTTGTTATCTCCTGAGCCAAAGTATACGGATCCTTGTGCGTCCATGGCTGCGGAAGAATCTATGTCGTACTGGGTGTCAAACGTCCACTCCACATGCCCGTCGGAGCGGAACACATAAAACCTGGCGTCCTCAGAGCCGATGTAAATATTTCCATTGGGTGCAATTAACGGAGATGCATCCAGGAGGTATCTGGTGCCAAAGCTCCATACGGCCTTGCCCTCCGGCTTCATGGCAAATAAGTAGTAATCCCCGGAACCAAAATAAATCATGCCATCCGGGGCTATCGCAGGCGACGAGACAATGTGGTCTGCCGTCTTCTGCGTCCATTTTAATTTGCCATCCTGGGTAATCGCGTGGAGTTTCTTGTCCCACGAGCCAACATAAATCACGCCGTCTGACCCAACCACAGGAGATGAGATGATGCCACCCTCCGACTTGTACTTCCAGAGCATGCTGCCGTCGGGGTTCAATGCGTAGAGATGGCCATCCCACGACCCGAAGAGGATGGTCCCGTCTTTTCTGATGGCGGGAGATGATTCAACCTCCCCCGCGGTTTCGAAAGTCCATTTGAGCTTGCCATCTCTGGTAATAGCGTAAAATTTTTTATCTTTTGAGCCAAAGTAAATCGTACCGTCTGCGCCAATGGCCGGAGATGAGGTAACGGCATCCTGCGCCTGAAACGTCCATTTGAGAACGGGTTTTTGAATGCCTGCGCACGTGCTTCTCCCCGTGTGTTGCGAGTCGTGTCTGAACATCGGCCAGGGTGTTTCGGCAAGTTGCGCATGGAGCGGTGTTGATACTGAGAGGGCTAGGAAGAAGAGGACGCTAATTGGCGGTGAAAAAAGCAAAAAAATGTTTTTTATCATGAAGGTTTCCTTTTATGAAAAGTGACGGGCGGTGCCGGGAATATGCCTAGAGTATGCCTTTTGTTGACGGAACGTCTTTTATGCGTTCGTCAAGCTGAACGGCGTCTTTCAGCGCCTTGGCAAGCCCCTTGAATATGGCCTCTGCTATATGATGCGCATTGGCGCCGTAAGGGATGTTTACATGCAGGTTAACGCCCGCATTGGTGGTGAATGCCTCCAGGAATTCTTCAATCAGTTCCGCATCGAAGCTTCCGATTTTTTCTTTCTGAAACGTTGCGTTAAATACCAAAGCGGGTCTTCCGCTGATGTCCAGGGCAATGTTGGCAAGGGTTTCCTGCATGGGCACGCTTGCGCTGGAAAAGCGACGGATTCCTTTTTTGTCGCCCAGCGCCTCTTTTAATCCCTGCCCGATACATATTCCCACGTCTTCTACCGTATGGTGGTCGTCAACCATGCGGTCTCCGCTGGCCTTGATGGTCATGTCAAACAGTCCGTGCTTGGTAAGCAGGTCAAGCATGTGGTCTAAAAAGCCAACGCCGGTATTGATGTTGCTGGTTCCGCTTCCGTCGAGGTTGATGGACAGCTCTACCTGGGTTTCCCTGGTTTTTCTGTTAATTGTGGCCGTTCGCTTTGTCATGGGATATTTGTTTATCGTTAAGTGAATTAAAATTGCGGGGGCAATTCACGAATTGCCCCTGTAATTTTGCGGTTTTCAATGACAGCAGGCGTCCCGTGTTTTTGCAGGCTTTCTCGTTTCCAGGAGTTCTTTTAAAGTTTTTAGTAAGGTATCAATTTCTTCCCTTGTCCCGATGGTGATACGCAGACAGTCGTCCAGTCGTCTCAAGTCAAAATATCGTACCAGAATTTTCCGCGATTTTAACGTCAGGTACAAATGACGGGCGGAGACCCCCTTTGCGCACCGCGCCAGGACGAAGTTGGTTTGGGATGGATGCACAAAAAACCCCATATCTTCCAGGGATTTTGTAAGGTGTTGCCTCGTCTCCTTTATTTTTTCAACGTGCGACCTCATGCCCTTCTGATCGTCAAGGGCGGCCACCACGGCGGCGATGCTGAGCCGGTCAACGTTATACGAGTCCTTGACCTTCATCATCCCCTGGATGAGCGGTTCCTGCGCGATGCAAAATCCCAGCCGGATACCGGCAAGGGAGTATGATTTTGAAAGGGTTCTCAGGACGATGATATTGTCGTGTTTTTCAACGAGCCGGACGCAATTGTCTTCTGCAAAATCGGCGTACGCCTCGTCAATGACGAGCACGCCGTCTATGGCAGACGCTATTTCTGATATTTCGCCGGAAGAAATCATGGTGCCCGAAGGCGAGTTTGGATTCGCAATAAAGGTGACCTTTGCGCCTGGCACAATAAAATCGCCGGAAAGGGAATAATCTTCATTGAATTCCACGGCGCAGGCAGTTCCGTCCTGCAATTCAGCAAGTGTCTTGTAGAGCATGTAAGACGGGTAGGGGAATACCACCTTGTCACCCTGCCCGGCGAAACTCCGGATGATAATGGACAACAGGTCATCCGAGCCGTTCCCGGCCATAACCCATTCGGGTTTTGTTCCCAGTGTTTCCGCGGCCTTCACCCTGGCTGCCGTTGCAATGGGGTCGGGGTATAAACGGAGGTTATCGTTTACCGCCTCTCTGATGGCGAGCATGACCTTTTGGGAAGGCGGATACGGGTTTTCGTTGGTATTGAGTTTTATGTAAATACCGTCCTTTGGCTGTTCGCCCGGTGTATATCCAGACATCCTGTCAATATTGTCCCGAAAATAACTCAACTGCGTGCTCCTTTCAATCTGATTTGAACAGACTGTGTATGCGCATTCAAACCTTCCGCCTCAGAGATCTCCATTATGTCGCAGGAGGCCTTCCTGAGCGCTGGTTTGGAATAGGTTATTACACTCGTCCTCTTTAAGAAGTCATTTACCGATAATCCGGAAGAAAACCGCGCTGTTCCGCTTGTCGGAAGCACATGAGAAGGCCCTGCAAGGTAATCCCCCAGCGCGACGGGCGAATACGCGCCCAGAAAGATTGCGCCTGCATGTTTAATATCGGAGAGCAAAGACCGGGGATTTCGCGTCATAATTTGCAAATGTTCAGGCGCCAGCGCATTGGCGATTTCAACGCATGCATCAATGTTTTTTGTCAGGATAATGACGCCGAATGTATCGAGACATTTCTTTGTGTCCTCATGCCGCTTGAGGTGAGAGAGTTGTTGTTTCAACTCCGTTTGAACTTTTTTCACCAGCGATTCCGAGCAGGTGACCAGTATTGAGATGCCGGGCGCATGCTCTGCCTGTGACAGCAGATCGGAGGCGACGAACGAGGGGTTCGCCTCGTCGTCGGCGATAATCAGCACCTCGCTGGGTCCTGCCAGCATGTCAATACCGGCGTAGCCGAAGATTTCTTTTTTTGCCAGCGTTACAAAGATATTTCCCGGCCCGACAATCTTGTCAACCCTGGGAATGGTTTCGGTTCCAAACGCAAGGGCGGCGATAGCCTGGGCGCCGCCCGCCTTGTATATTTCGTTAACGCCCGCTTCCCGCGCCGCTACCAGCCTTTCCGGTGGAATGGTTCCGTCCTTTGCAGGCGGCGTGGTCATGATTATCTGAGCGACGCCTGCCGCCTTTGCCGGAACGGCGTTCATCAATACGGTAGACGGATACGATGCAGCGCCGCCGGGGACGTACACCCCCACGCGTTCTATAGGAGAATAGAGGGTGTCGAGTACAACGCCGCTTGTCTTTAGCGGGCTGACGTTCCGTATTTTTATATGTTCCTGATACGCCCTTATATTATTGCTGGCCTGCTGAATGGACTTTACGAATTGGGGGGATATTTTTTTGTAGGCGTCCTCGATTTCTCTGTCTTTTACCCTAAACTCATCGGGAGAGAGAGAGACCTTATCAAAACGCCTGCTATACTTTACAATGGCCTTGTCGCCCAGTTTCTGGACGTCGCTGATGATCTTGAGTACCGTCGTTCTCTGGTTGGTGGACAAACCGCCCAGGACGCTGAGTTGTTGTTTGAGCTTTGCAATCTCCTTGTCCGTGTTGCATTCCCACGCCCTGAGTATCCTCATCTTTTGCGTTCTCAAAAATTAACGAGGCCGTAAAAGCCTCGTTCTATAAGCGAAATAAATGTTTCCTGGATATTTGACACGTAGAAAAATTATATTTTTTGCCAGGAATATTGTCAAGGAAAATGAAAGGACTGGGGAATTATCGGCGTGCTTTGCGTGATGATTGAGACTCATTTGTGGATGGGAGCATTGCGTCCCGTAACACCTGTATGGTGTGTGTGCATTTGACTGCAGAACCCCTTGTTGCCAAGAGGTCTTCGATCTGGAGCCTACAGCCCGGACAGCCCGTTGCCACCACCTCTGCGCCGCTCTTCTCAATGGCCTTCGCCTTGTAATCGCCAATCTTCATGGAAAGGTCGTAATGCAGTAAATTAAACACCCCGCCGCCGCCGCAGCATCGTTCCGGGGTTTCCATCTCCTGAAATTTTGCCGAACGACTCAAAATACCCCTGGGTTGTTTTGAGATGTTTTGTCCCCAGTAGAGATGGCACGGGTCGTGGTAGGTAATCCTGGTATTCAGCGCCTTTGTCTCGTACGCAAAAAACTTTTCGATAAATTCGGATATGTCGTATATTTTATCCGTGAACCTTAATGCCCGATCGCCCAGGATACGGGGATAATCCTTTTTCAGCGTCCTTCCGCAGGTGGCGCAGGCGTTGACGATAAAATCTACATTGGCGTCCTCAAATACCTTTACGTTTACTTCGGCTAGTTTTTTCGCTGTTTTTGCATCGCCCAGTGATCGCGCGGGAATGCCACAACACAACTGTTGTGGGGGCACAACCACCTCGACCCCCAGATGGTTTAATACCTCAACTACCGCGTCAGCAATGTCGGTATAGACGTAATTGATGAGGCAGCCCACGTAAAATCCCACCCTCATCTTCGGATTCGTTATTTTTCTTGTGTTGCGATATTTATTCAGCGCAGTTTTTTTTGACAGCGACGGAATCCACCGGCCACCCATAAGCATGAATGGCAGATGTCGCATAGCGCCATGTCGCTTTAGCGGCACAAAACGTTGAAATAAACTGGCAGACTTCAGGAGTATGTTGAATAGCCATCTCCGGGTCAGGAATAGCCTGAATATCATGCGGGGTATAAACCATATCCCCAGGCGGCTTGCCATATCATCGAGCATGGTCTGGATGATCAGGTCGTAATCTACGCCCGAAGGGCAGATGCTGGAGCATCGGAGGCACTTCTTGCAGGAGAAGAGGTAGTCCCGCAATAGTTCGGTGTGAAAAATTTCACCGTTTCGTAACGCCTCGGCCAGGCTGATGCGGCCTCTGGCCACCATGGACTCATTGCCTGTTTCAATGAAAACGGGGCAGATGGAGCGGCACTTGCCGCACCTGGCGCACTTGTTAATTTCAGTTTCAAATGATGAAGCAGTCATGCTGTTTTTACGTCGGAAAATAAAAAAGGGAGGCCAAAAGGCCTCCCTTTTTTCATGGGTATTGTAGATGTTTATTTGTGCTTGCCATGGTCATCGTCATCGTCGTCTTCGTCATCATCTCGATCTCCCTTTTGTTTGCCTTTTACCTTAACCGTATCGCTTCCCTCGAATTTGGCGCCGTCCGTTAATTCGCCGGATACCGTAAGCGTTGCCTCGCTTTTCTTATCGTCACGGTCCCGATATATCCTGACTTCAGATGCTGCACCCAGGTCGAGTTCCTGAACGTTAAAGGTGGCGACAAATCGTCCCTGCTTGTCAGGTCCGGATTTTCCGGCGATGGCCTTTGCCCCGCTGCATTCAACGGTATCGGGATCAATGTCTTCGGCGCTGTAGGGCGATTCAATCTCAATGAACGCCTTGAATTTTCCCTTGCTCTTCAGGTTGATGGTTTCCGGTTTTATAGAAACATCTGCGGTAATCACTGACGGCGCCGCCGTGGGTGATGCTGTCGCCGTTGGCGAAGCCGTAGCAGTTGGCGAAACGGCCGGCGTGGGCGTTGCTGTCGTTGTGGACTCGGAGATGATACCGCCCGGAACCAGAATGGTATCGTCTGTGCTCGTGGACGCATTCAGCATTTGCACCGCAAACGCAAGCGCGGAAGTGGTCGTTCCGGTGGGCGTTGGCGATGCGCTTGCCGCCGGGGTGGCGGTTGGCGAAGTTGTTGTCGTCGGTGACGCAGTTACGGTTGCCGTCGGAGAACTTGCAGGGGTTGCTGACGCAGTCGCCGTCGGAGTGGGAGTGGTAGTTGTGTCTTTGTTGATTACCACGCGGGTGATTTCAATCTTGTCGTCTATGCTCAGGTCTTCAAGGGTGAATTCTTCTTCCGCTTTTCCATCGGTAATGGTGAATGATTTTGAATACGTCTTGGAACTCTCATTGATCTCGGTTTCTACTACCAGTACGCTGTTTTGGTTAACCAGCTTATTATCAGGATAAGTTTTTAGTTTCTTTATGGATAATTCTACCTTGCCGTTGTCTTTTATGCTAACCTTTGCCTCAACTTCTCTGCCATACGAGAGCAAAGACGAGCCGGTTAAACTTGCCTTGAACAAATCGTCGCTGTACCCTTTTGTGGCCGTTACTGCGGACAGGCTCACTGCGGATAAAATTATGCCTAACAAACTAAAATATTTTTTCATCATTTTTGTCCCTCCATAATATGTGTGTGATATGGTATAATTACCCTTCAAAATTTGCATCATTAATTAGCCATTCTATGACATAGATTTTATTTTTTGCAACTAAAATATTTCAAGGACGGGTAACATTGCCGAGAATTAACATACTTCCATCATCGGTAATTAATAAGATTGCGGCGGGCGAGGTGATAGACCGTCCTGCGTCTGTAGTGAAGGAATTAGTTGAAAATGCGATTGACGCCGGGTCTACAAGAATTGATATTTACCTGGAAGACGGAGGCCGGAAGCTGATACGGGTTTCGGATGATGGTATGGGGATGGATGCCGAAGACCTTGCCCTTGCATTTCAAAGCCACGCCACGAGCAAACTGCAAAATGCCGACGACTTATTTGCGGTGCACACCCTGGGCTTCCGGGGGGAGGCGCTGCCAAGCATCGGTGCAGTTTCGCATGCCGGTATTATTTCCAGGGTAAAAGGGGCTATCAATGGGGCGGAAATAAAGATCGAGGGCGGCCTGCTGGGGGAAGTGAAGGAACGGGGCGCGCCGGAAGGCACACAGGTTGAGATAAGGGAACTGTTTTTTAATACGCCAGTCCGGAAGAAATTTTTGAGGACCATACCGACGGAGATGGCATATATTTCCGAGGTGCTGACGAAATTTTCGCTGTCCTATCCGGCGATTCATTTTACCCTTACGCATAATAACAGGACGGTATTCAATCTCCCCGCCGTCAGGGATACCGCCGAACGGATCGCCACATTTTTTGGAGAAGAGATGCGTAAGCACCTCATCCCCATATTTCTCAGGGAAGAAACGGTCACCCTTTCTGGATATATCGCCCCGCCCTTTTTCGATAAGGGCAATGCACGCATGTATTTTATATTTTTAAATGGCAGGTACATCAAGGATAACGCCATCTTTCGCGCCATTAGCGAGGCGTATCATGGGAAATTGATGCACAAGCGGTATCCGATCGTCTTCCTGTTTTTGCAGGTGGAACCGTCCGAGGTGGACGTGAACGTCCATCCAACAAAGATTGAGGTGCGTTTCCGGAATACCTCCGCAATCTATAATTATGTCCTCTCCGTGCTCAGGGAAGGTCTGAGTAAATCGGCAATAAAACCCGTCAGCGCGCCGTCTCCGGTTGGCGCGTTGCCTTCCATCCAGAGGTGGGAAGGTGAGTCGGTAAAGGGCGAAGGCGCCGATTTCATAAAAAAATCTTTATGGGAGCAGTTTACCACCGGGAAGGCGGAAGGTGAAAGGCCGGCGGCGCTTGACGAGGTTCGGGTAAATAAAAAAGCGGCGGAGGAAGGGTTCTTTCCCGCGGAAATCGGTAATAATAAGAGAAGGCGGTGTTTTCAGATACACAACGCCTTTATCATCGAGGAGACAGAGGACGGATTGAACATCATAGATCAACACGCCTTGCACGAAATAATTTTATATCATGAAATAGAAAGAAGCCTGCAGGATTCCAGGTCGCTAAGTCAGCGGCTGCTGATACCGGAAATGGTGGAGTTAAGCCCGAAGGACTTTTTTAGCATCATCAGTTTAAAGGAGCACTTGGTATCGTTGGGGCTTGAGGTTGAGGAGTTTGGGCAGCGTACCATAGTGGTTCGCGCCTTTCCGCAGATTTTGAAGCATTTGAATGCAAAGGGATTTGTGGAAGATTTATTGTCAGAGTTGGGGGCGGAAGATGCCCCAAAGGGGAATGGTAAAATTTTAAACAAATTAATCAGTATCATGGCGTGCAAGGGCGCCGTCAAGGCAGGGCAGCGGCTAGAGCCACAGGAGATGGAAGCGCTTCTGGAAAAGAAAAAGAATATTGATGCCTATACAAATAATTGCCCGCATGGCAGGCCGACGGCCATCCATTTCTCTCTGGACGATTTACAGAAACAATTTAAGAGAAAATAGGAAGTTCTGTACGGGCGACTTTATCCTATGTTTTTTTATTATGAGCGTTTAAGGCTATGCTGGCAACTAGAAATCCCTTGACTTTTATTTTCGTCAGTGATAAGATTTTTCGTAATAACTTCACCGTACACACCTTTGTTCTAGTCAAAATAAGTCATTTTGGGTGATCATGTGTTTGAACTTATCGTTGAGACGGATTTTTCAGCAGCGCACAATCTGCGCGAATATCAGGGACAGTGCGAAAGGCTCCACGGCCACAATTGGAAAGTGCAGGTCGTTTTGAAGGCCGATAAGCTGGATAAGCTGGGTATGGTTGTGGATTTCAGGGAGGCAAAAAAGATTATTGGTGAAATTATAAACAAATTTGACCACGCCTACCTGAACGATATCGCAGATTTTAAAGTCCTGAATCCAACCACCGAAAACCTTTCTAAAATACTCTATGACGAGTTGAAAAATGTCTTGCCCTCCGGGGTATCGGTGTCGAGGGTCACGACGTGGGAGTCTGAGCGTTGCGGGGCGGTTTATTTTGAGTAAAAGCTCTTTTACAATTGAGTATAAATAATGGCGGTAATATTGCAGGTAGCCCTTGATTTTATTGACCTCCACAGGGCTGTGAAGGTTGCCGAAGAGGCTATCAGCGGAGGCGCGGATTGGCTGGAAATTGGCACGCCCCTGATTAAAAGCGAGGGAATGAATGCCGTGCGCCACATGAGGAAATTATTTCCCGGCGTAACCTTGCTTGCGGACATGAAGACGATGGACGCAGGCCGCATGGAAATGGAAATGGCCGCCAAGGCGGGCGCAAATATTGCCGTTGTTATGGGGGAAGCCCCCGATTCGACGATTAAGGAATGTATCCAGGCAGGGAAGAATTACGGTATTAAAATATGCGTGGACTTTATAAATAATGGTAAAGTTGAAGAACGGATTGCCGATATAGAGAAGTGGGGCGCTGACTACATTTCCGTTCATACGGCGATAGATGACCAGATGTGCGGAATGACGCCCTTCGATACCCTGAAATGCGTATGCAGCAAAATAAAGGCGCCTGTTTCGGTCGCCGGTGGTATAAATTCTGAAAATGTGGTGGATGCGGTAAACGCAGGGGCAAGCATCGTTATCGTGGGTGGGTATATCACGAAATCAAAAGATGCAAAGATTGCCGCAGAAAGTATTAAAACCGCTATCCGGGAGAACAAGAGGGTTGACACGGCGTTATTCAAAAGGGTAACCACGGAAGGCGTCCGGGAGGCGCTGTCAAGGTTATCAACGGCAAACATTTCAGACGCCGGGCATCGCGCCGAAGGCATTACAGGCTTATATCCGATATACCAAAATATGAAACTCGTCGGGAAGGCGGTTACCGTCAGGACGTTTCCCGGCGACTGGGCTAAACCCGTTGAGGCTATAGATATTGCGAAGGAGGGTGACGTCATTGTCATTGACGCAGGAGGCGTCGGTCCCGCAATCTGGGGGGAGCTGGCGACCCACAGCGCCCTGCAAAAAAAGATAAGCGGCGTGGTGATTCACGGGGCGATACGGGATATTTCCGAGATTCGGAAGTTAAATTTTCCCGCCTTTGTAAAAATGGTAATGCCAACTGCAGGAGAGCCCAAAGGACTTGGCGAGATAAATATACCAGTCCAGGTATCGGGAATCAGGATTAATCCGGGGGATTGGATTGTGGGGGACGACGATGGATTAATGGTGATACCCATGAGCGAGGCCGATGTGAGAGTCAACTACGGAATGGATTGCCTGGAGAGGGAAAATAGGATTCGGCAGGAAATATTGTCTGAAAAAAGTTCTTTAGGAAAGGTAATAGATGTGTTAAAATGGGAAAAACGTTAATTAGGGTTTTGTCTTTATATTGGGGCAAATGAAAAACAATGAAATGCGAATCCTGCAATAAAAAACACGCGACGGTACATCTGACGGAGATTGTTGGCGCCGTAAAGAAGGAACGGCATCTTTGCGAAGAGTGCGCCCAGAGCATTAATACGCAGTTGGTAAAAATACCTTCTCCTACGGAGATTTTGACAAGCCTTATTAATCAGGTCGCGCCGGAAATTAATGAGATGTCGAAGATCGTTTGCCCTGTATGCGGGTTGTCCTATCTGGAGTTCCGCTCCAATGGCCGCTTGGGCTGTCCGATGGACTATACTATTTTCAGGAAAGGGTTGATCCCCTTACTGGAAAAGATGCACAGCAGCACCCAGCACGTGGGAAAGGTGCCTTCGCGGGCCGGAAAAGAACTGATCAAAAAGAACGAACTCATGCAGTTGCGAAATGAGCTGAATAAGGCGGTAGAAAAAGAGGATTACGAAAGGGCTGCGGAGTTAAGGGATAAAATTTATGAGCTTTCAGGCGACAACGATGAAGATTAGCGAACTTGCTGATAATACCGGTGAGTGGCTCAGAGGGACAGGCCCTGAGTCAGACATCGTTATTAGCAGCAGGATTCGGCTGGCAAGGAACGTGGCGCGGTTTCCCTTTCTTTCCAGGGCAAATGTAAAGCAAAAAAAAGAACTCGAAGAGACCATCAGGGATAGGATCAGGGACGCTGATATATCGCACGACCTTTGTTATTTAAATCTTGCGGATATTACGCCGGTAGACAGGCTCTTTTTGGTGGAACGGCACCTTATCAGCAGAGAACACGCGGGCGGAGAGGGCGAAAGAGGCGTGGCATTCGGCAAATCGGAAACGGTCAGCCTGATGGTCAACGAAGAAGACCATCTCAGGATACAGGTGATTCGTTCCGGGTTTGAGCTGAGAGAGGCGTGGAAGACGATTGATGAAATTGATAATAAGCTGGAGAAAAAATTAAACTATGCGTATTCTTCACGGTTTGGATACCTGACGGCCTGTCCTACGAACGTGGGCACGGGCATGCGGGCGTCGGTCATGGTGCATCTGCCTGCCCTGGGGATGACCCACCACATTGAGAAGGTGTTTAACGCCGTTATGAAACTTGGGTTGGTGGTCCGTGGTTTATATGGCGAAGGGACACAGGTCTCCGGGGATTTATATCAAATCTCAAACCAGTTTACCCTGGGCAAATCGGAAATAGAAATTATTGAAATTATTGAAAGCGTGATTCCCAGAATTACCAGTTATGAACGGATGGCGAGAAAGGCGCTTGTTGCCGAAAGTCGCGAACAGTTGGAAGACCGTGTATGGCGGTCGTATGGCATGCTGAAGGTAGCGCGGCTGATCTCTTCAGAAGAGATCATGCATCTGCTGTCTCAGGTCAGAATGGGTGTTAATTTGGGAATAATTAAAGATATTGAAATGAAGACGTTAAACGAGCTTTTCATCCTCACGTTGCCGGGACACTTGCAAAAGCTGGAAGGACGCGAGCTGAATTCCACACAGAGGAATGTTATTCGCGCGGCGTATGTGAGAAAACGCCTGGAAAAGTAACAGTTTGAAAGGATAGGTGTTATTATGTTTGATAGATTTACTGACCGTGCCCGAAAGGTCATGGCGCTTGCACGAGAAGAAGCCCGGCGATTTAATCACGAGTATATCGGCACGGAGCATATCCTGCTGGGATTGGTGAAGGAAGGCAGCGGAGTCGCCGCCAATGTCCTGCAAAACCTGGATATAGAATTGAAAAAAATACGCCTGGAGGTCGAGAAGATTGTCCAGAGCGGGTCTGACCTGGTTTCGGTAGGACAGTTGCCGTTTACCCCGCGCGTGAAAAAGGTGCTGGAATACGCGATGGAGGAGGCGCGGGCGTTGGGTCACAATTATATTGGAACGGAACATTTATTACTGGGGCTGCTCAGGGAACAGGAAGGCGTTGCAGCCCAGGTGCTGTTGAATCTTGGGGTAAAACTCGAAGACGTGCGCGAGGAGGTTATCGGTCTGCTGGGCTCCGAAGCGGTTCAGGGCGGCGCTGCTCAGGAGAAGGAAGAAAAGAAGGGGAAATCAAAGACGCCCGCGCTGGATTCATTTGGAAGAGACCTTACGCAGCAGGCGCGTGAACATGAACTTGACCCGGTCATCGGGCGGCAAGACGTGATTGAACGCGTTATTCAGGTATTATGCCGCCGCACCAAGAATAACCCCGTTTTGCTGGGAGAAGCAGGGGTGGGCAAAACCGCAATCGTCGAGGGTCTTGCGCAGGCTGTCGTTCAGGGGAATATCCCGGAATTGCTGAGAGACCGCAGGATTGTGGCTTTGGACCTGGCAATGATGGTTGCCGGCACAAAATACAGGGGTCAGTTTGAAGAGCGCATCAAGGCGGTAATGTCCGAAGTAAAAAGGGCAAAAAACATCATCCTGTTTATTGATGAGTTGCACACCCTTGTGGGCGCAGGCGGCGCGGAAGGCGCTATTGACGCCTCCAATGTGTTGAAACCCGCGTTATCACGGGGAGAAATCCAGTGCATTGGCGCTACGACGCTGGATGAGTACCGGAAGTACATTGAAAAAGACGGGGCGCTCGAGAGAAGGTTTCAGACGATTGTCGTTGAGCCTCCCTCAAAAGCGGAGACCGTTGAGATACTGAAAGGACTGCGCGACCGCTACGAGGCGCATCACAAGGTTCAAATTACGGATGACGCGCTTGAAGCCGCAACGGAGCTTTCGATCCGATATATAACCGGGAGATTCCTGCCGGATAAGGCGATTGACGTGATTGACGAATCTTGCGCGAGGATACGGCTCAAGGCGACGACGCAACCGCCTGATTTGAGACATATAGAGGAAGAAATCAATAAGCTGGAAAAAGACAAAGACGAGTCCGTGGCCATTCAGGATTTTGAAAGGGCTGCAAGGCTGCGGGACAAGGCGGATAAGTTAAAAAAGAAAAAAGAAACCATTGAAAAGGAATGGCGCGAGACCCGCGCCGAAGTCGAGGGCGTCGTGGACGGTGAAATTATCGCCGAGGTCGTTTCCAAAATGACGGGGATCCCCATTACGCGCATAGAATCCGCCGAGGCTAAGAGACTGCTTCGTATGGAGGAGGAACTTCATAAGATGGTGGTTAGCCAGGAGGAGGCCACAACGGCGATTGCCAAGGCGATACGTCGTTCCCGCGCTGGTTTAAAGAATCCAAACCGTCCGGTGGCGTCTTTTATCTTTGTGGGTCCGTCCGGTGTTGGAAAGACGCACCTCGCACGGTCGCTGGCAAAATTCATGTTCGGCGAAGAGGAAGCGCTTATCCAGATAGACATGTCGGAATACATGGAGAAACATAATATCTCCCGGTTGATTGGCGCGCCTCCGGGCTATATCGGATATGAAGAAGGGGGGCAGTTGACGGAAAAGATTCGCCGTCGTCCGTACGCCGTTGTGCTGCTGGACGAAATCGAGAAGGCCCATCCCGACGTATTCAATATGCTGTTGCAAATCATGGAAGACGGAAAGCTGACCGATAGTTTTGGCCGTCATGTGGATTTCCGCAATGTGGTTATCATTATGACGTCAAATATCGGGGCGGACGTTGTCAAGAATCAGGCGTCATTGGGCTTTAAAAAGATGACGGACGGGCATACCTACGAGGTGATGAAGGAACAATTAAAGAAAGAGGTCGAAAAGCACTTCCGTCCGGAGTTCTTGAACAGGGTGGACAATATAATCGTCTTCAAGCCGCTGAATAAAGAAGACCTGAAGAAGATTATCGAAATTGAATTAAAGAATGTAAAAAAGAGGCTGAGCAATTACAACATCACCGTTACGCTGACGGACGAGGTATTGGATTTCCTTATCGAGAAGGGATACAACCAAAACTTTGGCGCACGTCCGCTGCGACGGGCGATTGAAAATTACCTGGAAGACCCCCTCTCCGAAGAAATTCTTCAGGGTAAGTTTGAAGGGAAGAGGCACGTGAAGGCAAAGGTGCAGGATGGCAGTCTGGTCTTTGATGACGTGGCCGAAAATCCTGAACCTGCGCTGGCGAATGTTGAAAGCAGCCTTTAAATGAGTCGAAACTAAAAAAACGAACTACACAAAGGGGAGAGTTTAACTCTTCCCTTTTTTGTTTCAATAGTATAGGATTTTCATCTTGCTTGTTTATGGCCAAGACCGGTGTGGTTTACGTTTGTCAGCATTGCGGCTGGAAAAGCCTTAAGTGGGTTGGGCGCTGCGGGGGCTGCGGGGAATGGGACTCGACGGTAGAAGAAGTTAATACGGGCGACGGTTCAGGTTGCAAGTCGGTTACCCATGTCCGCGAATTGCCACAGCCGATAACGAACGTAAAATTGCAGGCGTGCCCCTGCATTGAGACGGGCATGAAGGAATTCGACAGGATTCTCGGCGGAGGACTGATTGTTGGTTCGGCGGTATTGATCGGAGGAACGCCCGGTATTGGCAAATCCACGCTCCTTTTGCAGGTATGTCAGTACATCAGCCAGAAGGGATATGCCACCCTTTACGTGACGGCGGAGGAGTCTGTCGCCCAGACAAAACTCCGGGCAGAGAGGCTATCCATCCTGTCCGACAACTTGCTGGTCGTCGCGGAAACGAATCTGGATTTCATCCTGGAGAATATCCACAATACCAATCCAACCCTGGTCGTGATTGATTCTATTCAGATGATTTATAAGCCGCAACTGGAGTCTTCTCCGGGAACCGTTTCCCAAGTGCGCCAGTGCGCCAATGAATTGATCTTCAATGCCAAGGCGACGGGCTCTGCTATTTTCCTCGTGGGGCATGTGACCAAGGAAGGTATCATTGCCGGCCCCAAGGTGCTGGAGCACATGGCCGACACGGTATTGTATTTTGAAGGGGAAAAATTCCAGTGCTACCGCATCCTGCGGGTGGTCAAGAACAGGTTTGGTTCCACCGATGAAATCGGGATTTTCGAGATGCGGAAAAATGGATTGCAGCCTGTGGACAATCCTTCCGAAATCTTTATTTCGCAGGGCAGAAGGGTCAGCTCCGGTTCTGCGGTTATTTCGTGTATGGAAGGAACCCGCGCCCTGCTGCTGGAAATTCAGGCGCTTGTAACGCAGGCAAACTTCGGCATTCCTGAGCGGAAGGTCAGCGGCGTTGATTACAACCGGGTCTCGATGCTCCTGGCCATCCTTGAAAAACGGGTAGGACTGAAACTGGGCGGGCAGGATGTGTTTGTGAATATCGTGGGCGGCGTCCAGGTGGATGAACCGGCCGCCGATCTCGGTATCGCCATGACGATTGCGTCAAGTTTTAAAGAAAAACCGATACCACAGGACACCGTGTTTGTTGGCGAAGTGGGGCTTGGGGGCGAGGTGCGCAGCGTGAGCCAGATCGAAATCCGGTTAAAAGAGGCGCAGCGACTGGGTTTCAAAAAAGCCATAGTTCCCAAAGACAATATAAAAGGCATAGTAAAGGACCTAGGGATAGAATTGAATGAGGTAAACTATCTTTCTGAGGCCGTGGAAATTATAGGGTAGATTTATGAAAGAACACAGAACGAAACTGATAATTTTAATAACAGGAGTGGTCTTCATGGTTTTCTCGTGCTGCTTGCGCGATGTCGCCGCCGAGACGTACAAGGACGGTTTGATTATCGTAAAGCATGAGGAATTGTCGGTCAAAAGGGACAGGCGGAAGATTCAGTTCAATCATCCCTGCGAACTTACCGGGAACGTGCTTACCAATGCCCTGTCGTATATTTATTATGAGGAAAGAGGCCTTTTGAAAAAGAAAGGGACGCTGAGGGTCTTTCAGGACGATGAGATACGAAAGCTAGTGCCCCTGATTGTGCAGGCGTTTTCCACTGCCACGCCCATGCAGGTCGTCGCCGTTTCTTCCTATTCTGAACGAATGCTCCTAACCGACCAACAGAATTATTGCGTATTATTTGTTTCGGGCAGTAGCCTGAATATCGCCTTCAGCCGTATTCACATGTTCCAGACGTACAATGACGCCATGTCGGAAAAAAAGAGAAATACCATGTCAAAGGAAAACCCTACAACAATAAGCCACAGCCGCTTCTGGAAATTGGCGCCGTCGGCAGGTCAGCAGTTGGAACCGGATCATGAAAACTGGCTTATCATAGACGTTTCTAATGAAATGTACCAGCAACCCGTCGCCCGCCGGGTGGGGACGGTTGATGAAAAGATAAAGATGGGCACCTCTGAACTGGACACCCGCTTAAAGAGGCTGGAAGAAAAGATGAATAGCGCCGGCGCTGTGGGACAATCTGAAGTGACAACCCCTGCAAGGGAGGTTCGCAGCGAGAGCAAGATAAAAAACAAGCTTATCATCCTGCGCGAGCTGGTTGATGACGGGGTTATTTCCGAGGAGGACTACGACTACAAAAAGGCCAAAATGCTCAGAGAGGGCATGAGCGATATGAGCGTAAAGGAGCAATTGCGCGAGATAAAAGACCTCCAGTCCGGAGGCTTAATCACCGAAGACGATTACAATGAAAAGAAAAAAGAGTTGTTAGACCAGTTTTAGCAGCTAAAAACAAGCATTCACGCCGCTAACGCAGACAACCCATCTCAGAATGCCGCCTTGCCGTTGCGAATTCAGCGGACGCAAGCGTTCGCAAACCCTGCACACCATCTGCGGTTGTCGTTAAAAAGAAAACGAACGAATGGCCATAAAAAAATCGGAACTCTACAACTCACTCTGGGCAAGCTGAGATGAACTCCGCGGCGGCATGGATGCCTCCCAGTACAAGGATTACGTGCTGGTGCTTTTGTTCATCAAATACATCTCCGACAAATATGCCGGAGTTCCCTACGCGCCTATTACCGTACCCCACGGCGCCAGCTTTAAAGACATGGTTGCCCTGAAAGGCAAGCCCACCATTGGCGATGACATTAACAAAAAAATCATCGGGAAAATTGCCGAAGCCAACAAACTTACCGGTACCATAGATGTCGCCGACTTCAACAGCGCCGATAAACTGGGCAGCGGCAAAGAAATGGTTGACCGCCTCACCAATCTCATCGCCATTTTCGAAAACCCTGCGCTCGATTTCAGTAAAAACAGGGCAGAAGGGGATGATATTCTTGGCGATGCTTACGAATACCTCATGCGGCACTTTGCCACCGAGAGCGGGAAGAGCAAAGGACAATTCTATACCCCCGCCGAGGTAAGCCGGATAATGGCGAAGATTATCACTTTTAATTCAAAAATAACGCCATCAACAACTGGGTATGATCCAACGTGCGGCTCTGCATCGCTATTGCTTAAGGTGGCCGATGAATCAGAATCGGGTATGACGATTTACGGGCAGGAGATGGACGTGGCCACCGCCGCCCTTGCCCGCATGAATATGATTCTGCACAACAACCCGACCGCAGAAATCAAACAAGGGAACACTCTTTCCAATCCGCTGTTTCTGGATGAAAGAGGCAGGCTCAAGACCTTTGACTTTGTGGTGGCAAATCCGCCCTTCTCTTTCAAAGCATGGAGTAGCGGTTTTGCCGTTCAGGATGGAACCATATCCGATATCCATGATCGTTTCAAAGATTACGGTATACCTCCGAACAAGAATGGAGACTATGCGTTTCTTTTGCACATCATCCGTTCCTTAAAGAGCAAAGGCAAGGGCGCCGTGATCCTTCCACACGGGGTGCTCTTTCGCGGAAATGTTGAAGGGGAAATCCGGAGGAACATCATCCGCAGGGGTTACATCAAAGGCATTATCGGCCTGCCTGCCAACCTGTTTTACGGTACCGGTATTCCCACCTGCATTATTGTGCTGGAGAAAGAAGGTGCAGAACACCGCAAAGGCATTTTTATGATTGATGCCAGCAAAGGTTTTGAGAAAGACGGCAACAAAAACCGTCTGCGTGAACAGGACATACACAAGATAGTGGATGTATTCAACAAACAGCTCGAAATTGAAAAATACAGCCGCATGGCGCCGGTAGCGGAGATCGAGGCTAATGAGTTCAACCTCAACATTCCCCGCTACATTGACAGCCAGGAAGCAGAAGACATACAAGACATAGAAGCACACCTGTTGGGCGATATACCCATTTCTGATATTGACGCCTTGCGCCCGTATTGGGAAGTTTATCCGTGTCTTAAAAATCAATTATTTAAACCCAGTGACCGGAAGAATTATTGTCAATGGTCAACTATCAATTATCAATTAAAAGAAATCATTTTCTCTCACCCTGAGTTTACGGCTTACAGCAAAAAGATAAACACCATATTCGGCCAATGGAAAAGCAGAAACATGCCGAAACTGAAAGGCATTGCCGTTGATGATAAACCCAAGAATCTGATATACGAAATATCGGAAGATTTACTGCAAGCCTTTTCCAATGTAAAGCTGCTTGATAAATACGATGTGTATCAGCGCCTCATGGTGTACTGGTCTGAAGCCATGCAGGATGATGTGTATATCCTTGTCTGCGATGGCTGGCAGGCAGGGAAGGAAATAGAAAGAGATAAAAAACAATGGGAAGGACGCCTCATACCTAAAGGGCTTATCATTGCCCGTTATTTTGCGACTGAGCAAAAGGCTATTGAAAACTTAGAGGCAGGCCGTGACGCTATTGTCCGGCAGATGGAAGAGATGGAGGAAGAACACGGCGGCGAAGAAGGGTTCATGGCAGATGCCAAAAACGATAAGGACAAGATTACCAAAGCCAGTGTGCAGAAACGCGTTAAAGAATTGACAATGGATAATGCACAATGGACAAGTGAGGACAAGGAAGAAATAAAAATATTGAATGCGTATTTAAAACTAACAGAACAGGAAGCAGAAAGCGGCAGAAAAATTAAAGAAGCGCTGACCGTTCTGGAGAAAAAGGTATTAGACAAATACAAAGCCCTTACCGAAGCCGAAATAAAAACCCTAGTGGTAGAAGACAAATGGATGGCTACCCTTGAAAGAGACATAAAAACCGAAATGGAGCACGTCAGCCAGCGGCTTACCGGGCGCATTAAGGAACTGGCAGAACGGTACGAAGCCACCTTGCCCGCCTTGGCTAGCGAAGTGAACGTGTTGGAGAAAAAGGTAAACAGTCACCTGAAAAATATGGGGTTTGTATGGAAGTAAAAAATAATGTAACTATTCAGCGTACTTTCTCCCACAATCACTACGAGTGAACAAAATGTTGATTCTGTAATCCAGAAGGGATGTCATGATTATAGCATATTGTTATGCAATTACGGTTAACCCCGTAGGGGTAACATGGTATCATTCCTTTTCGCGATATTCCACCCCTACGGGGTTGAATATTACGGTGTGCTTCTTTCTACAATCATGTCATCCTTTCAGGATTTTCCGAGCGGAACATCAAGCGAATGCTCCGCTTTTATCGTGAATACCCGAACATATTGCCGATAATGCCACAGCCTGTGGGCCAATTCAACGGGCTGAAAATAAAGATGTTTTAAAAGTGCCACAAGCTGTGGGCCAATTGCCCGTAAACGAACATTCGGTAATTTTGCAGCGGCTTGTTGCACAAATCCCCTGGGGTCGCAATATTCTGCTCATGGAAAGGGTCAAAGACCTATCCAGCCGTTTCTGGTATATGAAGCAGACTATTCGAAACGGATGGAGCAGGGATACGCTGGGGTTGATGATTAAAAGCGGCGCACACTTACGGCAGGGAAAAACGGTATCGAATTTCAGTCTTACTTTGCCTGACCCGCAGTCCGACCTTTCCCGGCAGTCCTTGAAAGACCCCCATATTTTTGATTTTCTGACACTGACCGAACCTTTTAATGAACGCGAGATGGAAACAGAACTGGGCGGAAGGGAGAACAATGGATAATGGAAAATTGAAAATGGATAATTGTCAATTGCCAACTGTCAATTTTCAATTGAAAAAAGGCTATAAACAAACTGAGGTGGGGGTGATTCCTGAGGATTGGGAAGTGAAGAAAATTGGAGAATTCACATCAATTTTTGTTGGCCATGATCTTAAAGAAAACAATTTCTCAGATTATCCAGACAATATTTACAAGTATCCAGTTTTTTCAAATACTGTTGAAAATAGAGGCCTTTACGGTTTTTACAATACACCAGAATATGATGGAGAAAGCTTGACTGTTGTGGGAAGAGGTATTGGGCTTGGAACTGCATTCAAACGGGATGGCGGCTATGGTGCGATTGGCCGATTGCTGGTACTGTTTCCAGACAAATCAATTGACTCAAGCTATCTAACGGAATATATAAACTTCAGAGTAAGAATTTTTGAGGAAAGTAGCGGAATTCCCCAATTAACAAGTGTATCATTTGCTAACTACAAAATCCCCCTCCCTCCCACCAGGGCCGAACAAACTGCCATTGCCAGTGCATTAAGCGATGTGGACGCGCTCATTAGCAGCCTCGAAAAACTCATTGCTAAAAAGCGGAACATCAAACAGGGGGCTATGCAGCAACTCCTCAAACCTAAAGAGGGGTGGGTGATGAAGAAGTTTGGGGAGATTACATTATCAGTAGCATCGGGCAAATCAAATACACAATTGAAAGAAGGAAAATACCCAATCTTTGGTTCAACAGGAATAATCGGTTGGCGTAATGTTTACGATTACGAAGGAAATAAAATCTTAATTGCAAGAGTTGGTGCAAATGCTGGAACTGTTAATAAAGTGTCAGGTAAGTATTGTGTTTCGGATAACACTTTGATGGTTTCGTTACAAAGTAATATTGATATAGATTTTATTTTTTTCAAGCTAATTAATTATCAGCTCAATAGACTTGTTTTTGGTTCTGGACAGCCACTGATAACAGGGGCCAATTAAAGTATTTAGAATTCTCACTACCATCAAAAGCCGAGCAAATCGCCATTGCCCAAATCCTCAGCGATATGGATGCGGAGATTGAAGCTTTGGAGCAAAAGTTGGCAAAATACCGGATGATAAAGCAGGGGATGATGCAGAAACTCTTGACCGGAAAAACGAGGCTGGTATGAGATTTCCGCAGGGGAAACCGAAATAACACCTTGCGCTATTTTAGTTTTTATGTATAATCTAAAACAACAGCCGTAGTTATTTTAATTTTAAGGTGAGGCAGTTTTGATGAAAAACTTCAAGTCTGGTCTCTATGTTCAGCAAGGGCATTACAAGAGCTTTCAGCCCAATCCAATCAACCGTGCCTGGGTGCTGGACAACATGGAGTTGATTCAGTTGCTTGGGCAGGCGGACCGGGAATTGGGCAGGCTGGATATGTATTCTGACTATATCCCCAACATTGACCTGTTCATCAGTATGCATGTACTGAAGGAGGCCACTCAATCCAGCAAGATTGAAGGCACGCAGACGGAGATGGAGGATGCCCTTCTGGAGAAGGAGGACGTTGCCCCGGACAAAAGGGACGACTGGGAAGAGGTGCAAAACTATGTGACGGCCATGCATGAGGCAATTGCGAAGTTGCAGACACTCCCCTTTTCCTCAAGATTGATACGGGCAGCCCATAAGACCCTGCTGCGAGGCGTGCGAGGCAAGCAGAAGCATCCTGGTGAATTCCGGCGCAGCCAAAACTGGATTGGCGGGGCAACCATCAGCGATGCAGTTTTTGTGCCGCCGGTGCATACCTCCATCGGGGAGTTAATGGGCGATATTGAGCAGTTTGTGCATAACGATACTCAGTATTTTCCAGAGCTATTAAAAATTGCCCTGGTGCATTACCAGTTTGAAACCATCCACCCGTTCCTGGACGGTAATGGCCGTGTGGGGCGGTTGCTGATTACCTTGTATCTGGTCAGCAAGGGAATATTAAAGCAGCCCGTGTTGTATCTGTCGGATTTCTTCGAGCGCAACCGCACTCATTATTATGATAACCTGATGCGGGTGAGAGAGAAGAACGACCTGCTGCAATGGTTCAAGTTTTTTCTGGTGGGAATTATCGAAACCGCGAAAAGCAGCATTACCACTTTTGACAACATCCTCAAGCTGCAAAAGCAGGTGGATAACAAGATACAGTCGCTGGGCAGCAGAACGGCAAATGCACAGAAGATTCTCCATTGCTTGTATCAACGTCCGATGATTGATGCCGCCAGGGTGGGAGAGGCGGCGGGAATATCACCGGCGTCGGCATACAAACTGATTGCCGATTTGGAACGGTTCGGGATACTGAAAGAAATCACCGGCGGCAAGCGGGGCAAGATGTATCTGTTTGCTGCCTATTTGCAGTTGTTCAAATAACATTAAATAACAGAGAGGTAATCTACATTATGCAGCCATCCGCCGTCGGACAAATGGAAAGAGCCACTCAAAAACGTGTGGTGCAATTGTTCAAAAGTCAACTGGGCTATGATTACCTCGGCAATTGGGAAGACCGCCAGAACAACAGCAATATCGAAGAAGCAATCCTTCGCAAATATTTACGTGAGAAAAAACACTACAACAATACCCTTATCAGCAAAGCCTTGTACGAACTCGGCAAGGCGGCTAATAACCTGAACGATGGTTTATACAGCGCCAATAAAAAGGTATATCAAATGCTCCGTTACGGCGTAAAAGTTAAGGCAGAGGCTGGCGAAAACTATGAGACCGTAGAGCTTATTGACTGGAAGCGCCCGCTTGAAAACGAATTTGCCATTGCCGAAGAAGTTACTATCCATGGTAATCACGAAAAACGCCCTGATATTGTGCTCTCCGTAAACGGCATAGCGCTTGGGGTGTTGGAACTGAAACGAAGCACGATTTCCATAGGCGACGGTATCCGGCAGAATATTGTCAACCAGCAGAAAGAATTCATCCAGTCCTTCTTTACCACCATCCAATGGGTATTTGCCGGGAATGATACCCAGGGGCTCCGTTACGGAACTATCGGCACGCCTGAAAAATATTTTCTGAAGTGGAAGGAAGAAGGCGAGGGAGATAATCTCCTTGATAAATACCTTTTAAAACTGTGCGATAAAGCAAGGTTTCTTGAAATCATCTACGCCTTTACCCTGTTTGACGGCGGCATTAAAAAATTGTGCCGTCCGCACCAGTATTTCGGCGTCAAGGCCGCACAGGAGCAGGTGAAAAGACGAGAGGGTGGAATCATCTGGCATACGCAGGGCAGCGGCAAAAGTCTGGTAATGGTGTGGCTTGCCAAATGGATTCTTGAAAATAACCCCCATGCACGCGTGGTGATTATCACCGACCGTGACGAGCTGGATAAACAGATAGAACAGATTTTTACCGAAGTTGGCGAACGCATGGTGCGTACCCGCAACGGCAAAGACCTGATGGATCAACTGGGCAAGGCGTTGCCTCGCATGCTGTGTTCGCTGGTGCATAAGTTTGGCAGGAAGGGAGTAGATAATTTTGATGCATTCATTGAAGAATTAAAAAGGAGTCCCTCCAATACCGTTGGTGAATTATTTATCTTTGTGGATGAGTGCCACCGTACCCAATCGGGCAAGTTGCACAAAACGATGAAGGCAATTTTAAAAAACGCTATCTTTATTGGCTTTACCGGAACCCCCCTCTTAAAACAAGATAAGCAAACCAGTCTTGAGGTATTTGGTAAATATATTCATACCTACAAATTCAACGAGGCGGTAGCGGATGAAGTGGTGCTGGATTTGGTGTACGAAGCCCGTGATATTGACCAGAAAATATCATCACCACAAAAAATAGACGAATGGTTTGAATCCAAGACCCGTGGTTTGAACGACTTTCAAAAATCCGAACTCAAGAAGAAATGGGGCACTATGCAGAAGGTGCTGAGTTCCCGTTCCAGGCTGGAAAAGATTGTAAGCGACATCGTGTTTGATTTCAATGTAAAACCGCGTTTGAACTCGGACATGGGAAATGCCATTCTGGTGGCATCAAGTATTTATGAAGCGTGCAGGTATTTTGAATTGTTTCAAACTACCGAGTTGAAAAGTAAATGCGCCGTTGTTACCTCATACAATCCATCAACAAGGGATATAACAACGGAAGATACCGGCGCAAATACAGAGACGGAAAAGGAATATATCTACAACATCTATAAATCATTGCTGGGAAACAAGTCCACCGAGAAATACGAAGACTAGGCGAAGGAAAAGTTTATAAAAGAACCGCCAAATATGAAACTGCTTGTCGTGGTGGATAAACTTCTTACCGGTTTTGACGCGCCCCCCTGCACCTATCTCTATATTGACAAAAGCATGCAGGATCATGGCTTATTCCAGGCTATTTGCAGGGTCAACCGGCTAGACAGCGATGATAAGGAGTTTGGTTGCATTATTGATTATAAAGACCTGTTCTGGAAGGTTGAAAATGCCGTTGCTGTGTACACGTCGGAACTGGATTATGATACGTTTGAGAAGATGGACGTGGATGTGTTATTAAAAGACCGCTTGGAGAAAGGCAAGGAACGGCTGGATAATGCCCTGGAAGAAATGGCCTTGTTATGCGAACCGGTAGCGCCGCCAAAGGACTCACTGGCTTATATCCGCTACTTCTGTGGTGATCCGGAAAATGAAGAAGACCTGAAAGCCAATGAAGTAAAGAGAACGGCTCTTTATAAACAAACGGTGTCTTTGATACGCGCCTACGCCAATATCGCCGCAGAGATGGAAGACGCGGGCTATACCCAGGCAGAGATTGCGGATATTAAAAAGAAAGTGGATTACTATCTGAAACTCAGAGAAGAGATCAGGCATGCCAGTGGAGAAACGCTCGATATGAAGACCTACGAAGCTGATATGCGGCATTTAATTGACACTTACATACAGGCGGAAGAACCCAGGACAATTTCGCCTTTTGCTGGTATGTCATTGCTGGATTTACTCGTTAATTCCGGCATTGCTGACGCTATCAATAGTTTGCCCGAAGGAATTAAAAGCAATAAAGAAGCAGTGGCGGAAACTATTGAAAACAACGTGCGGAAGAAAATCATTCAAGAGCATTTGATAGACCCTGCTTACTTTGAAGAAATGTCAAAGCTTTTACACGAAATTGTTAAAGAGAGAAAGACAAATGCCATCAATTATGAAGAATATTTAAAGAAGATAGCTGAATTGGCAAGGAAAGTAAAAAATCCTGCAAAAGATAATTTGCCGGAACGTATAAAAAACAGCAGCGCCAGACGGGCATTATACAACAACCTCAATCACGACGAGGAATTGGCCGTTGTAATGGATGAAGCCGTCAGATATGTAAAGAAGGCTGACTGGCGTGGAAATGATGCCAAGGAAAGGGAAATTAAAAAAGCGCTGTATGACATTTTGAAAGATGCCAATGAAGTAGAGCGCATTTTCCCTATAATAAAACAACAAATTGAGTATTGATATGCAGCAAATCCAATTCAGTAATTTACATATTGATGTAATTCAAAAGGATATTAAGAATATTCATCTGAGTGTTTATCCACCAATAGGCAGGGTAAGAATTTCTGCCCCCTTACACATGGACTTGGAAACTATCAGGGTTTTCGCCATATCAAAATTGCGTTGGATAAAAAAACAGCAGCAAAAACTGCTCAGTCAGGAACGGGAAACCCCAAGGGAATTTTTAACCCAGGAAAGTCATTACTATATGGGCAAGCGATACCTGATGAAAGTTGTTGAGCATAGTGCCACGCCAAAAATTATATTAAAGCACAGTGCTATTGAATTATATGTAAGACCCGATACCAGTATAGAAAAAAGACGGGTTGTTTTGGATGAATGGTATCGCCAAAAACTGAAGGAAATCGTTCCAGAATATATCGCCAATTGGAAGAAAAAGATGAGACTGGAAGAGGTTGAGTATGCCATAAAAAAAATGAAAACAAAATGGGGCACGTGTAATAGGGAGGCAAAAAGAATCTGGTTAAATCTTGAACTGGCCAAAAAGCCAAGAGCATGTATCGAATATATCATTGTGCATGAAATGGTACATCTGTTAGAACGTCATCATGGTGAAAGATTTATTGCATACATGGATAAGTATTTGCCAAAGTGGAGATGTTGCAAAGAGGAGTTGAACAAAAGTCCTTTGCGCCATGAAGACTGGAGCTACTGATGTGCTGCCAGCGTTCAAGTTTTTCCACTGGAGGCTTTTCCGTTTCCCCAGAGGGGGGCTAAGGTGCTTAAGGATAAATTTTTACGAAAGTCTCCAATTCATGCCTCACGCTCTTTGAGTTTGCGACAGACGCCGTCGCAAAATGGCGGATTTTTTGTCACATAGCAATTGCAAATCAGATATTTCCTTTTCAGGATAATCTTAAACGGGTGTGGTTTTTTTTCCGTCCCCTTGTGTGAACCGTCGCAAAACGGCTCTTTTTTCGTATTCCCGCAGGCACACCAATGATACGTCCCCGGTTCCAGTTCGATGGTAAGCGGCATGGTTTTCATTGATTATTTTTCCTCCTGACATGTGTTAGAGCGTTAATATTCTACCGTAAAAACAGCAGCACTTCCCAAAACGGAAGGCGGATTTGACCAAGAAAATCCTTTGAAAGAAGCACTACACGAACCTGTGCATCGTATAAATGTCTACCAGGCCAAGTTTCTGATGGTGAAACGCCTTTTGCGCCGTTCCAACAATCTTAAAGCCGAGTTTTAACCACAACCGGATCGCAACCAGATTGGTGCTCACCACGAAATTAAACTGCATCGCAGAAAATCCCAGTTTTTTCGCCTGTTTGATGGAGTGCCTTCCCATGGTCTCCCCGACGCCCTGCCCGCGCGCCTCAGGATGCACCATATAAGCGGCATTTGCAACATGTCCGCCCAGGCCAGGCTGATTTTTCCTCAGAATGTAGGTGCCGCAAATTTTATTATGTACTTCCGCGACATACGTACGCACCGCAGGCGCTGTCCATAAGGTCATGCAATCTTCTCTGGTGGATTTTGGATCGAAGGCAAAGGTGTCGCCCTGTTTGACTACGTGATGGAAGATGTCCCATATATCTTCAAAATCCGTCGTCTTTGCCTGCCGTATTTTTATCATGCAAACACCCCTGGATTCACGCAATGCCGGGGTTTCTGCTTATTTAAAACCGCAATGATGTTTTCGGCTGCCATAACCGCCATCTTTGAGCGGGTCTCAACGGTAGCGCTTCCCAGATGGGGCGCTAACACTACATTATCCAGTCCTGCAAGACCGGGCTTTAATTGAGGTTCTTCCTCGTATACGTCAAGTCCTGCCCCGGCAATTTGTTTATTTTTCAGGGCGGTCACCAGCGCCGCTTCGTCAATTACCGCCCCGCGTCCCGTATTAATAAGACAGGCCGTTTTTTTCATGAGGGAAAGTTCATTTGCGCCGATCAGGTGTCGTGTCTTTTCTGTGAGCGGCGTGTGGAGAGAGATGAAATCAGACTCTCTGAGCAGTGTCTCCACATCAACCCTTTTTGCGCCGAGCATTTCCTCAAGCATTGCGTTTCTGTTGCTCTGCGTCGCATAGAGCACCCGCATGCACCATCCGCGCGATCTCATGGCCATGGCCGTTCCAATCCTGCCTGCGCCGATAATACCAAGGGTTTTCCCGACCAAATCGCCGCCAAGAAGAAAGAGGGGAGACCAGCCGGTAAATTTGCCGGCGCGGGTGAGTCTGTCTCCCTCGACAATGCGCCGCGTTACGGCAAAAAGCAACGCCCAGGCCATGTCGGCCGTGCTGTCCGTCAATACGCCGGGGGTGTTGGTTACGACAATCCCCTTTTCGGTTGCGGCCTTGATATCAATATTGTCATATCCCACGGCGTAATTGGCAACAATCCTGAGGTTTTCCACGCTGTGTATCAAGCGTGCGTCTATCCTGTCTGACAGCATGGTAAGTATTGCATCCCGGCCTTGCGCCTGCTCCAGAAGCTCGTTATATGTGAGCGGCCTGTCATGCGGATTTACATCCACCGGTGAACAGTATTTTTTCAAGAGACTGATGCCTTCTTCTGGAATCTGCCGCGTTATGAATACATTGAATGGCATGATTATTTCCTTTTAATTCCTTGCCGGTGAGTTACCGGCAATACTCCCGGTACAAAATCAGATAATCAACGATCATTTTTACGGCCTCAGGGCGTAAATCCTGTTTGAGTTCCTTGTTTTGCAGCACCTCTTCTGTAAGCTTCCATATCTCGCACCAGTCTGAATCAAAGGCCAGTTGCGCCTTTGTGATGGCGAGAATGATTGAAACGGTGAAGCTGTCCTTCGTCATCTTGCGTGCCTCTTCAAGCAACGGCAACGCCATCTCCGGGTGGAAGTAGTTATCCAGCGCCGTTAAATAGCCTATGCAGAATACCTCGTCCGCGCTGAGGAACGCTGTGTCCAGTTCCGCAACGGGCACGTGATATAACAATGCCAGGTAGTACGCATATAACTCCGTATTGTTTTTTCCCTCGAATCGCCACGAGAGGGCGTTCAGCACCGCGGCCTTGACGTCTATGGGGTTTTCTGGAGAGGTGAGGAATTCCGCTATTTCCAGTCCCATTATGCCTTCCAGGTGCGCCCTTTCCACCATCTTTACATCCCGATACGCCTCGTAAAAGACGGTAGCCGTGATCGGCGAATCCGCACGGCTGGCGACAGGGAATGTACAGCATAAAAATTTTACGATAAGGATTACTGCGAATATTTTTTTCATGAGTTCCTGCCAATTAATAAGGATGAGCCGGAGGTAAGGTCAATTTTCTTGACCTGTTTAAAACCCGCATCTTTAAGCCATTTCCTGTATTCCGACGCGCTGTAAGCCGCCCCTTCCTGCGTGCCGATAAGCATATTCAAACTGAAGAGGGCGGCAAACTGGGGATGCGTCTTGGTTTCATCCAGCACAAATTCATGGATAACGACCTGACCTCCTTCTTTCAGGGCGTTCCGGCATTTCCTGAGTATTTTTACGTTGTTAGCGGGACTGTAAATGTGCAGGATGTTTGAGACAAGGATAAGGTCATACGCATTCCTACCAAAGGAATCCTTCAGGCAATTGCCTGGCTGTGTGGTGACACGGTCTTCAACGCCGGCTGCGCGGATAAACTCATGGGTAAGTGTTGTTACGTGTTTCAAATCAAAGACGACGGCATGGAGTTGCGGATTGGCCTTTGCAAATGCGATGGCGTACGTGCCGGGGCCGCCTGCAAGATCCAGCGCCGTCCGCGCCTTTTTCAGATTAATTTTACTGCACAGTTCCTCTGTCTTCAGAGAGGCGATATTGTGCATGGCCGTGATGAAGTCTCTCGCATCGTGAGGGTCAACCTCTTCAGGCAGGTCTCTGAGCGAAACGGCCTTTCCCGTTTCAATGGTCTCACGGATCATCGTCCAGTTTTCCATGATATTATGGGCATGATGAATGGCGTCGCCCAGGTAAAGCGGCGTCCCCTTGATCAGGTGAAGGTTTGAAACAGGGGAATTTTTGTAAGAATTTTTTTGCTTGGTAAGCAATTTAAGGGAAACGAGACCATTCAGGAGCATCTCCGTGGCGCGCTCATCGGCGTGAATGGATTTCGAAATGCCTTTCGCGGTGGCGTTGCCTTTCCCAATAAGGGTGAATATATCAAATTCTACCGCCGTAAAGAGGACACAGGATTTCCAGTATCCAAAACCGAGTTGAAATAGGTAGTCAGCGTTTATCGTGTTGGTCATGAGTATATGTCCAGAGATTTCAAAGTTATGTTTGTAGAGCGAAGAGCCGCTTCATTCTCCATTGAATGTACAGGAATTTCAAGGTCGGCCACGAAAAGACGCGAAAATAGTGAAATTTACCTTTCGTGTCTTTTTGCATTCGTGGCTAAAGAATTATCTTCACATATTCTTTATTATCTCATCACCAAATTCCGAGCATTTCACCAGTTTAGCGCCCTTCATCTGACGTTCAAGGTCATACGTGACCGTCTTCTTCTGAATGGTCTTTTCCAGCGCCTTCACAATCATGTTTGCCGCCTCATCCCAACCCAGGTGCTCAAGCATCATGACTCCCGATAAAATGACGGAACCCGGATTCACCATATCTTTTCCCGCATATTTGGGGGCGGTGCCGTGTGTGGCTTCAAAGACGGCCGCCTTGTCGCCAATGTTTGCCCCCGGGGCCATACCCAAACCGCCTACCTGCGCGGCGCATGCGTCAGAGATATAATCGCCATTAAGATTGGGCGTGGCAATCACCTCGTACTCCTCGGGTCTCAAAAGCACTTGCTGGAACATGGCGTCGGCAATCCTGTCCTTTACCAGTATCTTCCCCTTTGGGGCGACGCCGTCATATTTCTTATGGACGTCCTCTTCTGTTACGGTAAATTTAGGGAATTCATCTCTTGCCACCTCATATCCCCACTCGCGAAATGCACCCTCTGTGAATTTCATAATGTTTCCCTTGTGCATGAGGGTCACGCTCTTTTTCCCTTTATCAATGGCGTACTGGATGGCGCGTCTTACCAGCCTTTTTGAGCCAAATGCACTCATAGGTTTAATGCCCATGCCGGAATCCTTCCTGACCTTTTTCCCAAATTCCTTTTCGAGAAAAGCGATGAGTTTCTTTGCCTCAGGAGAACCTTTCTTGTATTCGATCCCTGCGTATACGTCCTCAGTATTTTCCCTGAAAATAATCACGTGCAGTTTTTCCGGCGATTTTACGGGACTGGGCACACCGTCAAAATATCGCACTGGCCGGACGCAGGCATACAAATCAAGCTCCTGCCGGAGGGTCACGTTAAGACTCCGAATCCCGCCGCCGACGGGCGTTGTAAGCGGCCCCTTGATGGCAACCTTGTATTTCTTAATGGCGTCGAGGGTCGCTTTGGGAAGCCACTCGCCGTACTCATTAAAGGCGCATTCACCCGCAAAAATTTCCATCCAGTGAATACGCTTTTTGTTTTTATAAGCCTTGCTCACCGCGGCGTCAAATACACGAACGGACGCATTCCAGATATCAGCGCCCGTGCCGTCACCCTTGATAAATGGGATAATCGGGTCATTGGGAACAACCAAACGGTTCTTTTCTATTTTTATTGCTGTACCACTCTTCTCACTCTTCTTCTCTTTCGGCAAGGTCATTACCTCCTCTTGAATTTCCTTAGAATGCTACTTTACTTAAAAACCAAATTTGTCAGGAAGGCGCGTCAACACGCGCTATCCGGTATAACCACACATACCAACTCTTGGTGAATTAACTACCGGCAGACACATTTCCTCACCACACTCATGTTTCGAAACGCACTCGTCACACAACCAACCTTCCCCGCCGTAAACGCAATTACTACATACCTCAGTGGCAGGTTTCCCGCACGAATCGCATCTTATATCGGGTGGTTCGTTTCTCGCCAGAAGCTGAATGTCTTTTTTCCCTATAAAACCTTCATACTCAGAAACAACTTTCAGGGAAAGTTCTGTCGTAGTGCCAAAATCATACTCATAATAGAACTTCATTTTGGGAACAAGAATTTTATGTAAGGAGACGTCCATGCTTTCGTCATCCATATCATCTTCAAAACCAGACCCAAGGACTCCGTAAGTAGCGCCCGAACCCGAATACGTTACACCGTCTATGGTAAATGCGCTCAAGTGGCTACAACATTCCACCCAGAAGTGCCTCAGAAATATGTCTAATTTTTCAAGCTTTGCCTGTGCAGAAGCTGCAATGTGTATCCAGTACTCGGGCTGATAACGCCCTTCAACTACGATATGAAACAATTTGCCGCTTTTTGGTTTTTGCTTTGACGATGACGTTTCATCACTTGCTTTTTCCTTAACGCAAGCAGTCAGATGTTTTGTCATGGCTCTTTTACCAAATGTTTTACCGCATAAACCACATACGCCGTTTGACTCCGATTTTTCTTCTTTTTCTCTGCTCATACCCCCTCCTTCCCGATTCTTCCGGGTGTTATACCGTGTTTCAAAAAACATGCGTTGACACGAAAAACATATTTTCCTTGCTATACTACCTGCATGAAGGTCTGTTTTCAACTTAATATTTTTAGTACCAAAATCAGTTACAGGCGATAACTTTTGCCCTGTTTTTAACTGTATAATTTACACCTTTTGTTTTATACTTTAGCCATGAAAACAAAAAAATGGCCTGCCAAAGACTTTATCATGCCCGAAGCCGTATCCGCTATCCGGGACGCGGTCGAGAAGACAGGGGGAAACGAGGTCTTCTTTGTGGGCAGACTCAATGACGATTACCAGGTGACAGACGTTGACGTCTACGCCATGGGAAATAAAAGCGCCGTGCCTGCTCTTATCAAGGAGGCAAAATATGGGGACGTCATTATTCACAATCACCCGGACGGCATCCTCGATCCCTCCGATGCAGACCTTGAAATAGCGTCATACGTGGGTTCGAACGGTATCGGATGCTACATCGTGGATAATGACGCAGAGTATTTGTATCCCGTGGTAAAGGCGCAGAAAAAGCGGACGTATGAAGGGCTGGACTTCAAAGAAATTTCCGCACAGTTCATGCCTGCCGGTAGTTTTGCAAGGCATCTGCCCCAGTACGAATATCGCGAGCCCCAGGTTGAGATGCTGAAGTCGGTGGTCAATGCCTTTAATAATGATAAAATCGCCATAATTGAGGCAGGCACCGGCACGGGGAAATCCCTGGCGTACCTTGTCCCCGCCGTGTTCTGGAGCGTAAAGAACCGGGAACGGGTGGTCGTTTCCACCCATACGATAAACCTTCAGGAACAATTAATCGAGAAAGACATCCCGGTACTAAAGAAATGCTGCGGGGTTGACTTCAAGGGCGTGCTGGTCAAAGGCAGGAACAATTATATCTGCCTCCGAAAGGTTTATAATTTACGCACCGAGGGCGGCGTACTGATCGAGGACAGGGACAGACGCCAACTGAACGACCTGCTGGAATGGGCTGTAAAGACGCGGGACGGGAGCAAGGCAGACCTGAATTTCGTGCCGCAGGATGACGTCTGGGAGGCCATACAATCCGAGGCCGACCAGTGCACACGGGTGAAGTGCCGGTTTTATGACGATTGCTTCTTTTACATCGCGCGGAGAAGCGCAGCCAGCGCCGATGTGCTCGTGGTAAATCACTATCTGCTCATGGCCGATCTGGTTGTGCGGAAAGAAACAAAGGGACATGATGCGGTGGCCATCCTGCCGCCTTTCAAGAAAATCATCATTGACGAGGCGCACCACCTTGAGTCCGTGGCAACGGCAAATCTGGGCTACTCAATTTCAAAATTACGCATAATAAAACTCTTGGGAAGGCTGATAAACCTTAAGGACAACAAGAAAGGCCTCCTGCAGTATCTCAAAAATAAGCTCAGAGACGTCAGTTCTGCCCATGATAAGTCTGGCGCGGCAACGATTACCGATATGATTAACACGGAGATCATGGACGCAAGACAACGTCTGTACGACACCGTCCAGGCAATCTTTGACGATATTTCCCATGCCGCTGATGATTACGTGGTCAGGGAAGGACTGCAGAAGGACAGGGACGAAGAAACAAAATTACGTATCACCTCGCGCTTCGTTTCCACGGCATTGTGGCTGGACGTCATAGAAACCCGATTCAGGACACTGAGCGCAGACATCCTGAAATTCACTTCACTTTTGAAGGTATTGGAGGATGAGATTGGAGAGTTGTCAAAGAATTCACAGGACATGCTGTCATCTGTGCTGATTGACATGGTGTCATGTAAAATACGCTTAAGACTGGTTGCAGGCGACCTCGCATTTTTCATCACCGAGGACGAAAAATCCTGCAAATGGATGGAGGTCAAGAGGTATAGAGAAAACCCCTCCGTGAGGTTCTGCGCCGCGCCGCTTTCAGTGTCTGAAGACCTGAAGACGTGCCTCTACGACAATTATAATACGATAATATTGACTTCGGCCACGTTAGCAATCAATAAAAACTTTAAATTTCTCAAGGATGACGTCGGCCTGCATCAAGTCACCGGGGAGCGTCTGACCGAACTAATCCTGAACTCCCCGTTTGATTTTAAAAGGCAGGTCATTATTGGCATTCCAACCGATATTTCAGAACCCAGCGAACCCGGCTATGCCTCAGCCCTCGAAGAAAATATCCTGAAGACCGTGGAAATTTCCGGGGGACGGGCGTTAATCCTTTTCACCTCGTACAGCCTGCTCGACAACCTTTACAGAAGGTTATCGCCGCGGATTACACACCTGGGTTATACCTGTTTAAAGCAGGGCATGGATAATCGCCATAATCTCCTTGAGACTTTTAAAAAGGACAAGACCTCCGTTCTCTTCGCTACGGATAGTTTCTGGGAAGGGATTGACGTCAAGGGTGACGCCCTGGAATGCGTCATTCTGACCCGATTGCCCTTCAAGGTGCCCACAGAGCCGATAATAGAAGCGCGCGTTGAAGCGATTGAGCGGGCGGGCGGCGACGCCTTTTATAATTACTCAGTGCCTATGGCCGTGATTAAATTCAAGCAGGGTTTTGGAAGGCTCATACGCAGCCGAGACGACAGGGGCGTAGTGATTATCTTTGACAGTCGTGTGGCAACCAAGCGGTACGGAAAAATATTTCTCCAGTCCCTTCCTGATGCACGGTGTATCAAGGATAAGAAAGAGGTTGTTTTTCAGGAAATGGTGAAGTTCCTGGCTTGATAGGGTTAGGTCAATCTCTTGTAATTCCCCTCTAAAAAGAGGGGATAAAGGGGTGTGTAAATTTTTCGCAACACACCCCCAGCCCCTCTTTTTAGAGGGGAGATTTAAAGTCGCTGCCAAAGGTAACCTAATTGTTCAGGCATTCCAAACCTTTTGGTAGGAGCCAACTCCTGTTGGCGATCGGACGCTTATGCGCAGTTGCACACCGTCAATCGGCGTCGGGAGACGGCTCGGGCGGGTTCAGGTATCGGGCGGGTTCAGGTTTGTAACCTGAACCCTGTAGTTTGAACAAACGATACCCAGTTGAACAGTCACAACGCCCGGAAATTCATAAACCTCCAGGTTCAAGTTGCAAACTTGAACCCGCGTAACAGTTTAGTTTTTTGAAAAATTCCTGCAACGGTGGATTATCGAACCTGTAGGGGTAATTCATGAATTACCCCTACATACGGTCACTAGGGCATTTTCTTCTCTGTGTGTTTTCAAAAAACTAAACTGATACGAACCCGCGAAGGAACTTGAACCCGTAAAGTTGTGCTGTAGAACGAAGTGATTGCTTCGTTCGAGCGAAGAGGCGCTGTTGGTAGGACAAGCGTCCCGCTTGTCCTGTAACCGTTTGTTGGTTTTGATTTGGTCAACCGGGACGGTTGACCTACCAGTGAAATAGGAGAGGTAACAGACTATGAAGATTTTTTTGGCAGGCGGCACCGGCTTCGTCGGGAAACAGATACTCCGGGATTTGCTCGAAAATAAGTATCAGGTCAGGTGTCTCACCCGAAAAGGTTCTGAGCAAAAAATTTCACACTATAAAAATCCTGCACTCGTGAAAACGGGGATTGATATCGTAAATGGTGACATTACGGACGCTGCAAGTTTAGACGGCAAATTAGAAGGTTGCGACGCCGTGATAAACCTTGTGGGCATTATCAGGGAGTTTCGAGGAAGGGGAATTACCTTTGAGAAGCTGCATTACGAGGGAACGACAAATCTTGTCAAGGCTGCACGGTCGCAGAAGGTCAGACGGTTCATACAGATGAGCGCGTTAGGGGTGCGACCCGACGGAAAGACCCAGTATCAACAAACCAAGTATCGTGCAGAAGAATGCGTGAGGACAAGCGGACTGGACTACACAATCTTTCGGCCATCCATCATATTTGGACCTGGGGATAAATTTGTCAACCTGTTTGCCAACATGCTCAAGACCCAGCAGTTTGTGCCTGTTGTGGGCAACGGAAGGTATCAGATGCAACCGGTATCGGTAGAAAATGTCTCGATGGGCTTTGTAAAGGCCATCGAACAAAAAGACGCCATTGGCAAAACCTTCGACGTGGGTGGGCCGGAACGGATTGAATTTAACCGAATCATTGATATTATTGGCGAGGTCATCTGCACGCCGCCGCACAAGATTCACATCCCCGTATTCGTCATGAGCGCCCTGGCAGAAATGCTGGATTGGCTGCCGTCATTTCCCGTTACGAAGGATCAGATCACGATGCTTCTGGAAGGGAATGTTTGTGATGAAAGGCCATTTTTCAGGCATTTCGACCTCACACCCATCGGTTTCAAAGAAGGGATATCCAAATACCTTTCAGCCTGAAATCCAGGAACTTCAATAAAATTGGGTAACAGTTTGGTTTTTGAAAACTCGTATCAACGCTTATCCCTAAACTCCGCTTGGAAACCAGTATCGAAACACACCCCCAGCCCCTCTGGTAGGTCAGGCGTCCACGCCTGATATTATGATGACAAGCGGGGACGCTTGTCCTACCGACGAGGGGAGATTTGAAGTCCCCTCCAAAAAGAGGGGATTTAGGGGTGTGTATACTACGTTTCAAAGAACTAAAGTGTTATAAATTTGGCTGAGTTCCGCTGCACCTTTATTCTTTTATACAAGCTACCGCGCAGGACACCTTCTTTGCCCAGATGCTGTTGGGGTAATCCTCGATTATTTTCTTCCATGCGTTTACTTCCGCATTCACGTCGTGCGTTAACTGGTAGGCGATAACTCCAACCCAATACTGCGCCTCAGGGGCAACGTCGCTTTTGGGATATTTTTCTACCACCTGCTTCATCTGTGTACCGGCTGTCTTAATATCCTGTTTTTCCAACGCCATCTTGCCCAGACCAAATTCCAGTTGCGGAATGAATTCTTCGGGCGGAAGAAAACCGTTAAAACGATGATATTCTGTTCCGTCCGGATCAAGGAGAATGACCGTTGGCGCCCACAGTACCCGGTATTTGCCCTTGGCGTCTGCGCTGGTTTGTGCGTTATATCTCACCGGAACAAAATTTTTGGCAATGTAATCAATTACTGATTGGTTAGGATACGTCACGGTATCCATAGATTCACAGCTTGTTCAGGCGATCATGTAGAAATCAACGAGGACGGGCTTCCCCGACGCCTTTGCCTTTCCCTGCGCATCTGAAAGGGTTTTTTCCCAGACAATGGCTGGCGGTCCGCCTTTATCGTCTGCGAGAACTGTTTTAGCAAACGGTGTCATTGATACTGCTGCCACAAGAAAGGTCAGTACATATCTTACCATGGTATTTCTCCTTTTTTGATTAGCGTTGTTTCTGACGTCAGGTATTTTCCTTATCCTTTGAAAACGCGTCCATATCGGCCCGTATACGAGGCCCGTCAACCTCCTTTGCCTTATTATAGCAAAGGATACAGATGTCTCCCCTGGAGGTGGTCATCTTCTTCCACTCGTCTTTTTCTCCAAGATACATCCCGCACTTCCAGCAATTGGCCATGGTGTATTTCCCTATATAATTTGCAGCAACCTAGCCACGAATGAAAAAAATCAACACGAACAATAAAAAAGATTCATATACCATCGGTAGGGGCAATTCACGAATTGCCCCTGCAACTGCCATTACGAATATGTTCCGGCATCTCTCTCGCTGGTTCTGGCTTGAAGCCTGAACCGAAACGTTCGGTTGCGATCCGCAAGATTGAACCGGCATGTGGCGGGGGATAAACCACCCGCGCTACCCGGTGTTAGATATTATCAGTAACATCCCACGCCTTTTCCGTGGTAAATTTCTCAACAAACCGCTCCACGAGATAGGCAAGGTACTCTATGTCAATATACGCCTCTGCGCTGCTGTCCAGAAACAGTTTGCAACTGGCCTGAAACTCCTCATCGGCATCCCAAAAGCATAAATACAGGGGGATGCGCGGCAAGAGGTCAAAACGATAAATATAATCCGCCTTCATTTTCCCGGAGGCTTCCACGCCGCCCAGGTATCTGCTCTGAACCTTCAGTCCATTTGTATTTTTATTGAACGCCGCCGCGACCTTTTCCTCGGCGCTCCTTTGAAACGCCTTTACGTGGGACGCCGTGTTCGGGAAATGTCCCAGGGTGACCCACTCGCCCGTTAAAGGCATGGCGCCCTTCCTGCGAATATAATCGTAGAGTATGATCTTCGACCACGAATCGTGGCAATATGCGCCATTTTCGAATAAACCCTGCCGGCGCATCTCGTAAGGGCTGTTCAGCATCTTCAGGCGTATCGTTTCACAGCCGTTTTTTGCCTCATAATGCCCGCCAATGGCAAAAGACGCCTCTTCGAAGTTCGCACGCCTTGCCTCGGCTTCGAGTTCGTTGCTCACCCGCTCGTAGTTGTCATCCTGGGTAACGCTGGGCTTCAGGGGCAACGATTCCGTATTTTCCCTGCTCATATAAGGACAATCCCATATCCTGAGCTGGGCGTTTTTCACCTTGACGGCAAAGGCCATGCAGGTAGGCGCGCCGCATTTGCCGCAATTTGTCTTTGGCAGTTTTTTATAAATTTCAAGCATGGTATTCCCTGACTGTTATTTTTCAAAAACCAAACTGCTACAAATATACAAACTCTTGCCTTGCTGCGTCAATAGGGTAAACAAAATATGCCGCGAACGCAATATCCCCTTGATAACCACCCGGACTTTTGATAGATTCATACGTGAAAAATATCTCTTTGGACATTGTAGTTTGCCGTTTTGGACGATACCCGTGTGACAGTCGCCGTATTCCCGGTCAAAAACACAAGGAGGTATACAATGTGCTCCCAAACGAAAGGAGACACCCTGCTGAGACACGCAATTCTTGTCGTTGACGATGAACCGTACGTGCTTGAATCCGTCGCACTGCTGCTCGACGGGTTTGGTTACAAAGTCACTACCTGCGGCAATCCCGCAGAAGCAGTGGAAATGCTGAAGACAAACCGGTACGACATCGTGCTGACCGACATCAAGATGCCCGGCATGTCAGGAATAGAGATGCTGGGAAAAATCCGTGATTTTAACACGGAAGTGCCGGTAATCCTGATGACGGCCTACGCGGAGCTGGACATGGCAATTGACGCCGTAAAATACGGCGCGTTTGATTTCATCATCAAGCCCTTTCAGTCGCGGTATCTGATGCAGAGCATGGAAAGGGCAATTGAGCATGGCAGGCTCAGGCAGATAGAGAAGAATTACAAACTCGTTCTGGAAGAGACGGTAAAGAAAAAGACGCAAGAACTGGCGGACGCCCTGATGAAGCTCAGGTACATGAGCAAGGAGATCATCCAGCGGTTGTCAATGGCGGCAGAGTTTAAGGATACGGAGACAGGGGCGCATATTATGAGGATGGGGCTGTATGCGCAGAAGTTATCCCTGGCGATGGGGATGCCTATGGAATTTGTGGAGACGATAGCCTTTGCAAGCCCGATGCACGACGTGGGAAAGATAGGCATACCCGACTGCATCCTGCTCAAGGAAGGCCGTCTGTCGCCCCCGGAATTTGAGATTATGAAGACGCACACGACGATAGGGGAAAAGATACTGTCGGGGTCGTCTCATAACAATATCCAGGTGTCGGCCCTGGTTGCGCTGAATCATCACGAGAGGTGGGACGGGACGGGGTATCCGAGAGGACTAAAAGGGGATAAGATACCGATAGAGGGTCGGATCGTGATGCTGTGCGATCTCTATGACGCGTTGAGGAGCGAGAGGCCGTACAAACAGCCGATGACGCATGAGCAGGTATTTAAAATAATGACGGAAGGTGACGGGCGGACGAGTCCGGAACACTTTTGCCCAAAGGCGTTGAAGGCATTTGTGGGAGTTGCTTCGGATTTCGAAGAGATATACAGGACGCAGAACGACAGGAAGCCGCGGGAAGAATAAATATAGAGCGAAGCGCCGCTTCGCCTGAACGAAGCAATCGCTTCGTTCTACAACACAACTTTAAAATTCCTTAACATGCGATTTACCGGACAGTGCGGGGGCAGGTTTGAAACCTGCCCCCGCATCGTCCGATTGATTTAGAGTTTTAAAAAGAAGCATAGGGAAAATTTGTGCCTGAAGAAAAAATCAGAAAACGAAAAGGGATTGTGCATATTAACCACGCTCTTTGCAAACGCTGCGCTATCTGCGTGAATTTCTGCCCGGTAAAAAATCTGCTGATTCAACGCCAGACGTTGATGGAATTAGAAAAGTGTATTGCCTGCAAAACGTGTCAGCGATATTGCCCTGACTTTGCTATTGAAATCGAGGAAATAGATGCCAAAGCAGTTACTACAGGGTAATCAGGCCATCGCAATGGCGGCAGAGGTCGCCGGATTAAAATTCTTTGCAGGCTATCCCATCACACCCGCCTCTGAAATTATCCACGAGATGGTCAACAAGAAGCACATCAGGGTGCTGCAAATGGAGGACGAGATCGCCTCCATTAACGCCATTATTGGCGCATCTCTGGCCGGGCTCAAGGCAATGACGGCGACTTCAGGTCCAGGATTCTCCCTCATGCAGGAAAGCATAGGGCTGGCGCACATGATGGAAGTGCCGCTTGTCATCGTCAACGTCCAGAGGGTCGGTCCCAGCACCGGCATGCCCACCCTGCCCGCCCAGGGGGACGTCATCCAGTGCATGCACGGCAGTCATGGAGATTACTTTCCGATTGTATTCTACCCGAATTCCGTGTCGGAGCTTTATAAATACACCATTATGGCCTTTAATGCGGCGGAGGAATCCTTAAGCCCCGTCATCCTCCTCAGCGACGGATACATTAGCCACCTGTACGAAACCATTATTCCCCACAGGGATTTTGAGATCAAAAAACATAATCGCCCGCCGCTGGGCGTGGGAAACCGCCATTTTACGGGACTCTCCCATGAAGGTTCCGAGCCAAAGACCTCGGACGTTGATACTTACCGGCGACTTATCACCCGCCTCCACGAAAAACAGCAACTGACGGCGCAGCGGCATAACTATTTCGAATATCTTAAATGCGACAATGAAACCGACACCCTGCTGATCTCATACGGGGCGCTTTCAAGGATAGCCTATTATTTTAAGGATGAATTCTCTCTCTACCGCCCCATCCGCATGTTTCCCGTGGTGGAGGAGATCAAGACGATAGCGCACGGATACCGGCGAATCATCGTTATGGAGATGAACATGGGACAGTACGTCCGCGAGATTGAACGCATATTGCACCGCGAGGTGGAGTTTATCCCGGTACTGGGGGGAAGTATTGATTTGGCGGAAATAAAGCAAAAAATATACGAGGTGAACCATGGTGGAAGACCTTAAAGGCCTGGAAACGTGGCGCATATTCCGGATTATGAGCGAGTTTGTGGAGGGCTTTGAAGAACTCTCCGACATCGGCCCCGCCGTTACCATATTCGGCTCCGCCAGGTTTCACCGGAATCATAAGTACTATAAAAAGGCCTTGGAAATTTCCAGTCTTCTGGCACAGAACGGGTACACCATCATAACGGGCGGCGGGCCGGGCGTCATGGCGGCGGCCAATAAGGGCGCATCGCAGAATGAGGTTATTTCTGTAGGACTGAATATTACCCTGCCAAAGGAACAGAAGCCAAATCCGTTTCAGAACAAGTCTCTCAATTTTAAATATTTCTTTGCGCGCAAGGTGATGTTTGTAAAATATGCAATGGGATACGTGTGCCTGCCCGGCGGGTTTGGGACGCTGGATGAATTTTTTGAGGCGCTGACCCTGATACAGACCCACAAAATATATCCGTTTCCCTTAATCCTTGTGGGCAAGGAATACTGGCAGGGGCTTATACACTGGATAAAGACAACGATGGTGAAAGAAAAAACCATATCAGGCGGGGACGTGGAATTGATTCAATTGATAGACGACCCCGAAGAGGTGCTTTCCGTGATTAATTGTCACAGGGACTGGAAAATGAAGAAAATACAGCAATCCACGAAGAAGAAACAAGGGAATGCCTGCAAAACAACGGGGAATATCAGTAAACTGAACATATAACAAATTCGTAACAATTTAGCTTTTTGAAAAACGTAGCGCCGATCCCTTCCCCGATCAGTGTCGAGGACAAGCGTGGTCGGCATTGGACGGGGGATAAACCACCCGCGCTACGTATTCCGTTTTACGTTGGCTTTACATAAAGGTACGGGTTTTTCAAAAAACTAAATTGTTACACAAATTCAAGGTGGAAAAGAAAAAGTTCTCATGATCAAAGATACGGGCTTCAAAAACTATCTGAAGATTGACCTGCTGCCCACGCCGTGGTGTCCGGGCTGCGGGAACGGCATCGTCCTGAAGACGATCTGTCAGGCATTTGAAGAACTCAGTCTGCCCAAAAACGGCACGGTGGTTGTGTCGGGAATTGGATGCGCCGGCAGGAGCGCGGGCTTCTTTGACCTTGATTCAGTCCACACGGCGCATGGCCGGGCTGTCCCGGTGGCCGAAGGAA
>Ga0082335_1001777_pt1 | contig 43476 bp, 45 predicted proteins | sample Subgrocontami58m_FD_72375 | JGI IMG/M metagenome (GOLD analysis project Ga0082335, IMG submission 72375) | Subsurface groundwater microbial communities from S. Glens Falls, New York, USA - GMW37 contaminated, 5.8 m (SPADES assembly) (version 2) ...
CTTGGAGCAGCCCCTGGGCGCAGGCGGGAAAGGCGCCCATGTGCAGCGGCAAGACGACGTGCTGGGCGACGACCTCTCCCTTGCAGTTTAAGATGGCGCAACTGGCGTCCTGGGATTCGCGGATGATGGTGGAGAAGCCGGTGCGGAACAGCGAGTTCTGCATCTCCTGGACGATGCCGGCCAGACGCGCCTGAATCACTTGCAAGGTTATTGGATCAACGTCAGCCATAGAAAGCTATCATCAGTCAGCCGTCAGCCTCGGTGAGCGCGCCTTCGGGCGCGGCCAATGGGCCGGTGGTTAAATCGAACCTGCACGCTCCTGTGTCCGCGCCCTCATTCGCGCTCCCCTCGGCTGGCATGCCGCTCCGTCTTTCTTCAAAGCAGGAGACTCTTTGTTCTTGAGCAAAGATTGGCTCCGAGTCGCTGAAAGCGGATTTCCTATGGGAGTGAGGGGGCCTGCCGAGCAAGCCGAAGGCACCGACACTGAACGGTTCAAATTAAGCAGAGGCCTATTGCCTTCGGCGCGAGAGGCGGGTCCCCGAACGGAACTCCCGACGAGGAGGCGCTGGAACGAAGGGACAGGGTCCGCCACTTATTTTTTCTCCTTCACCATTAAATTCCGATAGCTATCAACCGTCGCTTCCTGTTCGGGATGGATCACGGTTGTGGTATCCATCTGTTCGATCACTGCCGGGCCGGCTATTTTGTGCGCCGGCTCCAGCGCATCTCTGCTGTAGATTCGGCAATTCAAAGTCCCATGCTCCCTGCCAAAAAAGATTTTCCGCTCACCGATCCTGGCGGCTGCTAGTTTTTTACCCGTTGGCTTTACGGGCGAGAATTTTGCCTGGGGCACCAGGCCGACGGATATCAGGCGCAGGCTAACCAGCTCCACGGGCTCGGATTCCGCCTTGTGGCCGTGGGCCTGCTCATGCTGGCTGTCGAATCGTTGCCGCATGAGATCGATATCGGCCGCCTTAAAAGGAGGCATAGGTGAAGGGACGGTCAATTCATACCCTTGCCCGGCATAACGCAAATCGAGAAAGGGCTGCATCTCCATTTCGTTGTCCCGGAACCCCTCGGAGCGCAGCTCCGCCCTGGCCTGTTCGATGAGTTGCGAAAAGAGCTGATTCGCCTCGCCCAGATCCAGCTCTTTTAGCGGCGCCAGCTTTGAGCGTACGTAGTCGTGCTTGACATCGGACATCAAGAGTCCCAGCGCCGATGTAACGCCGGGAGCGAATGGGATAAGGAGCGATGGGATGCCAAGGTCCAGGGCGATTCTGCCCGCATGCATCGGTCCGCCGCCGCCGAAGGCGACCAGGGTAAAATCGCGGATATCGTAGCCGCGCTGGGACGAGACAGCCTTGATGGCCTCCTCCATCTTGACGTTGATGATTTTTAAAATTCCCTCAGCGGCCTCCAGCAGGCCCAGGCCCAAGGGGCGCGCGATTTTTTCTTCCAGCAGCGTCTCGGCCTTGCCCTTGTCGAGCTTCATGCGTCCGCCGAGAAAATGGTCCGGGTTTAATACTCCCAGGACCAGGTTCGCGTCCGTGATCGTTATCCCTTTTCCTCCATAGCCATAACAGATAGGGCCAGGGTCGGCCCCGGCGCTGTCCGGCCCTACCTGGAGACCGCCCACGGCATCGATCCGCGCGATCGTGCCGCCGCCGGCGCTTACCGTGTGGATATCGAGCATGGGCAGGCTGATAGGACGTTGGTTGATTCTCCCCTGGGTGGTGATGACCGGGTTGCCTTCATGGATCAGCGCGACGTCGCAGCTTGTTCCCCCCATGTCAAAGGTGATGATGTTTTTTATCCCCGCCATCTGGCTGATGCCCAGGGAGGCGATGACCCCCCCGGCCGGTCCGGAGAGGACCGTGGCCACGGGTTTCTTGCCGGCCCCCTGGAAGGTAGAAACGCCGCCGTTCGACTGCATGATGTAAAGTTTGGGAGTCGTAACACCCATCTCCCTCAGCCTCCCCTCGAGCCGGCCAAGGTAGCGGCTCAGCACGGGCGCGATGTAGGCGTTAATCACCGTGGTGCTCATGCGGTAGAATTCACGGATCTGCGGCAGGATCTCGCAGGAAAGCGAGAGGCTCGCCTCGGGAAACTCCTTCTCCATGATCTCTTTGATCTTGAGCTCGTGTTCCTGGTTGAGGAAGGAGAATAGAAAACAAACGGCGACAGATTCGACTTTTTTCTGTTTAAGGCTTCGGATCGCCTGGAGCGAGGACTCGATGTCGATGGGTTTCAGCACCTCGCCGCGAAAGTCGACCCGCTCGGGTATCTCCTCGGTGTAATAGGACGGCGCAAGGAGCTTCGGTTTTTCAAAGAAGAGATCGTAGGTTGCCGGTCCGTAGCCGCGGGTCTGCTCCATGACCTCGTAGATGCCGCGGAATCCCGATGTGACCAGGAGGCCGGTCTTGGCCCCTTTTCCCTCGAGCAGCGTGTTGGTCCCTACCGTCGTGCCGTGGCAGAAGAAAGAGATCTCTTTTGCCGGGACTCCCTGATCGAGAAGCTCCTGGACCCCGTTGAGGACCGCCTGAAAAGGTTCCTTGGGCGTCGAGGAGACCTTGGTGATGCTGATCTTGCCCGTTTCTTCGTTGAAAAATACGAAGTCCGAAAAAGTTCCACCGGTATCAACGGTCACGCGATATTTAGCCATCGTGTTTGGCTGTAGCATTATTTCTTTCAAGGTTCAACGAGGCTACCTACAAGCTGGGCTCAGGTTGACATAACACCACCTCATTAGGTAACCTCCACCTGAAAATACGGAGTTTTCTATCATTCATTTTTAGAGTCTCGTGACAATGCGAGCGAGATCATTGAGCACGGTTAAAGATCAACGATGCGACCTTGAGGCCGGCCAGCTTCGGGCACTGCTTGACCATCTTTCGAGTGCTCTGGCGAATCCCCGCTTGGTAGGGAAAGCCCGGGCAGCACAAAGCCTCGAAGAGCATATCCCAACCTTGGACGGCTTGCGGATTGTCGTTGACGCGGTTCACCGTCGGGGGCCTCTGGCCTCAAATCAGCCGGTGGCTCGGGACCCACACCTCGGATCCACAATTAACTGGCTTACGACCCAGCTACGCGATAAATACCTTGCGCGGGTTAAAGCAGAATTGGGATCAGGGAAAGCGCTAGTGCTGCGCTCGCTTCTCTCCCACACTGTTCCTGATCTCCTGGACATTTTGGGAAAAAGGGACGAGGAGAATGCCCACTCCGACGTGATCCGCTGGCTCCTCGATCCGCGAGAGGCGAAGGTCATTGCTCCGGCAGCCCTGCATGTGCTCGTGGAGAGGCTTTCCAGACCAACTGAATGGCAAAGACTGATTTCTGACGCGGTTCGGCAGCATGCACTTTCTGTCCGACGTGAACATGCCATTAATACGGAAGAACCAGATGAAGAGGGTCAGGGGAGGTTAGACCTTCTGATCAGCGGTCCCGGCTTCAGATTGGTCATCGAGAACAAGGTCGGTTCGGAGGAACACGACAATCAGACCGACCTTTATTGGCAGTGGCTCAAGGGGCAGCCAGGATTGCAAGGCGCCATGTTTCTTACTCCTATGGGATTCCGCGCGCAGAACGGTAATTTCAAACCGCTTTCTTATATGAATCTCCTGAACTGCTTGCTTGAGGGCCCGGCTCAAGTCCGCGTCAAGGGAGTAGAGGAAGCGGTGCTTGCGAGTTACGTAAAGACACTCGCGGCGAGTATCCTACGACAGGAACTGTATGCGATCGGGCAATCGGGAGGCCAAGCATGAGTGAGTTGAGCGAAGTCAGTAAACTTTTTGGGCAACATGTCGCCGATATAGAGAAGGCGCGTGATATTTTCACAATTGAAACTCGCCGGTTTGTCGAGGACCTTCTTGAGTCCGTGAAGGATGAGGGGGCCGGACCGTGCAGCACACCCAAGGTTCAAGTAAAGACCAAAGACGCGAGCTTGGAGAAGGAGGAAAAGGTTACGGGTTTTATTAGTAGGCAATACGCGCGAGCGAGCCTAGACCTGTGTTTCAAGATCAAGGTCAAATATGTAATTATCGCCGAAATCAACTTCGGGGTCGAGTTTGATGCAGCGGCTGATTCCTTCGCCTGGCGAGTTGAGCTTGTACCTGAGAGCAAGTATGAGTGGCTCGATGAAGTTATGTGGACCGAGTGGCAGAAATTGACCCCGACGTTACCTCCGGGAGCTAAGCATCTAGCGAAGGAAGGCGCTGTGGTGTTTGTGTCGAGGCCCTTTGGGCCGGACCTGACGTTCAAGGTGGCTTTGGAGGATATGGAGGGTATCTTAAAGTTTGCCCTGGCGGCTGAGCCGGTACTCACTTCGGAATTCGCCAAATTGGTAGAGCCGGACGCGAGTTAGTATGGAGGAGGACGAGTTAGCCTTAATAGCCTCTTTACGAGAGGGGTGAGCCGGGAGGGTATGCCACTGGGCTATGAGATCTTTGCCGGCAACATCACTGATGTTACCACAGTCAAACAGATCGTCGAGGGCATGGAGAGTCGATTTGGCAAGGTGAACCGGGTATGGGTGATGGACCGCGGCATGGTGAGTGCAAAGAACATCGCGTGGCTCAATGCCACGGGACGCCGCTATGTGATTGGGACGGCGCGAGCAGAGCTTAGCCGCTGGGCAAAGGAGATGGCGGACAAAACTGCTTGGCACCAGATCCGCGAAGATGTCGAGGTGAAGATCTGCCGCGGGCCTGACGGGAGCGAGACTTTCCTTTTGTGTCGCTCGGCGAGCCGCATGGAGAAAGAGAAGGCCATGCATGAACGTTTCTCTAAGCGCATCGAAGAAGGACTTCAATCCCTCGCCCGACGCATCGAGAAGAGCCAAACCGCACTGGAGCGCGGCGAGCTGGAACGCCAGATTGGGCGACTTTTGGAGCGAAACTCCCGGGCTGGCGCGCGGTATTCGATCTTGGTTGCCGAGGATACCAGTGTGCCTGCGGGACTTAAGCTTAAGTGGAGCGCACGTTCGGAGTGGGACGATTGGGCCGCGCTCAGTGAAGGCACCTACATCCTGCGCAGCAACATCCAGGACTGGACTGACGAGGAACTGTGGAAAACTTATATCCAGCTCACGGAGGCTGAGGCGGCCTTCCGTATTCAGAAGTCCGACCTCTGCATCCGTCCGATTTGGCATCACAAACAAGGGCGCATCAAGGCGCACATTCTCATCTGCTTTCTCGCCTACGCTTTGTGGAAAACGCTCCAGAAGTGGCAGTCACGTGCCGGGCTGGGCGACTCGCCTCGCACGATCCTGACCGAGTTTTCGCGCATTCACTGCGCTGACATCGTGCTGCCACTGGCTGACGGCTCTGGGCGAGAGTTACGGCTTCGCTGCATAGTGCGGCCTGAACGCGAGCAGGCGCTCCTCCTACAACGTCTCGGCCTTACTCTCCCGCAGCGACTCCACCCGTCCCCGATGGCCAAAATGTAGTGGCGACTCCAAGACCTAACTCCTTGATATTCCAGAATCTCGACCCTCTTAGTGTGGAAGTTGGGCTAGCGGGCACTTTGAGCGGTGGTGAGAAGCAGATGCTCTCCCTAGCAAACATCCTAATCCTAGCCCCAAGACTGCTTTTGCTTGACGAGCCCTCTTTAGGGCTGTCACACCCTCGCTGGTCAAACAAGCGTTTCAAAAGCTCACGGAGATAAACCATGCGTTGGGCACTACGATGGTGATTGTGGAGCAAAAGGTAAGGGAGGCGCTAAAGATTTGTCAATGTGCCTATCTGCTCAAAATGGGCAGAGTTGCGTATGCAGGAGCCTCCTCGGAACTTCTCGCCGGGGATCGAATCAAGGAGATTTTTCTTTAGAATCGGCAGATAAGGCCGCTTTTAGAACACTTTCCAAGTCAGGCAGTATCTTCGTCACCTCTCCCTTTTTATCCACGCAGGCATGCTTGGTCCAGCCTGAGGCGATGAGAGCACCGTCTTCTTTCCTCAAAAGCCGGTAGCTGAAGGTCAGAGTGACCCGGCCCAGAGAAGTGAGGGCGGTCTCGATGGTAATCACGTCGTCATAGCGGGAGGGCCTGAAGTAACGGCAGGAGACCTCCGTGACCGGGAAGCGCAGCCCCTTTTCTTCAATAGAGGCGTAGGGGACGCCGATCTGGCGGAGGAGTTCCGTCCTGCCGATCTCGAACCACTTCAGATAATTGGCGTAGTAAACCACTCCCATCTGGTCCGTGTCGCCGTAGATAATGCGGTATGACGTTAGATTTTTTTTCATTTTTTTGTGCCCGGGCCGGCTTTTTCTCTTTTATCCTTTTCCCCGCCGGGGAGCAACGACTTTTCATTCCTGCCGGCTTGGCCTTGACACTATTCCGATTCTTGGCTATTTTTGCGATAACTGTCATAGATAAGAGGGATCAGTCGAAGAAGGAGGATCAGATGAAAGGAATAAGAGCAGCCGTCGTCGTCGCCTTTGTTCTAATTACTTTTCTGGGAACCGGCTTGGCCCAGGAAAAAAAGGCAAAAGAAAAGGAAAAGGAAAAGGCTAAGGCTAAGAAAACAGCAGAGGTGGAGGCCGTTATCAGCAATGTTGGCCAGCGCACTATTACCTACCAGTTTGAGCGGAAAGGAAAGATCCGTGAGGAGGTCGTTGGAATTGACGATCAGACTTATATCGAAAGAATATCGAGAGAAAACATCAAGCTGAAAGATTTGCAGGCGGGAGATAAGGTTTATCTGAGATACGAACCGGATGCCTATACTCCTGCACTTTCTGTCCAGGTGGTCGGAAAGGGTGAGTTGAAAAAGTCTGGTGGGGAAGATTAAGAGCGGTAGAAATCCCAGCGGTCGCCGCTCACCACTTCCAGGTTGAGAGATTCCTCTTCTCTCAGAATGCGCAAGGAGATCCGTTCTCCCGGTTTCTTCTTCCAGATTTCGCGATAGAGCTCGGGACGGGAGCGGACCTCTTTTTTTTCGACGCCGAAGATGATGTCCCCTTCGCGAATGCCGCTCCTCTCGGCAGGTCCCCCGGGCACCACACCGGCAATCACGATATGCCCTGCGAGGGGCTGGGGATAGAAACCCAGCCACGGCCGCTGCGGCCGGCTTCGCGCCCGTCCGTACTGCTTCAGCTCCTGCGCGTTTTGCAGATAGAATTGGATCGGAATGGCGAGAGAGAACTTTCCGATCTCATTCAGGTTCAGTGAAACCACGCCCATCATTTGTCCCTTGAAATCCGCCAGGGTCCCGCCCCCGAAGCCGGGGTTAAAAGCCGTGAGTCGGATGGTTTTCTCCAACATATACTCCCAGTGACCGTCGTAGCTCTCCGTGGAGGTAACGTAACCACCGCTCACTCTCCTTCCTGCCTCTCCACTGCTGGCGACGATCAGGGCGGCTTGGCCCAGCGACGGACCTTCGGCCGGCGCTGGCTGCATGAAGGGGAAGTTCTGACCCGGGATCTTGACCAGCGCGAGACCCGTTTCGAAGTCCTGGGCCGCCAGCTCGCCCGGCAGCTGTTCCCCGTCAGTTAGGGTGACCGTGATCGAATCAGCTCCCAGAGTCACGTAATGAACGGTGAGGATATATCCATCGGGATCGACAATGGTTCCGGAGCCCATCCGCTCCGATCCCAGGTTGCGGGTCGAGGGGTGGTTCCCGGGGATGGTCACCCGTAGATCCACGACGGCGGGGAGAATGGAATGGATCAAACCAAGATGGGCATTCAAGGCGCTATCCCTCTTTGTTCGCCGGCCACGATTGGCCGCGGTTCGCTAACGAATCCATTGCGGCATGTTTTTCCCTTGGAGAGTCTTGTCATGCATCGACTCTAACCCCAACTCCAGCCAAACGTAGGTGTTGCGGGAGATGTCCGCTATAAGATCCAGCACATCGTTAGCCACGCAATCGGGACGGGTGGCGACGGAAAGACCTACCACCCCTGGAAGATCCAGCGCCTCACTATAGAGCCGCCCCATTTTTCTTTCAGGTCAACGGGGAAGTTCATAGCTCAACCATAAAAAATGGTTAACAGAAAGGAGGTCGATACTCAAGAGAGAGATTTATTTTCTTGTTTTGCCGGGGGCCGGGCTCTCTTTCTTTTCTTGTTCAAGAAAGTCCGTTAGTTGTTTGTTCAGCTCGTTATAAGAGAATTCATCGATCGTGTACACGGTGGGGTTTCCCTCGCGCGCCGCGTAATACTCCGTTCCGCTCTTATTCCCCAAAAGAAGGACTCCCAGAGTTTTCCCGTCTTTGGCAGCAGCGGAGATTTTGACAGCGGGGGAATCGAGGCCATACTTCTTTAGATCTTTGGCCTCATCGTCGGCAAACCCCTTCGCCCTAAGGGGGCTAAGGAGCGTGAGGTAATCCGAGACTACTGATTGTTTGACCACCCCTTTTTTTGGCGCTTCCACCCTCCATTCATCCTTTTCTCCCTTGGCCAATACCAGCGTTTCCTTTGGGGTGGTGATCTGGAGCTTGGCAACTTGATCGCGGGGAACGGAGAGAATCTCTTTATTTCTGAAATCGTTGAGTTTCTTCTCCAGATTGGATCGGATGGAAGCGTCGGTTAGAAGAACGCCGGGTTCGGCGCCGCGCCTGATATAAGCCGAGTTTCCCACGGGCGTCTTCGCGCCAACGAAAATCGGCGGCAGAGCGACTCCGTTTCTCAGAGTGATCAGAACTTTAACCTCCGGTCTATCAAGCCCGTAGTTCTTGAGATCCGCTTCACTCGGTTTTCCCTCGAAAGTCCTCCTGACTTCGCCCGTGTTGAGCGCGGCAAGGATCGCGCTAACCGTGGATTCGTCCGCTGCCGACTCCAGGGGGTGGGTGATCTTCCACCTCCCCAAAACCTCTTTCCGCAGGCGAATCTCTTGCTGGGGGTAATTGAGGATGATGCCCTCTACTTCCTCTTCCCGGAAGTTAAGGAGTCTTTCGGTTTTTTCCTTTGCCCCTTTTTGCAGTTCGAAAAAGTAGACGTAAGCGCCAAGAAGGATAAAGACGAGGGCTAATAAGAAGGTATTGCGGAGGCGCACCTTTTATCTCCTCCTCCACCATACGGCGAGGCCGATGATGAGGAGGATCTCCGGCAGGATAAGGAAGGAGAGGTAGAAGACCGTGGTTCCTTCTCTCTCCGTGAGCTGGACCCGTGAGGAGCGAACGGAGTGGGGACGGATAGAGATCATCTCCTCCTGCCCGACAAGCCAGTTGATGACGTTGAGAAAAAAATCCCGGTTAAAAAAGATATTGATAAATCGGTTGTTGGCAAATCCGGCGCTTCCCACCACTACGATCTTGGCATCGCCGTCCCTATCGAGACCGAGTTTTTTCAAATTGGCCGTTACCGCAACAGCGATCGAAACCGGTCCTTTTTTGTCCTCGGGGCCAAGCGAGGCCTTGCCTCTCTTAAACACGCCATCCAGGTCTTTTTCCGCCCAGCTGGTCGGGCTGGTTTTCACCAGCGAGGTTGCCTCCAACCCCCCCTTGGGCGAGTCGGCGCTCTCGACGGAGCGGACCAGGGGAAAGATGGTTCGTTCCTTAAACTCTCGCGTGATCGGGTGAAGAGGGCTGTAGGTTTCGGCGATCGGCTCGACTCCGAGAGAGGCGCCAGCGAAGAGGCGGATGACCTGATCCACAACGATATCATCCCCTACCACCACTCCCCATTCGCTAAGGATGTTTTTAAGGCTATCCCCTCCCGGTGAAGGGAGCATGGCCAAGAGTCTCCCTCCGCTTTTCAGGTAGTTTTCCAGCGCGCTGATTTCATGCTCTAAAAGAGGTTTTTGCGGGCCGGCAATAATCAGCAGGGAGGTCTCCGCCGGGACTTTTTCTTGGGTGGAAAGGAGGATCTCCTTGACCTGGTAGTTTTCGTTTTCCAGCGCCTCCTTGGCCCCGGCATACCCCTGGCTATTTTGACGGTCGTCCATGCCGGGTTCCCCGTGGCCTGTCAGAAAGTAGACATTTTTCTTGCTTACTTTAGTGAGTTTGACAATGGCATTGGTGACGGCCTCTTCGGTAGTCTCGGTGAGATTCGTGGACTCTTTGCCGTAAATGAGGTGGAGGGTGTTCACCTGTTGGATCTTGAACTGCCTGGCCATCTCGGGTCGGCGGTCCGGATCGACCGGGTAAAATTTGATTTTGGCAGAATGGTACGCGTAGCTCTTGATCAGATCCGCGACTCTCGCGTTTTCCCCTCTCTCGAAAAAGCCGTAGATCAAGAGATCCTGCTTGAGTTGTCCCAGCACCTTGGTCGATTGCGGCGACAGGCTGAAGACCTTGGTCTCCGTGAGATCCCAACGGTAGTGATAGCGCGTATTGAGGAAATTCAGCAGAATGAGTATCCCTATGAAGAGCAGCGAATAGGAGACCGAATGCAGGCCGTAGCGGGTCGAGCGCAAACGCAGAGAGCCGACTAGCGTGCCTCCCTGGGTCGTGAGGTAGGCCAGGAGACCCAGGATACCGAGCCCGAGGTGGATGAGGACGTAAGGATCCAGGATATTGCGGGTGAAGAAGAAGGCCACTATGCCGAAAAGGGTGAGGATAGCGCCCGCAAGGCCGGAGATCTGTAGAACCTTACTCATCTAGCGCCAACGAGAGGCCTCCACCGAGCGATGGGTGAGAAAAAGGCTCAACAGGATTAGACTCAGGAAATAGACGAGGTTCCTGGTGTCGACCAGCCCTTTGACCATTTCGCTGAAGTGCTCGATGACCGAAAGATATTTAAGGACCTCTCCCAGGGTGGCAGTAGTCTCTGACGGCCAGGAGAGGACATAGAGCAGTAAAAGGATGACAAAGCAGGTGACTGCCGCCACAATTTGATTCTCAGTCAGCGATGAGGTGAGCAGTCCTACCGAGACAAAGACGACTGCGAGAAGAAAAAGTCCCAGGTACCCCGACGCCAGCATCCCCAGCTCGGGATTCCCGTAGAAAAGGAGGATGGCGGGGTAGATGCCGGTTAGCAAGATCATGGTAAAGACGAAAAAGAGAGAGCCCAGGAATTTGCCCAGGACGATCTCGGTTACCGTAAGCGGGGAGGTGAGGAGCAGCTCATAGGTGCCGTTTTTCTTTTCCTCGGCGAAGCTGCGCATGGTGATTATCGGGACCATGATTACGAAAATGATGGTGAGATTGTGGAGCAGTGGGGCAACGACATGCTCGTTGAGGTTGAGCCCTTGAAGGTCCCGAAGGTTTTGAAAACTGGAGTAGAGAGTGAGCAGATAGTTGAACCGAAAGAGGAGGTTGAAGAAGAACCACCCCCCCAGGAGCAGGAATCCCGTCAGCACCACATAGGCGATCGGGGAGACGAAAAAAGAACGGATTTCTTTTGCCGCAATGGTGAGGATGTTTTTCATAGGAGCAAAATCTCTTCCCCGCCCTTTTCCTCTGCGCCTTCCTTGGCGATGTACCGGAGAAAGACTTCCTCCAGAGTTACCTCTTGGGTCAACTCCTTCAGGTTCTTCTCCACCACAACTCTGCCTTCGTTAATGATGACCACCTTGTTGCAGAGCTGCGAAACCTCGGGGAGTATATGAGTCGAGAGTATAACGGTTCGATCGCCGGAGAGTTCTCTAATCAAATTCCGGATCTCGATAATCTGCCTGGGGTCCAATCCCAAGGTAGGTTCATCGAGAATCAGAACCGCCGGGCTATGGATCAGGGCCTGGGCCAGCCCTACCCTTTGACGATACCCCTTCGAGAGCCGGCCCACCAGTCGATCGGCTACCTCTGTCAGCGAGCACCTCTCCAGGACCGCATTCAAGGCGCTCGAGATCTCTTTTCTAGAGACGCCCTTAATCCGTCCCACGAATTTCAGATAGGCGCTTACTGTCATGTCATTGTAGAGCGGAGGATTTTCAGGCAGGTAGCCTATGCGACGGCGCACCTCGTGGGATTCCTTAAAGACATCGAATCCTTCGACGCCGACAGTTCCTTCGGTGGACGGCATGAAGCCGGTTATGATCCGCATCGTCGTTGTTTTTCCCGCCCCATTGGGGCCGAGGAGACCGAGAATCTCTCCCCGTTGGGCGGTGAAAGAGACATTCTGGATGGCGCAGAAGTCGCCGTAGTATTTTGTTAAATGGGAAACCTCTACCATAAGACTATCTCATGTAACTGGTCCCCTTTTCTTTGTCAAGAATAACCGGCCAGTTTGTCCCGGGCGTTTCGGAAGTGGTTAAAAAATCGAAATTTTTACCTTCTCCCGCCGTCTTTCATCTTGACAATAGAGGGAAAATCAATATACTTGGGACGGATTTTTTGGGGCACCCTGAGTTGCGCCATGAAGATATCGGTAGATAGCATCGCAGAATCCCCTAAGGAGATCAAATTTTCGGAAAGGATTGAAGAATTAAACCTGACCTGTGGCGAAGGCGAGGTCGGAGATTTTCGTTTTCCTGCGTTTGTTGATGTGAACCTTGTCTATTACCGCTCCGGCCAGGAGCTGTTTTTTCGGGGTTCTTTGGGGGGGGATATCGAGGGTGTCTGTAGTCGCTGTCTCAAGAGATACTCTTTTCCCCTCGGAAAGCGATTCGAATCTATTTTGACCCCCGAACCTGGATCGGCCAAAAGCAGGGAGCTGAACCGAGACGAGCTGGGGCTGAGCTTCTATGCGGCGGAAGAGATCGATCTCTCCCCATATATCCGGGAGCAATTGTTGTTGGCCCTTCCGATGCGACCGTTGTGCGAGGACGACTGCCGCGGGCTGTGTGTGGGCTGTGGGGCGGACCTCAACGAGGAGTCTTGTCGCTGCGCCTCGTCGTCGGATGATCCGCGCCTGGCCTTTTTCCGCACCTTAAAGTTAGGCTGATAACCTTCCTTTGTTTGTTGCTGCTCCTCCTGTCATTCGCAAAGCGGGGAGGGAAAGTGTAGGATTAAAAAAGATGCCGGTACCTAAAAGAAGAACATCCAAAAGAAAAAAGAACCAGCGAAGATCCCACGACGCCCTGGCAATACCTCAATGGAGCAAGTGCCCGAAGTGTGGAGAGACCGTCTTCCCGCATCGTGCTTGCTCCAGTTGTGGCCATTATCGCGGCAGGGCCGTGCTGCCTGCCAAAGAGAGCTGAAGCCCTTTCTTTTGCCTATGCTGAAAATTGCCGTCGATGCCATGGGGGGCGACCGTGCTCCCGGCGCTGTTGTCGAGGGTGCATTGTTGGCCGCCAAGGAGCTTGGAGTTGAGGTCCTGCTCGTTGGGCAGAAAGGCGCGGTGGAACAGGCCCTCGCCCGCTGCGCGCCCGGCTCCCCATCCCTTGAAATAGTCCCGGCCTCCGAGACCATCGGTATGGAGGAGTCCCCGAGCGCTGCGCTGAGAAAAAGAGATTCCTCCATGAAGGTGGCCTTTGAGCTGATGAAGCGGGGCGCGGTGCAAGCAGTGGTCAGCGCGGGGAACTCGGGGGCCATGATGGCCACAGGCATGCTTATCATGCGGAACCTTCCCCGGGTAGAGAGGCCGGCCATTTTGGTTGTGGTCCCGACGCCTGGGAAGGGGACAGTGATCATCGATGCCGGGGCCAATGTCGACTGTAAACCACGCCATCTGGTGCAGTTCGGTCTTATGGGTTCAATCTATGCCGAGAGAGTCCTCGGCATCCCCCAACCCCGTGTAGGGTTGCTGAGCAACGGCGAAGAGGAAGGGAAGGGGAATGATCTGACGCGGGCCGCGAGCGAACAGCTTTCTTCGGCCTGTTTGAATTATATCGGTTATGTCGAGGGCAGAGATATCTTTGGCGGGGAGGTTGATGTGGTGGTGTGCGACGGCTTTACCGGCAATGTTACGCTCAAGACCATGGAAGGAGTGGCGGGCTTCATTATGGACGTGCTGAAGGATGCCTTTCGACGAAATCTCGTGAGTCGCCTTGGTTATCTCCTGAGTCGGAAGTCTTTGCGCAAGGCTTATGCTCGTCTGGATTATGCGGAGTATGGTGGGGCTCCTCTGCTGGGGTTGGATGGCGTGGCGATCATCGCCCACGGCGGCTCCGGCCCAAGGGCCATTAAGAATGCAATCCGCGTGGCGAAAGAGGCAGTCTCTCATGACGTCAACCGTCACATTATAGAAGTGCTGGGAGAAGTGGGCGAGGCAGGCGGAGAGAAGAGCGAAAAGCTCCCGCGCAAGATCTGGCAGCGGATAAGATCGAAGATCGAAAGCTTTGGTGAAAAGCCCACCGCCGAAGGGGAAGGAAGAGAGGGCAAGAGTGGGGGAAAGGGCTAAGGTCGCCTTTGTTTTTCCCGGACAAGGATCCCAGTATGTGGGGATGGGGAAAGAACTCTATGAGCAGTTTGACGCCGCAAAGCAGCTCTTCATGGAGGCGGAAGAGGCTTTGGGGTTGCCCTTAAGGCGTCTCTGTTTTTCCGGTCCTGAAGCGGAACTGAAGCTTACCGAGTATACGCAGCCTGCCATCCTTACAGTATCGATTGCTGCGCTCCGCGTGCTGGAGTCGGAACTTTCTGTAAAGCCGGTGTGCGTTGCCGGTCACAGCCTGGGAGAGTATAGCGCTTTGGTCAGCGTCGGAGCGCTTGCCTTTAGGGATGCGGTCAAGGTAGTACGGGAGCGAGGGAGATTGATGCAGGAAGCAGTTCCTCCGGGTGAAGGTTTAATGGCAGTAGTGCTCGGCTTGACGTCCCAGGATGTACAAAGGGTTTGCGAGGCGGCCGGTCAGGGCGAGGTGGTAGCGCCGGCAAACTTTAACGGCGGCGGCCAGATTGTCATTGCCGGGGCTCGACCGGCAGTGGTTCGGGCCATGGCTATGGCGCGGGATGGTGGAGCAAAGAGGGTCCTCGAATTGCCTGTGAGCGCCCCCTTTCATTGTGCCCTGATGCTCCCCGCCGCTGAGGGTCTGAAAAAGGTATTAGCCGATGTCCCCGTAAGGCCCTTTTCCGTTGGCGTGATCACCAATGCCGAAGCTTTGATCAACCTGGACTGCGGCAGAGTCAAGTCCCTTTTGGTTGAACAGGCGGTGCGTCCGGTGCGCTGGGAGGAATCGGTAAAGCGGTTGGAAGAGATGGGCTGTACCCATGCCCTGGAGATCGGACCGGGAAGAGTTCTGAGCGGTCTCATTAAGCGGATCAGCCCAAGGGTGGAGGTGGGTAACATCGAATCACCCCAGGACCTGAAGAAAATCGTTTGGAATTAGATCGAGCATTGGATTTAAAAGGTCAGATCGCTCTAGTGACCGGCGGAAGCCGGGGGATTGGCAGGGCGGTGGTCCTGGAGCTCGGACGCTTGGGGGCCGAGGTCGTAATCAACTATCGGGAGAATCAGACGGCAGCTGAGGCGACGCTTCAACAGCTTCTAGCGGAGGGGGCTAGGGGCCGGCTTTGTCCCTTTGACATCGCCAAAGAGGGTCAGGTGGAAGAAGCGGTGAAAAAAATCGTTGACCAGAACGAAAAAATTGATATTCTAGTCAACAACGCGGGTGTGACGTCCGACAATCTGTTGGTGCGGCTTAAGGGCGAAGATTGGGACCATGTCCTTGGAGTCAATCTCCGGGGAACCGCTCATTGCACTAAGGCCGTTTGCCGGGTCATGATCCGGGAGCGGTATGGCCGGATTGTGAACATGACCTCGGTGGTGGGGCAAATAGGGAACGCGGGACAATCCGCTTATGCCGCATCGAAGGCCGGTATCATTGGTTTCACCAAGGCCATGGCACGGGAATTGGCCTCACGCGGGATAACGGTGAATGCGGTGGCGCCGGGCTTTATTGATACGGAAATGACGGCTAAACTCCCCGCCAAACTTCAGGAAGAGTTTCTGCATTCCATACCCCTGGGTCGTTTTGGGACCTGCGAGGATGTGGCGGATGCGGTCTCTTTTCTTGCGGGTCGGGGGGCAGGCTACATAACCGGCCAGGTGATCAATGTGAATGGCGGACTCTTTATGTGATGTGAGGAAAAAGAAAAAGTAGGAGGTGAAAACGATGGCATCATCTGTAGAGGCCAGGGTTAAAGAGATTGTTTGCGAGCAACTGGGTGTCAGCGAAGACGAAGTGACCCCCGAGGCCTCTTTCATAGAGGATCTGGGGGCTGACTCCTTGGATATTGTGGAGTTGGTAATGGCCCTAGAAGAAGAGTACGAGATGGAGATCTCCGATGAGGATGCGGAGAAGATCAAGACAGTCCAGGACGTTATTAGCTATATCGATAGCCACAGATAAGTTTTTCTCGAATCAGGGAGAATAGAGGATAAGTCCCCGCTGGCTGATGTCGCGAGGGTGCTTACCTGCCATGCCAGCAGATCAATCGCAGGAGTCAGAGTGGCGCATGGGGCCATGCTCCTGCGATTTTTTTTATATTTATGACCATTGCCATCGGGAGTGATCACGGCGGAGTGGAACTTAAGGACTTTCTGGTCCAGATCCTCCGTGCCAAGGGAATAGAGGTAGAAGACGTCGGCACCAATGGGAACAACTCCGTGGACTATCCGGATTTCGGTCGCTTGGTGGCCCTTAAGGTGTCGAAGGGGGAAGTGGAACGGGGCATTCTCATATGCACCAACGGCATCGGCATGTCCATACTGGCCAACAAGTTTCCCGGTATCCGGGCAGCCCTGGTCCATGATCTTCAAGTGGCCCGGATGAGTCGGGAGCACACTGATTCCAACATCCTGGTTCTGGGAGGCGGGGTGACCGAGAAGTCTCTGGCCGAGCAGATTCTGGAGGTTTGGCTTCAGACCCCCTTTGCGGGAGGCCGGCATCAGCGCCGTTTGGATAAGATCGCTCAAGTAGAGAAGGAACTCGGCACTCGCATCAAAGACGAGAGTTAAGGAGAAAAAGAGTTTTTGAATATGTCTTTTTTAAAGCAAACAGATCCGGAGGTTTTTTCGGCCATCCAGAAAGAGACCGAGAGGCTGGAATATAACCTGGAGCTGATCGCCTCGGAAAATGTCGTGAGCGAAGCGGTGCTGGAGGCCCAGGGCTCGGTCATGACCAATAAATACGCCGAGGGATATCCGGGGAAACGGTATTATGGGGGTTGCGAGAATGTCGATGTGGTGGAGGAACTGGCCATTTCCCGCGCCAAACAGTTATTCGGCGCGGATCATGTCAACGTTCAGCCCCACTCCGGTTCACAAGCCAACATGGCCGTCTACTTTTCCCATCTGGCGCCGGGCGACACGATCCTCAGCATGGATCTCACGCACGGCGGCCACCTCACGCATGGCAGCCCGGTGAATTTCTCCGGCAAGTTCTTCAAAGTGGTGCCGTACGGTGTCCGGCAGTCGGACGAACGAATCGACTACGAAGCCATGGCGTCGCTGGCCCGCCAGCATCGGCCGAAGATGATCGTCGTGGGCTACAGCGCTTATCCGCGTGAGATCGATTTTCGTCCTTTCCGCGAGGCTGCGGACGAGGTCGGCGCCGTGGTGATGGTGGACATCGCGCATTTTGCCGGTCTGGTGGCGGCGGGCATCCACCCTTCTCCCATCCCGCACGCCGAGTTCGTCACCACGACAACGCACAAAACGCTGCGGGGTCCGCGCGGCGGCATGATCATGTGCCGTGCGGCCTTCGCCAAAACGCTCAACTCCTCGGTGTTCCCGGGTAACCAGGGAGGGCCCCTCATGCACGTCATCGCGGCCAAGGCAGTGGCGTTGAAGGAGGCCTTGACTCCTGAATTCAAGCTCTATCAGCAGCAAATCGTCCGCAATGCCAAGGCGCTGGCCGGCGCTCTCATGGAGAAGGGGTTTGGGCTGATCTCAGGCGGTACGGACAATCATCTGATGCTGGTGGATCTGCGCAAGTCCGAGTTGACCGGTAAGGGTGCGCAAGAGACCCTGGATAAGGCGCGAATCACCGTTAATAGAAACACCGTGCCCTTCGAAACCCGCTCCCCCTTTGTTACCAGCGGGATCCGGATCGGCACCCCGGCAGTTACGACCCGCGGGATGAAGGAAAAAGAGATGGGAACCATCGCCGGTTTCATTTCGCGGGCCTTAAACCACGTGGGGAACGAAGAGGTCCTTAAATCCGTTGCCGACGATGTCCATGAGCTGTGCAAAAAGTTTCCGGTCTATCCGCACCGCCTACGAAAACAAGAGAGGATAGAGGATAGAGGATAGAGGATCGCGATCTTCCATCCTCGATCTTCGATCCTCAATTTTTGTTATGAAATGCCCTTTCTGCCACGAGGCTGATAATCGCGTTATTGATTCCCGGCTCAGCAAGGATGGCCATATGGTGCGGCGCCGGCGCGAATGTCTGAAATGCAGCCGCCGGTTCACTACCTATGAGCGGGTAGAAGAAACGATGCCCCTGGTGGTCAAAAAGGATGGCCGCCGGGAGAGTTACGATCGCATGAAGATCGTCAACGGGCTCAAGCGCGCGTGCGAAAAACGGCCGGTGAGCATCGATACGATTGAAGCAATCGCAGACCGGATCGAGCGGGGACTGCAAGAACGGGGAGAGAAAGAGGTGCCCAGTTCCCTTATCGGCGAATCCGCGATGCGAGAGCTGCATGATATCGATCAGGTGGCCTATGTCCGTTTCGCCTCCGTCTATCGCTCTTTTAAGGACATCAATGAGTTTATGGTGGAGTTGGAGGAGCTTCTGAAAGAGCGTAAGGCGGCGCCTTCCAAGCAAGGCGGGCATAAGCAGAAAAAGGGTCCGGAGAACCGCTTGTCCTGATGGCAGATGAAGGCGACAAAAAATACCTGCGCCTGGCGTTGCGCCTGGCACTCAAGGGGGCCGGGAGAACGAGCCCGAATCCGATGGTCGGGGCGGTGCTGGTGCGGGGTGGAAGCATCGTCGCTACCGGCTACCACCGGCGCGCCGGAAGTGACCATGCCGAGATCGTCGCCCTCAAGCGGGCCGGCGAACGGGCCCGCGGAGCCGTCTTATATCTCAACCTGGAGCCTTGCGACCATCAGGGAAGAACCCCGCCCTGCACCGCCGCGTTGATCCGGGCCGGGGTGAAGAAGGTCGTTGTCGGGATGGTGGACCCCAATCCGCTCGTTTCGGGCGGAGGGATCCGCAGGCTGAGACGAGCTGGAATTCAGCTCCGTGTCGGGTTGCTTGAAGCGGAGTGCCGGCGGCTGAACGAGGCCTTCCGAAAATACATCACTCGCCGCATCCCCTTTGTCATCTTAAAACTCGCTGCCTCTCTCGACGGTAGAATTGCCACCTCCACCGGTGAGTCCCGATGGGTTACAGGGAGCGGCGCGCGTCAATATGTCCATCGCCTGCGCGATCAGGTGGACGCAGTTATTGTCGGGGCGGGAACGGTCCTTGCCGACGACCCCAGGCTTACCTGCCGCATCCCTGGAGGCAGTGACCCGTTGAGGGTCGTTCTTGATGGACGTTTGCGCATCCCGCTAAAAGCCCATCTATTGCATCAGCGCGAAGCTGAAAAGACCATTGTAGTTACCGGTTCTGGGGCGCCGGCGAGAAAGGTAAAGGCGATCCAGGACTACGGAGTGAGGGTCTGGAGATTTCCCCTGCGCCGAGGCCGGATTCCTTTTGCCCCGGTTTTAAAAAAATTGGGGAAGATGGGAATGCTCAGCGTCATGATTGAAGGCGGGGCGACCACGGCCGGCTGGGCGTTGAAGGAAGGTGTTGTCGATAAGCTCATGTTTTTCTACGCCCCCAAATTGATTGGCGGCGACGGGAAGGAGATGATCGCTGCTCTGGGGATAAAAAAGATGAGCCGCTGCAAGAGAATCAGGGATATGACGGTCAAAAGGTTGGGAGAAGATTTTCTGGTCTCGGGATATCTTAAGTAACCTTACTTGTCTTGCCCGGCTCCGCTCCTAGCTCTCTTCTAAAGACCCTCTGCATAACTTCTACTTGCTTCTGTCGCAATTCATTCGTGAGTTTATTTTGGCTCCCGGATAACTAGTCATTGTTGTGAAATCGGAGGTTTAGTAAACTTTCCATTTGCGTTCGGTTTATCATTCAGCTATTTTAACAACCATGGCTAGTTCCACAAGCAGCAAAATAAACCGGCTCCTTAAAATATGGCCGTCCGGCGCGGTGGCGGTGTTACCCTGGCTCGAAAAACAGGGAGTCTATCAGCAATTGGTTCATAAATATGAGACAACCTCCTGGGTACGCCGAGTGGGCCGGGGCGCCTATGCGAAGGCGGGCGATAAGGTTGAGTGGACTGGCGGTCTGTATGCCATCCAGGAGCAAATGGGGCTTCCCATCCATGCGGGCGGAAAAACCGCGCTTCAAATGCAGGGATATGCCCATTTCCTGCCGATGGGGAAAGACACAACGGTGTCGCTGTTCGGGCTTCCCGACATAAAACTGCCCGCGTGGTTCAAACAATACCATTGGGGCATCAAGGTCCGGTATACAACGACAAATCTTTTTGCCGGCGAATCGGATCAAGGCCTGACCAAAAAAGATATGGGGTTCTACGTGGTCACCGTGTCCACACCCGAGCGGGCCATGATGGAGGTCCTGTATGGGGTGCCCAATGAAGAATCCTACGAGGAAGCAAAGCTGCTCATGGAGGGGCTCACGACATTGCGACCCCGGGTGGTGCAGGCGTTGCTCGAACACTGCGCCTCCGTAAAGGTCAAACGCCTGTTCATGGTGATCGCTGAAAGCTGCCGGCATGTCTGGGTGAAGAAGCTCGACATATCAAAAGTGGATTTCGGAAAGGGAAAGCGCATGCTGGTCAGGGGAGGGCGGTTTGATTCCAAATACAACATCACCGTGCCGGATACGGAGGCCGGGCGGAGCGCGCGCGGAGAGCGGACTTGAAAGAGAGCCCGTATTCCAAGCAGGCGGAATTGATGGTCAGGGTAATACCACACGTGGCAGCGGAGAGCTGAAAGCAGGGCAACCGAATTGGAGCGTGATGGGCATCGAAGGCATTGAGAAACTTCCGGCGATCCAGTGGAAACTGATGAACATTCACAAAATCAGCGTAAAGAAGCGTGCCGAGCTCCTGGACAAGCTCAAAAGAACACTCGGATTGTAGGACCGGCGAACAAGACAGATGACGTGTGCAAACAACCGGAGAGGCGATTCCCTTCTCAATGGCGTATACTGTCCCCGGAGATCACCCTCTTCGACGCACAGGACGACATCGACCGCCGCCGCGAGCAGCTTATTGCAGAGATCGAGGGCAAGCTGCAGCAGCGGGTCTCATAAGAAAGGCTGTTTTCCATCCGGTGGAAATTAGAATGAGCTAAAAGTAGCCGAAGAAAAATCACTCGAGGAAGAAAACTATGAACAATAGTCTTCGTGGGTCTCTCTGGCATCGTTGGGATTTACATTTTCATACGCCTAGTTCATTTGACTATCACGACAAGAGTGTGACCAATCGGCAGATTGTCGACCGGCTTGTGGCTGAGGGAGTCCGTGCCGTCGCGATCACTGACCATCACATAATTGATGTTGCGCGTATTCGACAGCTGCAGGAGCTTGCCAGTGGGCGACTCACCGTGTTGCCTGGTATGGAACTAAGCGAATTTCCGGCGAATTTCCGGGGACAGTATACAGCAATTCCCAGTTAGGAGGGGAAAAGGGGAGAAGTCCAAGTTTTCGATTGCCTACAACCATGACAAGGCCAGCCTCGACATCTTCTGGCTTTCCCAGGAAGTAGCCTCTTGCCGCTTTTTTAAGAGTTACTTATTTGCGAGCCTCCGCTCCATCTCCTTGCCAACACTTTCACCTTTTCGTAATTGCGAAAGTAAGAAACTGTCCCGATCTTTTTCCGTATGACGCTCTCAGCGCCCGAACTTTGAGATTGTGCAGTGAAGCCTCCAGAGAAAAGGGTTGATTTGTCCTTTTAAAAAGGATAAATTACACGACATCTATCCTTGGATTAAGGACAAATGAGAGAGATCCTGAGGCAGAAGATCATCGACTCGCTGGCAATACCACCACCGCCCTTCACTCGTCGGGACGTGCGTCTTCCCGGAATTCCAGGCAAGGCGGTGGCGGTGATCGGACCCAGGCGTGCCGGCAAGACTACCTTCTTATGGCAGGTGCTGGCAGACCGGCTAGAACAGGGCTTTGAGCGCGCAGGGCTGGTGTACTTCAACTTTGAAGACGAGCGTCTGGCCGGCATGACTGCGGCGGATTTGCAGATAGTGGTGGAAGAGTACTACCGGTTGCACCCGGAGCGGCGCGACCGGCGGCGCGTCGTTTTTTTCCTGGATGAAGTGCAGGTGGTGCCGGGCTGGGAGATGTTCGCGCGCCGCCTGCTGGACACCGAGAAGGTGGAGCTTTTTCTCTCCGGTTCTTCGGCGCGATTGCTCAGCCGCGAGGTGGCAAGCAGCATGCGGGGGCGCGCCATGGAGGCGCTGGTGTTTCCTTTTAGCTTTCGTGAGTTTCTGCGGCATAGCAGCAAAGAGCCAGACCGAGCGGTGGAGCGACTACCCAGGGCTGGGCGGTCAGCCGTGGAAAAGGAACTTCGCGCTTATCTCTCCACCGGTGGATTTCCCGAAGCCCAGGGTGCCGCGGTGCGGGACCGCTTCGATCTGCTACGCGGCTATGTGGATACAATGTTATTGCGAGACGTGATCGAGCGCCACGCCGTGTCGCACCCGGTGGCGCTGCGTTGGATAGCGCGGCAATTGCTCGGCAACCCCGGCGGCGCCTTCAGCGTCAACAAATTCCTCAACGATCTGCGCGCGCAGGGCGTGCCGGTGGCCAAGGACACGCTGCACGCCTACCTGGCTCATCTTGAAGACGCCTTCCTGATCCGCACCGTGGCCATCGCGGCGGCGTCCGAGCGTCGCCGGATGGTCAATCCGCGAAAAGCCTATCCCGTCGATCCGGGCCTGATCCCGGTCTTTGACCGCTCCGGCAAAGCCAATCTGGGCCATGCTCTGGAGACCACGGTTGCATTGGAACTCGAGCGGCGGGGAGCGGCGCTCGCCTACGTGAGGACAGAGGCAGGCCGTGAAGTTGATTTTCTGGCTCGTTATCCGGACGGACGCCAAGACTTGATTCAGGTGTGCGCGGACCTGGACTCGCCCGCGACGCGCGAGCGAGAAACGCAGGCGCTACTGGAGGCGGCCCAGGAATATCCGAAGGTCGGATTGCATATCGTTGCGCTTAACGCCGATGCCGTGCGCGGCCTGCCCAAGGGCATAACTCTGCATGCGGCGTCGGCTTGGTTGTCGGAGACGTAAGGCCAGTGGGGAATTGGATCAGGCGTGATATTTGATATTTAGACATCCTCACCCAGCAAATCGTCGACAACCTCGAAGCCGCCCTCCAGCAGCGCACCTTCCGTGGGGAGTTTTGAGTGGCACCGAGTCGATTTGGAAACGTCCTGGAAATGAACTGGACAATGACAAGGCTGTATTAGTTTGATTGAATAGTATTAACTTGCTGGAATACCAAGCTTTATTAAACAATAGCACCGGATTTTCAATTGGAAATGAACTAGGCTATAATAGCGTCATGGTCATCCAGTATGAAATGCCCAATCGCTGGATTGTCTATAACCCGACGGAAATCCAGGTGGAATTGTTAGGCGCGAAAGCGGCCATATTGGCGCTGACTCAGATCCCCTACCAGCGCAGTTGGGCGGAGCAACTCCAGCAAATTCAACTAAAGAGAGAAGTCGCCGGGACTTCACGGATCGAGGGAGCTGAATTTACAGAAAAAGAACTGGATGCTGCCATGCGGGAGACGCCGGAGCAGCTTGAAACCCGGTCGCAACGTCAAGCAGCTTGTGCCTTATCGACGTACCGCTGGATTGCTCAACTGGAACCGGATCGTCCCATTGATGACTCTCTGGTGCGTGAAATCCACCACCGCATAGTTTCCGGATGCGATGACGATCATTGCCCGCCGGGGCAGCTTCGCACGCGGGACCAAAACGTAACTTTCGGTACTCCCCGTCATCGCGGTGTTGAAGGCGGTGATGAGTGCGAAACCGCTTTGCGGCAACTCTGTCAGGCGGCGCGCACCGTTTTTCGGGACCACGACCCGCTTATTCAAGCGCTTGCGCTCCATTACCATTTCGCGGCGATGCATCCATTCCTGGACGGCAATGGCCGTACGGCGCGCGCCCTAGAAGCGTTTATGCTCCAGCGCGTCGGGTTGCGCGACACGCTTTTCATCGCCATGTCTAACTATTATTACGAGCAAAAGCCCGGCTATCTGACCGCGCTCAGCGAGACCCGGGAGTTGAATCATGACCTGACGCATTTCCTCAAGTTCGCGCTTAAGGGGGTCGAGAGTCAGTGTCAGAGGCTCTTTTCGGAGATTCGTCTTCATGTGGCTAAGGCACTTTACCGAAATACCGTCACGGACTTGTTTGGACGATTGCGCTCGCCGCGCAAGCGTGTCATGTCGGATCGCCACGTGCAGTTACTGCAACTGCTCCTGGAGGAAGACAGCATGGGTCTTGCGGCGCTGGAAAAGCGGACGGGGCACTTCTACAAAGTTAACAACCCCCGCAAAGCGTTGATCAGAGATCTCAATTATTTGGTAGGTTTGCAGGCTATTACAGCCAAGCGGCTACCCGACAAGACCGACTTCGTTCTATCTATCAATCTGGAATGGCCAACTCAGATCACGGAGACTGAGTTTTTTAAACGGATGAAAGAATTACCAAAGGCAAAGGTTTACGGATTCCTGTCGTCATAGGAACCCTGAATAGGTGGACAAAAGATCTTAAACTCTTCGCCCGACCTGCGGGCGTCAGACTCATAACAGCGCTATAGGAGAGATAAGCATGGAGCAACAGAATAGTCAGAAAAAGTTGGCCGTACTAATCGACGCAGACAATACTCCGCCTGCAATCATTGATGCATTACTGGCAGAAATTGCCAAGTATGGTATTGCAAGCGTGAGGCGCATCTACGGTGATTGGACCACCCCTAATTTGAGGGGATGGAAGGATGTTCTTTTGGAACAGGCTATCCAGCCGATTCAACAATTCCGATATACAGTCGGAAAAAACGCGACCGATAGCGCGCTGATCATTGATGCGATGGATTTGCTGTACACGGAGAAGCTTGACGGCTTTTGCATCGTGTCGAGCGATAGTGACTTTACGCGCCTGGCATCGAGAATTCGAGAGGCCGGCCTTATTGTGTACGGCTTTGGTGAAAAAAAGACTCCCAAAGCATTTTTAGGCGCTTGCGACAAGTTCGTCTATACGGAAATACTGCGCGAGGATGAACCGACCGGTCCACGGGGAAAGAAAACCACTGCTGACCTGAACCAGGATACAACGCTGATTAATCTGTTGAGAAATGCCGTTGAACACTCCGCGAGCGAAGACGGATGGGCCTATTTGGGCCAGATAGGCCAATACATTGCAAATCAGGCTCCTGAGTTTGATCCTCGCAACTACGGTTACAGGAAGCTTGGCGACCTGGTTAGAGCAACTCAGCTTTTCGATGGGGATGAACGACGTTCTCCCGATTCGCCCGGAATATCGGTGTATGTGCGGGATAAACGAAAGAAACAATCAACAACTACAGTTTAGCGTTTTCATTACAGGAGAAAGAAACCATGGAACGAGAAGAAACGAAGAACGATCCTTCAAAGAGAGATCTCGTTAAGACAACAGCAGCAGGCGGCGGCGCGGCCGTCTTGGCCGGGCTGGGCGCAAAGGAAACCGAAGTGGCCGAGCTTTCTCCGAGCTGGGACATGGTGGCGGATGTCGTCGTTGTCGGGTCAGGGGCCGCGGGGCTCCCCGCCGCCATTGCGGCAATCGACGAGGGAGCGTCCGTGATCGTGGTCGAGGCGAACTACGACGTTGGTGGACACGCAATAGTGAGCGGGGGAAATACGCCTCTTGGCGGCGGCACGAGCGCACAGAAGCAGTACGGAATAACGGATTCGCCGGACCTCGTCTTCTCTGATCTGACAGACTGGTCTGTCGTACAACCCAACGGCTCCCCCGATTTCCGATACAACGACAGAGCCGTTATCCGTGCCTTTGCCGATAATTGTGCTCCGACCTACGATTTTCTGGTAGCCAATGGCGTCAAATTCACGGATAAAGCCCCGGACAATTCCGGCGCGCATTCAACGGGCAACTCTGCTCCTAGAGAGAATCATGCGACCTGGACCGAGGGGGCGGGTCCAGCGAGTGCAAATGGTAGAAACGGAACCGGTCTCGTCAGGCCGTTAGAGGCAAGCGCGAGGGCAAAGGGCGTGCAATTCCTTCTGAACTATAAAATGACGGGCATTATCAGAGCGGGCCTCTCGGATACTGCCTCAGGAAGGGTTCTTGGAATTACGGCGCAGTATACGCCGACGATACTGCCGGACACGACGACGCCCTTACAGAGCTACCTCTCCAACGGCAACATTAGCAGTACCAAGACGAGCGTGAACATCCGTGCGGCCAGGGGCGTCATCATCGCCACAGGCGGCAGTACCAGCAATGTGAACTTCCGCCGAATGTTCGACCCCAGGTTGACCGAGGTGTACCAAGTTGCCGGTGAACCCTATTCCTTTCAAGACGCCAGCGGAGAGCTCGCAGCCATGGCAATCGGGGCATCGCTCTGGGGCACGGCGAACCAAACTCTCGAAAATGGCGATACTATTAGAACTCAGAGAGCGATTGGCTGTCAGTACAATTATTTCACGTGGGAGCTGGCTAGCCCCATATTCCCTCTCGTCCGCGCTACCGGCCTTGGTGTCAGGGATTGGCAAAACGTAATCCTCGTAAACCAGGTGGGTCAGAGATTCTATGATGAGACGAAAGGTGATTACCCGGCTGGAAACAGGTATAACGACATCAGCCCGTATACCCCATACAGTTACCTCAATACCGCCAATATCAAATATGATTCAACCCGGTATAATTTCTTCAATGCCGCCTCGGCGATGAATGCGGCTTCGGCTCCTCCGGACTACTCGGCCGGTCCGGTATGGGCAATCTTCGACTCGGACGCAGTGACACGGGAGGGGTGGAAGGTCACGCCTCCGTACGTCGATCCTGACGGCTGGTTCTTCAGCGCGGACACGCTCACGGATCTCGCCGCCGCCATCAAGAACCGATATCAGGCAACTCCGATGGATGGCGCTACCCTGCAAGCGACGGTGACCGGATACAACTCCTTTGTGGACTCCGGCACGGACTTGGATTTCGGCAAACCCGCACCCAAGTACAAGATACGGACTCCCCCATTCTATGCCGCCTGGGCTACGCCACTCGTCCACGATACGCGCGCCGGCCTCAGAATAAATGCGCAGTGCCAGGTGATAGACATGAATGGCCGGGTCATACCCGGCCTCTACTGTGGCGGCGAATCAGCAGGTGGATTCAATCAACATGGTCTGGGCAGATGCGCTTGCCAGGGCTACATCGCCGGCAAGAACGCTGCCTCACCCATCAGCTAAGCTCGACAATCATCAACAGGTTCGATTATACTTATTTTATGTTTACCGGTCTTATTGAAGACGTGGGCGAGGTTTACCGCTGGCAAATGAGGAAAAGGGCCGGCACCTTGACTTTAAGCACCAGGCTCCCCTTGGGCGAGATGAGTTTAGGCGCCAGCATCGCGGTGAATGGCACTTGTCTCACCATAGTCGGCAAAGCCAACGGTCGATTTGCCGTGGATGTCTCTCCGGAGACCCTGGAGCGGACCAGTCTGAAGAAATTGCGCCGCGGTCACCTCGTCAATTTGGAGCGTCCCCTGCGCCTGAGCGATCGTCTGGGGGGTCACTTGGTAACGGGACATGTGGATGGGGTCGGAGTCGTTAAGGAGATTAAGAAGCGCGGCAAATTCACGTTTTTTTTATTTCAGGTGCCGGCCTCCATTGATCCCCTGCTTGTGCCCAAAGGCTCTGTCGCCGTGGACGGTATCAGCTTGACCGTGAATGAGTGTGAAAAACAGCGTTTTTCAGTGGCGATTATCCCCTACACTCTAAGACATACTAATTTGCTTGGCCGTAGGGTTGGTGATAAAGTCAATATCGAAGCGGATATTATTGGAAAATATGTTCAGCGCCTGCTTGCAAGCGGGAGACTGACCAAAGATAGCTCCTTCGCGGATTTTTAAGCGGAGCGAGCTTTCCAGGAGATTGGGACGGTAGGTATGGCAGTCTGCACCACCGAAGAAGCGATAGAGCAGATCCGTAATGGACGGGCAATCATCCTCGTTGACGACGCAGGGGAGGATAGCGAGGGCTTTTTGTGCGCGGCCGCAGAGAAGATAACCCCCGAGGCCATTAACTTCATGCTGCTTTACGGCCGCGGTCTTGTCTGCTTGGGCTTGACAGAGGAGAGGATGAAGCAGCTGGGTATTCCCTTGATGGTGCAGGAGAGCGGCTCTGCTGTTGGCAATCTCTTCGGGGCATCCATTTCGGTCCGAGGCGATGCGAGTTCTGGGGCGTCAGCGATGAGTCGCGCGCGAACCATCCAAACCGTGGTAGCCAAGGGAACCAAGCGCGGGGACCTGATGGTTCCGGGCCAAGTCTTCCCTGTTCAGGCGCGGAATGGCGGGGTTTTGGTCCGCTTTGGACACGTCGAGGCCTCTGTGGATCTAGCCCGTCTCGCCGGATTGGAGCCGTCCGGCGTGCTGTGTCAAATCCTGCAAGATGATGGGTCGGTGGCTTTGATGCCTTATCTCGAAGAGCTTGCACGAAAACACAACCTGCGAATTGCCGCTATCAGCGATCTCATCTCCTGTCGCTTGCACACTGAATGTTTGGTGGAGCGGATAGCCGAAGAGGAGTTCCCCACGATTGATGGAGGGATGTACAAGGCGATCGTCTATAGGAACAACGTGGATCCCCATAAGCACATGGCCTTAGTCAAAAGTGAGATCCGGGCGGATGAGAGCGTGTTGGTGCGGATGCATTCCGAGTGTCTAACCGGGGACGTCTTCGGCTCAGAGCGCTGTGATTGCGGAGATCAAATTCGTCAATCTTTAAAGATGATTGATGAGGAAGGAAAGGGGGTCCTGGTTTATATGCACCAGGAAGGGAGGGGGATTGGGCTGACCAACAAGATCAAGGCCTATGCCCTCCAGGACCGAGGGCTGGATACGGTCGAGGCTAATCTGGAATTAGGCTTCAAAGAAGACCTTAGGGATTATGGTATCGGCGCTCAGATTCTGCGCGATTTGGGAGTGCAAAAACTGCGTTTACTAACCAATAACCCGCGCAAGATTGTCGGCCTGCAAGGCTATGGCTTGACAGTGGTGGAGCGGGTCCCCTTGGAGGTGCCGCCCCATGAGTCCAACATCGGTTATCTCCGCACCAAGCAGGAGAAGCTAGGGCATCTCTTTTCCAAGCTGGAGACCCACCGCGAGAAGTAGGAGAACTCCAAATGCAAAATGCAAATTTAAAAATGCAAGGTTAATGAAAAAGGAAAGAGGATTTCGACTTTTACATTTTGCGCTTTTCATTTTGCAATGAATTATGGGTAGGGTGATCGAAGGTAAGCTCAATGCGCAGGGGATGAAGTTTGGTATCATCGTAAGTCGCTTCAACAATTTCGTCACGGATAGGCTCTTGGAAGGCGCCCTGGATGGCTTGAAGAGTCATGGGGGTGAAGAGGGGAACATCGATATCGTGCGTGTGCCAGGCGCTTTTGAGATTCCCCTCTTAGCGGAAAAGATGGCTGCCGGCGGCAAGTATGATGCCCTGATTTGTTTGGGGGCGGTGATTCGCGGGGATACTCCCCATTTCGAATATATCTCCGACTCCGTTACCAGAGGGATCGGTCACATAGTATTGCAGCATCGGGTTCCGATCTCTTTTGGGGTTCTTACCACGAATAACGTGGAGCAGGCCATGGAGCGGGCCGGCACGAAAACGGAAAATAAAGGGTTTGAGGCGGCACTCACGGCCATCGAGATGGCTAGTCTGAACCGGGAAATCCCCTAAATAGCGTTCAGCAGTCAGCCATCAGCTATCAGCCTAAAATTCTCTGCGCTGAAAGCTGACCGCTGATAGCTGACAGCTTTATCTTTCATGGGAATTAGACGAAAAGGCAGGGAACTCGCACTGCAGGCCCTTTATCAGATGGAGATGACCGGAGATGCCTCGCTCGCATCGTTGGAGCTTTTTTTGGGCCATTTCGAAGGGAACCCTAAGGCCAGAGATTTTGCCCGACGCCTGGTCCAGGGGGTGGTCAACCAAAGGCAAGAGATTGACCGGATCATCGAACAGTGCGCAGAACATTGGCGGCTCAAGCGAATGGCCAAAGTGGATCTTACCATCCTGCGTATGGCTACATACGAATTGCTTTTTTGCCCGGATATTCCGCTGAATGTGAGCCTGGATGAGGCCATTGAGATCGGCAAGCGTTACGGCTCGGGAGATTCGGCAACCTTTATTAATGGGGTGTTGGACCAAGTAGCGCAGGCGAGCGGCATGAAACAGTCGTCCGGTGGTTGAGCGATGGAGGAGAGGTACCAGCCCAAAAAGATCGAAGAGAAGTGGCAGCGGATCTGGGAGGAGCGAAAGAGCTTCCGGGTCACGGAGGATTCCCGCCTGCCGAAGTACTACCTTTTAGAGATGTTCCCCTATCCCTCCGGCCAGATCCACATGGGACACGTGCGCAACTATTCCATTGGCGACGTGATCGCGCGCTACAAGAGGATGAGGGGCTATAACGTGCTTCACCCGATGGGCTGGGATGCCTTTGGTCTCCCGGCTGAAAACGCTGCCATCGAACGTGGGGTCCATCCTGCCAAGTGGACGATGGAGAACATCGCCTACATGCGGGACCAGCTCAAAAAAATGGGCTTCAGCTACGACTGGGAGCGTGAGTTCGCCACCTGCGATGAGAGCTACTATCGCTGGGAGCAGCTCTTCTTCATCGAGATGTTCCGGCACGGGCTGGCCTATAAGAAGCTGTCGACGGTCAATTGGTGTGAAAAGTGTCGGACGGTCCTGGCGAACGAACAGGTGGAAGGGGGGAGGTGCTGGCGCTGCGAGCAAGAAGTGGGCGTGAGGGAGCTGGAGCAGTGGTTCTTCCGCACCACCGCCTACGCGGAAGAGCTGCTCGGAGAGCTGGACCACCTAACCGGATGGCCTGAAAAGGTTTTGGCGATGCAGCGGAACTGGATCGGGAAGTCCGTGGGCGCGGAGATCCTGTTCCCTCTGGTGGGCCGGGAGGAGGCGTTGAACGTATTTACCACCCGTCAGGACACGGTTTACGGGGCCACCTTTGTCTCGCTTGCGGTGGAGCACCCGCTGGCCCTGGAACTCTCCCGGAGCACCCCACAGGAACGGACCGTTAGAGAGTTCGTAGAACGGATCCAAAGAATCAATCAAACTCGCAGAGGAGCGGATGAGGCCGAAAAGGAAGGGCTCTTTACCGGAGCGTATTGCATGAATCCCTTCACCGGGGAGAAGATTCCTATCTACCTTGCTAACTTTGTTCTCATGGAATACGGGACCGGCGCGGTCATGGCGGTTCCCGCCCATGATCAGAGGGACTTCGAGTTCGCGCGAAAATACGGTCTCCCCGTCCGCGTCGTGATCCAGCCTCAGGGTAAGCGGATCAAAGCTGAGGAGATGGCAGAGGCCTTCGTGGAGGACGGCGTGATGGTATCGAGCGGCCCCTTCACCGGTCTCCCCAGCAGTGAAGGAAGAGAAAAGCTCGCCGCCTATCTCGAAGAGAAAGGTTGGGGAAAAAAAGACATCCGCTATCGTCTGAGAGACTGGGGCATCTCGCGCCAGCGCTACTGGGGCGCGCCGATTCCGATCCTCTATTGTGATTCCTGCGGCGCCTTGCCTGTCCCCGAAGGGGAGCTTCCGGTGGTTCTCCCCAAAGACGTGGAGTTTTCCGGCGAGGGAGGCTCCCCTCTGGCCAAGCTGCCGGAGTTTTTTAAGGCCTCCTGTCCCAAATGCGGCGGTCCGGCGAGAAGAGAAACCGATACGATGGATACCTTTGTGGAATCCTCATGGTATTTCGCCCGTTACGCTTGCCCGGATGAGCAGAGCGCGCCTCTGGATAAAGCCCGGGTAGCCTACTGGATGCCGGTGGACCAGTACATCGGAGGGATCGAGCACGCGGTTCTTCACCTGCTCTATGCCCGTTTTTTCACCAAGGTGTTGAGGGATCTGGGATGGATCGCGTTAGGAGAGCCGTTCACCAACCTTTTGACTCAGGGAATGGTCATCAAAGACGGGGCGAAGATGTCCAAGTCGAAGGGAAACGTTGTGGACCCAGATTTTTTGATCGAGCGCTATGGCGCCGACACGGCCAGACTCTTCGCGCTCTTCGCTGCTCCGCCGGAAAAGGATCTGGATTGGAGCGACCAGGGAGTGGAGGGGGCTTACCGTTTTCTCACCCGTTTGTGGCGCTTCGTTTCTCAGTATCGTGACGCCCTCGCTTCCGCGGCATCGGATCTTGACCCAAAGGAGCCTTCCCCGACCCTTCGAGAGTTGCGCCGCCAGATCCATCGCACCATCAAGAAGGTTACGGATGATATCGAGGGGAGGTTCCACTTCAATACGGCGATCGCGGCGGTTATGGAGCTGTTTAATGCCCTGAGTCTTGCGGGCAAAGATGAATCTGTATGGCAAGACGGTACCCCTCTCATCAAGGGAGGGGTGGAGACCCTTGTGGTTCTCCTCTATCCGTTTGTCCCTCATATGGCGAGCGAGCTGTGGGAGAGTTTGGGTCATCGAAACAGTTTGGAAGAGATCCGCTGGCCGGGTTATTCTGAAGAGGCGTTGGAAGAGGAGCGGTGGCTGATCGTGGTTCAGGTTGACGGGAGAGTGCGGGGCAGGATTACGGTGCCGGCGGATGCCAGCAACGAATTTATCGAAGCGGAGGCGTTGGCGGACCCGAAGGTCAAGGGTTTTCTCCACGGGAAGGAGATCCAGCGGGTGATCCAGGTTCCGCGTCGGCTCGTGAACATCGTTCTGGAGGGATGACGCCCTTGGCGATTTCAGATTGCACATCTCAAATTACAGATATCCTGAGATCACACCTTTGAGACTCAGCGTAGGAGGGGAAAGTGTCTAAAATCCAAAATCGAAAATCCAAAATCCAAAATTGGGCGGTCGTGATTTTTCTTTTGTGGGGAGGCGGTTGCGGTTATCAGTTTTCGAGCAAAGGGGCAGAGTTTCCCAAAGATGTCAAAACCGTTTTTGTCGAGACCTTTGCGAATCGAAGTCGGGATATGGGATTCGAAAGCGAGATCGCCTCGGCGTTGAAGAGCGAACTTCGCCAACGGGGCGAGCTCCGGGTTGTTGATCGACTGGAGCAGGCGGACGCCATATTGAGCGGCGTTGTCCGTTCCTTTGATAGCAGAGTTTTGTCGGTCAACCGTGAAGATGAGGTTCTTCAGTTCGAGATGGTGTTGGTGATCGACATGAGCCTAAGGCGGCGTGTTCCGGACGAACTCCTATGGCGCACCCAGGGAGCCAGGCTCTCAGAGCTCCATAGCGGCTCCAGAGGGGCTGTCGTTACGAGTTCGTCGGATTTCAAAACCGGGACCTTAAATCCGGGAGATGTCCGTCAGTTTACCGATATCCAGCTTACAGAAACCCTGAGACAAGAAGCCAGGGAGCGGCTGGCGGAGAAATTTGCCCGCGAGCTGCATCAGAGACTAATGGAGATGTTTTAGGTAGCAGTCAGCAATCAGCAGTGAACTCTCAGGCGAAAGCAGAAGCTGAAGGCTGATTCGCTGATGGGGACGAGGCTTGGGTTATTGGGTAGCGGCTATTTTATGGGCGGATCGTGTTAAACGCGACATCCAGCGTGAGGCGGTGTTAGGCTTAAAGATTCCTCGACTCACCGCTTTACCCAGGGCCCTGTTGACTTCTTTCAGTTGAACGGAGGCGCCGTTTCGGTCCTGAAGCTCGATTGTCTGTCTGACCTTTTTGATTAGGGTCCTTATTTTGGATTTGATCTCCTGATTTTTTACCCTTCTCTTTAAGCTCTGACGGTGTCGTTTGATTACCGATGGATGAACAGCCAAGGATTACCTCCTGAGGATTAGTTTCTCTTTTTTACCATTTGCCATTTAAGGAGTCAATGCAATCGAAGAGGTTGGGAGGATTTCTATTTTACCACAGCCCGGTCCACCATATCAGGCGCGAAATAGGGCCCTTTATGAGGAGGCAGCTTTAAGTAAAATTTCCCTAAGTGGCTGATATCGTGATGTTTTTTGTGCTGATAATTTGGGCAATCCGCTGGTCTAAGCGATTTTTAGGGCTATGATTTAGTCCCTCGGTGACTTATCAACAGCTTATACACAGTTTTTGTGAGTTTCGGGCTTTTATCTGTCTCAGGATGAATCGGTTATTAGGAAAAGATTTCTGTCGGAATTTTCCTCTCTGGAGTCTTTTTTTCCAGTTTGTCATAAATTTGATCGGCAGTTGGGCTGCTTAGAAATTTTTTCTTCCTTCTGATAGAATGACGATCGATCATGGAAAATATAATGAGAGAATCGAAACGCCCGAGATTGGTTGTTTTTAAGCTGATCCTCTGGAGCATCGCCAGTTTTTTCGTTTTGGGTGCCATCGGGGCCGGTGGATTGTTTTATTATTACGGCCACGATCTTCCCGGTCGTTTGGATCTCACATCCGCATATCAACCGTCAGTGGTCAGCACGGTTTATGATGTCCAAGGTCGTCCCATCGGCGAATTCTATCACCAGAGGAGAGTGGTTGTTCCTTTAGATCAGGTTCCGGCTCAGGTCATCCAGGCATTTCTTGCCGCAGAGGATGCCCGCTTCTTTAAGCACAAAGGAGTGGACGGGTTTGCCATTCTGAGGGCGGTTTTCTCCAACCTAAAAAGGGGGGAGATTCGCGAAGGCGGAAGTACGTTGACCCAGCAGCTCGTGCGCGGTTTCTTTCTCACACCGGAGAGGACGCTGAAACGCAAGATCCGTGAGGCGATCCTGGCTTTTCGTGTGGAACGGAATCATACGAAAGAGGAGATTCTCTACCTCTATCTGAACCAAGTCTATTTCGGCCACGGCAATTACGGTGTAGAGGCGGCGAGTAGGGATTACTTCGGCAAGGGAGTGGATCAGCTCAGTTTGGGGGAAGCCGCGTTGCTTGCGGGCCTTCCCCGTTCGCCAAGCCGGGGCTCTCCTTACCGGGACTTCTTCGCGGCGATGGAAAGGCAGCGCTATGTTCTCAAGAGAATGTACCAGGAGAGTTTTATTACCGAGGCGGCTTATCGCGAAGCTCTCGATACCTCTATCCGATTGACTCCGGCCCCTGTCCTCAATTCACAAATCGCTCCCCACTTCGTGGAATACATCCGTCAGACCATCGGGGATAGATACGGCTTTGATCCTCTTCTTCAAGGCGGTCTGCACATTTATACTTCTCTGGATACCGCGCTTCAGATGGCGGCCATGAAGACCGTGCGCGAGGGGTTGGATGAGATCCGCCTGAGGATAAGGAAAAAAGCCGGCCCGGGTGACCCAGGCAAAGGTGAGGTTGAAGGCGCGCTGCTCGCGTTGGATCCCCAAACGGGGTCGGTCCGGGCGCTCGTAGGAGGGCACGATTTCTCCCTCAGCGAATACAATCGCGCGTTGCAGGCCAAACGTCAGCCGGGAAGCGCCTTTAAACCGATTATCTATTCGGCCGCGCTGGAGAGTGGCTTATCGGAGCTATCGGTCGTTCGGGATGGGCCACTTAGCTTCCGCATGGCGCCGGGCAAATACTGGCGACCGCAGAATTATGGAAATCGATTTTTTGGACCCGTTACGCTCCGCAGCGCCTTGGCCCATTCTTTGAACAGCGTGGCGGTTCGTTTGGCGGATCGCATTGGATTGGAGCGGGTCATACGGCAGGCGCGGAAGCTGGGGATAGAGTCTCCCTTGGAGAAAAACCTATCCCTCGCCCTGGGCTCTTCTTCTGTCTCGGTTATCGAACTGGTTCGGGCTTATGCGGTGTTCGCCAACGGCGGTCAACTGGCGGAACCGTTATTTATCACCAAGGTGACGGACCGCGATGGGAGGGTGCTGGAGGAGAATGGTCCGAATCTGAAGCAGGTTCTCTCGCCGGAGGTCTCCTATGTGGTGACGGATATGCTGAAGAATGTGATCCGGAGCGGGACGGGAAGGGCGGCGGGCAAGCTAGGCTGGTATGTCGCCGGCAAGACCGGGACGACAAGTGAATACCGTGATGGCTGGTTTATTGGTTATACCTCCGATCTCATCGCCGGGGTCTGGGTTGGATACGATGACCATCGACCCGTGGGAGACAAGGAGACGGGTGCAAGGACCGCATTGCCGATATGGCTCGCCTTCATGACCGAGGCGGGTCAAGGGACCGGATCTCCGGATTTTCCGGTCCCGGATGGAATCGACTGGCTAGAGGTCAATCTCGGAGACGGTGGCTATCCGCTCCCTGTTTTCGAGAGTTCCCCGCTGACAAAAATCCCGGTTGTCAGCGGATTCAAGATAACCCCTCCAGCAGCCAGAAAAGCGCGAGGATCAGATCCGGTTCTTACCCGGGGAAAAACGGATCCCGACCAGGATTCCCCTGGTGGGACGGCCGTGCCCGGATCGTGACTCTTACCTCTTGCTCCCCCTTGCAAGTCCGATGCAGTTGTGTAATAAAAAATATGTTTTGTTGAAGAGTTTTCGATGTGCGAAAGGAGGTGAATCATGATGGGAAAGAGACTCGTTTTGTGGTCGGGTGTGGCCTTCTTTGCTTTGACTCTAGCGGTTGCCGGTTGCGGTAAGAAGGAAGAACCAGCTCCACCTCCACCGGCCCCTGCGCCAGCGGCGCCAGCGGCTCCGGCGGGCGGTGCGCCTGGTGAGCCTGGTGCGGTAGCCCCTGCTCCTGCAGGTGGTGAGGCGGCGCCAGCGGCTCCAGCTGAGACCAAGCCGGCGGAGAAGAAAGCAGAGGGAGCAAAAACCAAGTAAGGGTGAAATCGCCTTGCTCTGGTTTGAGCAGTCCGAAAAAGGGGGAGGGTAATCAACCTTCCCCCTTTTTTGCAATCAGAAAACTACTGGGTTTTTGTCAGCCGACAGGAGCGGTGCCATGTGGAGAGATCCCACCATGACCTTTACCGAGCACTTGGAAGAGCTCCGCTGGGGTCTCATCAAGTCCTTTGCGGCGGTCGTGTTAGCATTTTTCTCGTGTTTCTTTTTTTCCGACCGTATTGTGGCCTTTATGATTGCGCCATTGAAGCGGGGCCTTCAGCCGGGAGAAAGTTTGATTGGCACCGGAGTAACAGAGGCGTTCTTTTTCGAGATGAAAGTCGCCCTGGTGGCGGGCGTCTTTCTCGCCAGCCCGGTTATTTTTTACCAGATCTGGCGTTTTATCGCGCCGGGTCTGAACGAGAGTGAAAAAAAACTTGTTATTCCCTTTGTGTTTTTCACCTCTTTTTTCTTTATCGCGGGGGCCTACTTTTGTTACTGGGGAGTCTTACCCGTTGCCTTCCAATACTTCATAGAACAATACCGTTCGCTGGATGTCTCTCCCGAGATTCGCATCGGCGAGTATTTTACCTTTTTTTCGCGAATGGTACTGGCCTTTGGAATCACCTTCGAGCTACCGCTGTTCACTTTGTTCCTGGTTCGCTTGGGGATATGGGATTACCGTTTTATGTGGCGCACGTTTCGCTATGCGATTATCGTGATCTTCATTGTGGCCGCCATCTTGACGCCTGGCCCGGACATTGCCTCCCAGCTTCTCCTCGCGGTGCCATTGACGATACTTTATCTATTGAGTATAGGAGTGGCCTACGTCTGGCGCAAAGCAGAATGAAAACAATCTCATAAAGGATGGAAAGGAATCGTAGATCGTCATGATTTTATTTGTCATAGCTATTAGTTTTTGTTCCTTATTATTTGCCGTCTATTTGGCGCGCTACGTCTTACGCCATGACAGCGGGACCAAAGAGATGCAGGAGATCTCCAACGCTATCAAAGAGGGGGCGGAGGCCTTTCTGGCGCGGCAGAACAAGACCATTCTGCTGTTGGCCGCGCTTTTGGCCCTATTGATCTTTGTGCTGTACGGCTTTGTGCGCTCGTCTAATCCGGCGGATCCGGCGCCGCCTTTGGAACTCGCTTTTTGGACGACATTCTCTTTTGTCCTGGGAGCTCTCTGTTCCGTCATCGCCGGGTATGTCGGTATGTGGGTGTCGATCCGCGCCAATATCCGCACCGCCTCGGCGGTCCGGACCAGCCTCAATCAAGGCTTGCGCATCGCCCTGCGAGGAGGGGCGGTCTCCGGGCTCTTTGTGGTGGCGATGAGCCTTTTGGGGGTGGGCGGGCTTTATGCCCTGCTGGAGACGATGGGATATGATCCGCAGAAGATCCCCTTCACCATTGTGGGATATGCTTTTGGCGCCTCGTTTGTCGCCCTCTTCGCCCAGCTCGGGGGAGGGATCTACACCAAGGCTGCGGATGTTGGGGCCGATCTCGTGGGCAAATTGGAGGCAGGGATTCCTGAGGACGACCCGCGCAACCCCGCGGTCATCGCCGATCTTGTCGGAGACAACGTAGGAGACTGCGCGGGCCGCGGCGCCGATTTGTTTGAGTCCACTGCCGCGGAAAATATCGGCGCCATGATCCTGGGGGTGGGCCTCTTCTCCTATTTCGGGCTGCAGGGAATTCTCTTTCCTCTGGTGGCCCGCGCCTTTGGATTGATCGCTTCCATCGTTGGGATCATGATCGTCAAGACCGAAGAAAAGGGAGATCCCATGACGGCTCTCAACCGGGGTTATTATGTGACCAGCATCCTTGCCATCCTGGGCTTTTTTGTTGCTACCCGATGGCTGCTTGCGGTCGATCCCGTGGTTCACCCCGAGGCCGCTTCCGCATGGTTCTACTTTTTTCTCTGCGGGGTAGTCGGAATCGCCATGGCTCAGGCGTTCGTGTACATTACTCAGTACTACACCGAATATAAATACCGTCCCGTCAGGTCGATTGCCGAGGCCTCACAAACCGGTCCGGCAACCAACATTATCGCCGGAATTGCTGTGGGTCTGGAATGCACCGCCATTCCGGTCATCGTCATCTCGACCGCGATAATCGGCTCCTATTATCTCGGCAATATGAGCGGTGTCCCCCACGCCGGTCTATTCGGAACAGCGGTCGCTACGATGGGGATGTTGGGGACCGCGGCCTATATTCTGGCGATGGATACCTTCGGCCCGATCACGGACAACGCCGGCGGCATCGTCGAAATGAGCCAGCAGCCCGAGGAGGTGCGTAAAAAAACCGACCGCCTCGACGCGGTGGGGAATACCACCAAGGCCCTCACCAAGGGTTACGCGATTGGCTCTGCGGCATTGGCTGCCTTTCTGCTCTTTTCCGCCTATCTGGATGAAGTGGCCCATTACGGGCTCAAGCTGGAATCCGTCAATATCGCCAGGCCGGAGGTTTTCGTCGGCGGGCTTTTGGGCGCGATGTTGGTCTTTCTCTTTTCCGGCCTGGCGATCCGCGCGGTAGGAAAGGCGGCTTTCTACGTGATCAATGAAGTGCGAAAACAGTTCCGGGAAAACCCCGGTATCCTCAAAGGCACGTCCAAACCGAATTACGCTCGCTGTGTGGACATCGTGACTGTGGGAGCTTTGAAAGAGATGATTCTCCCCGGTCTCATAGCCATAGGGATGCCTGTCGCTGTTGGCATTATCTTCCGTCTCTTTGGCGTAGGGGCGGAGGCGGTCGCGGCGTTTCTAATGGTCGGTACCATCGCCGGAATCCTGGTCGCCACCTTTTTTAATAACAGCGGCGGCGCCTGGGACAACGCGAAGAAATTCATCGAGAGTGGGCAATACGGCGGCAAAGGGTCCGATGCGCACAAGGCAGCAGTGGTGGGGGACACGGTTGGTGATCCTTTTAAAGACACTGCCGGCCCCAGTCTTCACGTGCTGATCAAGCTCCTCAGCACGATCACGCTGGTGCTGGCGCCGCTGTTTGTTTAGCAGGCCGCTGAAAAAGGACCATTTGCCCTTCGAGTTACCTCAGGGTGGTGAGCGTGTCGAATCACCATCAGCCGGCCTGGAGCATCTTTCCGGTCCGATGCAATACAGCCGTCTTACGCTCGCCAGAGAGCCAATAGTGTCTCTGTGCTACGCTTGAACCTCCTCGTCTGGTGCATCGGTCCTTCAAGATACCCCCTTCTTTAACATCCTGGCCTGAGATTGACATCCTGGCTCATCCTCGGATAGTCTTGCGCCAAATTCGTCGGTCAGGAGCGGTTATGGAGTTACCCAATTACGAGTTCACCGACCCCCAGAATCAGACCGTCAGCCAGCTTGCCAGCCGGATGAAATGGGTCGGGGTCTTTTTTGTTGCCTTGGGCCTGGCATTCGGGCTGCTTGGCGTTGCCGGCCTGGTCGCAACCGAGGGGGCCGTGGATCTAATCGTCAAGCCGATGATTTTTGTAATGGTCGCGGTCATTTTTTTCTTGAGCGGAATCTGGACGGTAAATGCCGCCAGATCATTCACGCTGATTGTCCAAACGACAGGCAGCGACATTCTGAACCTTATGAATGCCCTGGGTACCTTACGGAAACTCTACTACATGCAATTTTGGCTTATCATCATTAGCCTGGTTGCCCTTCTCATTGCCTTTGCAATCTTCCTTGTTATGGGCGTCCTCTAACCCCGGCTCCCGGTTTAATTTTCGCCTCAAGTTGTGTAAGGTTAAGTGTGCGCTTGTGCCCGGATGGTGAAATTGGTAGACACACGGGACTTAAAATCCCGAGGATCCGCAAGGGTCCGTGCCGGTTCAACTCCGGCTCCGGGCACCAAACTCAATCACTTAGCTCCGTGTGAGCTTCGTTATCGCGTACTCCCTCGAAGGAGATTGATTTTATGGACGCTGTCGGATGGATTTTTCTACTTACCCTCATTATCATCTTGGCCGGTTATGCCTATCACAAGGGGACCTACAATCCCTTCAAAGCCCTCTGGGATGATCTGAGGAAGTCCCGCTAGCATTCAATCCGCGCCCCGTTATACCCGATTCTGGGTTTCACGCCCTCACCGGCCTTTCTGACGAAGGAGGGCCTCGGCAAATACCCTCAGAACCTCTAAGAGTTTTTTTACCAGGCTTTCATGATGTGACGTTACGGCTAAGAGCACGAGGCCCAACAGAATAACGGCTATCAGGAAAACCCACTCTCGGTCGGAGTATCGAACCCCAATCGTCCCCAAAGGGCCGTTGTAGAAGAATTCTATGATCATCACGGCCTCCTGCTCAAATTCCCGCTAATCAGGCCGTCAACGCCTGATACATGTTCCGCCTCACAAGATTGTTGAGTCATAGAAGTCTGACCCTGCCAATCTCCCCTAAAGCACCTTCTACCCCTGTATTTATGTGATTCGGGGGGGGTATCGTAGGCTCATGTCGCGCTTTACCCGTAGGCAGGCAAAAAAGCGGAAGGAGCTAGACAATGCGGTAGTGCTTTCTTTCCTGTTAGAAACCCCTGAGTTTAAGCGTAATCGTGAACGTATACAGCGGCTAATAGCTCAGGTAGAAGGCTCAAACATGAGTGAGACAGAGAAGATGAAATACGAGCTAGCCTTGATGTACGCGCTAGCATACAAGTGGGGTGCTCCTTTCCTGCTCAACGTGCCTGAGCTTTTCTGGCGAGAGCATGGAAAGTTAGACCTAAGCAACGGTATCAAGGATGGCCAGTTTTTCCTGGGAGGAGATCCACCGTATTAAAGTCCTATTGCTCTAGAGCGAGCGGCCAGGCATAGGCAGATCAGGCTACGCAAGTCGATACTCCTACAGCTAAAGGCCTACAAGCTACGGGAGGCAGGAATCAGCCCAAAGACGGATAAACGGCTCAACACGCTGGACGATATTAGGGTAGCGCTAGGCAAGTCCATCCCGACAATCCAGAGCTACCTACGGGCCGCTGAACGGATAGTTGGACTAAAGAAGGCCACACGATCACGCAGAGGCGGTTACATGCGGGAGCGCACGGTCGGACTCGTGACATATGGCAGCCAGGAGAACTACTCTCACGGGTCGAGCTATGGAACTATGGAGGCGCTTATTGATGCCTGAAGAGAGGCACTGAAGCAACTTAGCAAGGAGCCTCAAGGCCAAGGTAGCGAGGAGACCGCGTAAGGCAAGAGGCGCTACGGGAAACGCTTCCTCAGTGGCATTTCCGTTAGGGCTGCGCCTCTTCGTTTTTCTTTCTTCGGTCATATTCCATTGCAGCAAAACCCGACAAAGTAACCGAGGGCCGGTCTGGAAACTCGGCGATAATACGGAGATTGCCACCCATCGCTTCAATGTAGCGGCGGAGGGTGGAAATCAACAGGTCAGTGCGCTTTTCGATACGGCAAACTCCGTCCTGCCCAATGTGGAGGAATTCAGCCATGTGCTCTTGTGTCAAGTAGTGTGCTTGCCTCAGGTCCCGCAAAGTCTGTTCTTCGGCAATCAGATAGGCAGCACGGGTCTCAATTTTTTTCTGACGTTCCGCGCCTAACGTTTTCATTTTGTCTCTCAATGTCTTTGCCATCGCTATCTCCTTTCGTCTTTCAGCCGGGCGAGGTGTTGATCGAATCGCTCGTCGGCTTTACGGATGAGTTGCTTGTAGAACTTCCTCTCGCTAACGCCCGATTTGTCGCCGCAGACCAGCAGGATTGCTTGTCGTTGCGGGTCAAAAGCAAAAGCCACGCGCCATACACCGCCGTCTGCTTGAAACCGTAGTTCTTTCATGTTGGGGTGGCGCGATCCGTTCAATGTGTCCACACGCGGTCTCCCTAGCGTCGGTCCAAACTGTTCCAGCAATTTGGCATGCGCCAGCATCTCGTTCTGGACAGTCTCCGGTAGTTCATCAAATTCCAGCTCGAAGGCTTCATCAAACTGGACAACCCAACTCATGACCAATTATGCATCTGAAGTCATATGTTGTCAAGTACATATAAACGAAAAATGGCTAGTCTTGTCAGCGCGTGCATGGCTTATCATAACTCTGGCCTTTACCACCCAGGTCAACTGACACAAAAAAAGCTCAACGCAGACAAGGAGAAAGTGGCTTTAACCAAGGGTAAAAACGCAGACCTTGGAGACCCAGGGGGGTTAATAGGGTGACTGTAGCCGGAAAGCTAATATTTTTATATGCTTGTCACCATTTTAGGGCGGGTTAACATGGTTGTCAGCTTGGACCGGGTGAAAAGCCAATCAAGAAAGAGGAAAAGAAGTAAAGGCAAAAGACCGGAAGAGACACCACCGGCTTTATAGGCCACCTAAAACAACTAAGCCAGCCCACTAGTGTTCCTTGAAGCCCCAGGCAATCCAGCGCACTAGGTAGAACACTCCCCACGGGATCGCGCCAAGCCCCAAACTCAGGAGAGTACCCCATATGAGAGGGAGCAGGGCCAACGTGTAGGATTGAGTGTTCATCCCTGCGGCCCAGTAGGAGGAAAATGGCAGCCAATATGACGGCACATCAATGAAGAATGTTGAGTAATGTGTCGATGCAAAGTAAGCAAAGCATACAAACGGATCTAACTTTGCATGTGAGCACTCCATAAAATTGTTCGTTGCAGACACGTATTGAACAGTCTTGTAGATCTCATAGCCCGTCACTGCAAGACCCGCGCTAGCGGCTACGACAGATATAGTTACTTAAATCCTGCGTGAATGCCTGACTGAGTATTCCGTTCAAATTGGCTATTCTCCTCTGGAAGCCTTGCCTTCTTTACGTCACTTTGATGTAATAGTTGGACCTAACTAAAAGTTAGGTT
>Ga0082335_1001778_pt1 | contig 43472 bp, 39 predicted proteins | sample Subgrocontami58m_FD_72375 | JGI IMG/M metagenome (GOLD analysis project Ga0082335, IMG submission 72375) | Subsurface groundwater microbial communities from S. Glens Falls, New York, USA - GMW37 contaminated, 5.8 m (SPADES assembly) (version 2) ...
CTCCAGCAACGGCAGACTGGTGTCATAGTCGCGCCGGATCGTGATGCCCTGCGGATACTCGGCGACGATCAGGCTGCGCACCCGCTCGAGCACTTCGTGGATGTTGAGCGGCGCATTCTGCGGCAGGCGGTGCGGCGTGAGCAGACGGTCCATCAGCAACTGCAGGCGATCGGCTTCCTTCATGATCACCTGGGTGTATTCGTGCAGGCTCGCGCGCTCGAGTTCGCGTTCGAGCAGTTGTGCGGCGCCGCGGATGCCGCCAAGCGGATTCTTGATCTCGTGCGCGAGATTGCGGATCAACTCGCGATTGGCCTGGCCCTGGTCGAGCAGGCGCTCCTCGCGCGAGATTTTCAGCTGCTGCTCGATATGACGGAATTCGAGCAGCGTCATATGGGCGGAGCGCTCGATTGCGGGTACCGGAGTTTCCAAATCGACGGGCGAGATGGTGCAGCTCAAATGCAGTTTGCTGCGTCCGGCCGCGCCCAGTTCGAGATCGTGTTCGGTGTAGCTGCAGTTGTTGGCGCGCGCGTACTCGATTGCGCTCCCGAGCACGCGGTCGTCTGCAAAGATATCAGCCAGGGTATGCCCCACCAGCGCCCGGGTGCTGAGTTCAAACAGGTTTTCCGCGGCGGCGTTCGCGTAACGCACGGTCAACTCCCGGTCAACCAGCATGATCGCCGTCGCGAGAAAATCGAGTCCTGCTAATGCTGCGGCCGCCATCGTCTGGAGAACAAACAAGATAGTAGGTTGAGCAAAAAGCGCGCCAGCGGGACAGAGTGAGGCACCGGAAAAATCATGACTCGGCATGGGAGCGGTGCGCCGGAGCGTGCGCCCGCTATCTGCTGTTGGCGAGTTCTTTCCGGAGGCTCTCGATATTGACTTCGTGCAGCCGGACCCTGGTTTCATAGGGCTTGAGCCGCTCTTCGACCCGTGCATAGTTCTTCTCGCTGCCCAGGCGCGTACTCTGCTGCTCGGCGAGCTGCTTTCTTGCCAGTTCGAGCTGCTGTTGTTCCTGCGCGAGCTCCTGTTCGAGGATCTTGCGGCGGGCTGCATCGCGTTGCCTCTGGGTGTCGGTTCCGACGCTGGGAAAGCTGGGGGGCTTTGGCTGCGCCTTGATTGCCGGCGGGGCGGTCGCGGTATTGATTGGCTCGAGGTTCAACGCTTTGCACCCCTTGGCATCAGACCTGACGTTGGTGTAGCGGGTATTGCCGTCCTGGTCGACGCACTTCCACATCTCGGCGTGTACCTGCGGCGCCGCAAATGCCAGCACCATCAATAACGGCATTCTCATCACGATCCTCGGGGTAGCTCTCAAAAGCAACGGCCAAGACCGTTCACGGTTGACCCTGCCAGGCCCAAATTGTGAGGCTAAGTCTATGTCATAAAAACACTATTTACAACGCTGTTCACGCCTGCGCGCGATCCGCTCAAACGCAACAGGGCGGGAATTCCCGCCCTGTCCAGTGTCACGCTGCCCGCCGCTTACAGGCTGTAATACATCTCGAACTCAACCGGGTGAGTGGTCATGCGGAAGCGGGTGACCTCCTCCATCTTGAGCGCGATGTAGGCATCGAGCATGTCGTCCGAGAACACGCCGCCGCGGGTCAGGAACTCGTGGTCCTTGTCGAGATGCTCCAGCGCCATCTCGAGCGACGAACACACGTTAGGCACTTTCTTCGCCTGCGAGGGCGGCAGATCGTAGAGGTTCTTGTCGATCGGATCGCCGGGGTGGATCTTGCTCTGCACCCCGTCGAGCCCCGCCATCATCATCGCGGTAAAGGCGAAGTAGGGATTACAGGTCGGATCCGGGAACCGTACCTCGACGCGGCGCGCCTTCGGATTGGTCACGTACGGGATGCGGCATGCCGCCGAGCGATTGCGCGAGGAGTAGGCGAGATTGATCGGCGCCTCGAATCCGGGAACCAGCCGTTTGTACGAGTTGGTGCCCGGATTGGTGATCGCATTCAATGCCTTGGCGTGCTTGATAATGCCTCCGATGTAAAACAATGCGAATTCCGACAGGCCCGCATAGCCGTTGCCGGAGAACAGATTCTGGCCGCCTTTCCAGATCGACTGGTGGACGTGCATTCCCGAGCCATTGTCCCCGACAATCGGCTTCGGCATGAAAGTCGCGGTCTTGCCGTAGGAGGCGGCAACCATGTGCACCGTATATTTGAGGATCTGCATCCAGTCCGCGCGCTTCACCAGTTTTTCGAACTTGGTGCCGATTTCGCACTGGCCGGCCGCGGCGACTTCGTGGTGGTGCACTTCGACTTCGACGCCCTGCTGCTCGAGCGCGAGGCACATGGCGTTGCGGATGTCCTGCAGCGTGTCCATCGGCGGCACCGGAAAATAGCCGCCCTTGACCGGTGCGCGGTGCGCCATATTCCCGGCTTCGTATTCCTCGCCCGACGACCACGGCGCTTCCTCGGACTTGATCTTGACCCCGCAGCCCGACATGTCGACATTCCAGGTCACTGAATCGAATATGAAGAATTCGGGCTCGGGGCCGAAATAAGCCGTGTCGCCGAGGCCGGTCGATTTGAGATAGGCCTCGCCGCGCTTGGCAATCGAGCGCGGGTCGCGGTCGTACCCTTTGCCGTCCGACGGCTCGATCACGTCGCAGGAAATATTGAGCACGGGTTCGTCGGTGAACGGGTCCATGCGCGCCGAATCGGGATCGGGCATCAGCAGCATGTCGGAGGCCTCGATGCCTTTCCAGCCGGCGATCGATGAGCCGTCAAATGCGTGGCCGTCGGTGAATTTCGCCTCATCAAAAGCTTTGACGGGAACCGACACGTGCTGCTCCTTGCCACGCGTGTCCGTAAATCTGAAATCGACAAACTTGACCTCGTTGTCCTTGACCATCTTCATTACATCGGCTACTGCCATTGTTTTCTCCCTAACTGAGCGTGTTTATTGAAAAGCTGAAGACCCTGGGCGCTGGATTTAGCACGAAATATGCCAATCCAAAACGCAACCAAGGCATTGTGCCACAAGTGGTTTCTGGTTCGGCATCGACATGTGACGCACTATTTTGGTGCGGACAGAATATTTGCGCTCTATTTTAGTGCAATTATATAACTTCGCCACTCGTGTAAGATTCGGCTTCGATTTTTTGATTTCGGATACGCAAATGGCAGACGTTGAGGAAATTCTGAAGACCGCCCGGGAGCGCGCCCGCCAATCCGGGCTGCCTTATGCAGGAGCGCTCACGCCGCGCGAAGCCTTCGGCCTGTGGCAGCAAGTCAAGGGCGCGCAACTGGTTGATGTTCGCACCAAAGCGGAGTTCGACTGGGTCGGACGCGTCCCCGGCGCGATTGAAATCGAGTTTTCCCTTTATCCCGGGAATGTACGCAACCCCGGATTTCTCGCACAACTCGAAGGCGTCGCCGACAAACACGCGCCGGTGATGTTTCTGTGCCGCAGCGGCGGGCGCTCGCATCACGCGGCGACACTCGCAACGCAGGCGGGTTACTCCGAGTGCTATAACGTGCTCGAAGGATTCGAAGGTGACCGGGACACCAACGGTCACCGCAAAACCATGGGCGGCTGGTGCGCAGCCGGACTTCCCTGGGTGCAGGGTTAGCTTTACCCCGCTGACCAGTCGACCCACCCGGTGTAACCGGTTACCAGCACCGCGATGCCGAACGCGATGCGATACCACGCGAACACCGTGAAATCGTGGCTCGCAATATAACGCAGCAGCCAGCGCACGCACAGGAATGCGGAGACGAACGACGCCACCGTCCCGACCGTGAATACCCCGATGTCGCCGGCGTCGAAGAGTGCGCGGTGCTTGTAAAAATCGTATGCGCCGGCCGCAATCAGCGTCGGCACCGCCAGGAAAAACGAGAATTCGGTCGCCGCGCGCCGCGACAGGCCGAACAGCAACCCGCCGATGATGGTGGCGCCGGAGCGCGAAGTGCCCGGGATCAGCGCGAACGCCTGCGCGCAGCCGACCTTGAGAGCGTCCGTCCAGCGCATATCGTCCACCGACTCCACCGTAATCCGGTGCTCGCGCCGCTCCGCCCACAGGATCACGAAACCGCCGACGATGAATGCGATGGCAACCGGCACCGGCCTGAAAAGCACCGCCTTGATAGTGCTGCCGAACGCGAGCCCCAGCACGGCAGCGGGTATGAACGCGATGACAAGATTCATGACGAACTGCCGCGCGCCGCGGTCGCGGGCGAGACCGGCAATTACGCCGGCGAACTTCGCGCGGTACTCCCAGATGATCGCCAACATCGCGCCGGTCTGGATGACGATCTCGAATACCTTGCCCTTCTCGTCGTTGAAATCGAGCAGATCGCTGGCGAGGATCAGGTGACCGGTGCTCGACACCGGCAGAAATTCGGTCAGCCCCTCGACCACGCCCAGTATCAGGGCCTTGAACAGCAACGCTAAATCCATAGCCTGCCATTGTAGCGGTTAAACGGCTTCCAAACTCAGGCCTTGCTGTAGATCTCGGCGCCTTGCTTCACGAACTCCGCGGCTTTTTCCTCCATTCCTTTCGCGAGCGCTGTTTGCGTGTCAACACCCTGCTGCGCCGCGTAGTCGCGCACGTCCTGCGTGATTTTCATGGAGCAGAAATGCGGCCCGCACATCGAGCAGAAATGCGCGAGCTTGGCGCCTTCCTGGGGCAGCGTTTCGTCGTGGAACTCCTTGGCCTTGTCGGGGTCGAGCCCGAGATTGAACTGGTCGTCCCAGCGGAACTCGAAGCGTGCTTTCGACAACGCATTGTCGCGGATCTGCGCGCCGGGGTGCCCCTTCGCCAGATCCGCGGCGTGCGCCGCGATCTTGTACGCCATGATGCCGTCCTTGACGTCGTTCTTGTCGGGCAGTCCGAGATGCTCTTTCGGCGTCACGTAGCACAGCATCGCCGTACCGTACCAGCCGATCATCGCCGCGCCGATCGCGCTGGTGATGTGGTCGTAGCCGGGCGCGATGTCGGTGGTGAGCGGTCCCAGCGTGTAGAACGGCGCTTCCTTGCAGTACTTCAACTGCAGATCCATGTTCTCCTTGATCAGATGCATCGGCACGTGGCCCGGGCCCTCGATCATCACCTGCACGTCGTGCCGCCACGCAATATCGGTCAACTCGCCAAGCGTTCTCAGCTCCGCGATCTGTGCTTCGTCATTGGCATCGTAGCCTGATCCCGGGCGCAACCCGTCGCCGAGCGAGAACGCGACGTCGTAGGCTTTCATGATCTCGCAGATGTCCTCGAAATGCGTATAAAGGAACGATTCCTGGTGATGCGCGAGGCACCACTTCGCCATGATCGAGCCGCCGCGCGAAACGATCCCGGTCATGCGTTTCGCGGTCATCGGAATATAAGCCAGCCGCACCCCCGCGTGAATGGTGAAGTAATCGACGCCCTGCTCGGCCTGCTCGATCAGCGTGTCGCGGAACATTTCCCACGTCAGCTCCTCGGCGCGGCCGTCCACTTTTTCGAGCGCCTGATAAATCGGCACCGTGCCGATCGGCACCGGTGAGTTGCGGATGATCCACTCGCGCGTCTCATGGATGTTCTTGCCGGTCGACAAATCCATCACCGTGTCGCCGCCCCAGCGCGTCGACCATGTCATTTTCTCGACTTCTTCGGCAATCGAACTCGACAGCGCGGAGTTGCCGATATTGGCGTTGATCTTGACCAGGAAGTTGCGGCCGATGATCATCGGCTCGGTTTCCGGATGGTTGATGTTGGCGGGTATGATGGCGCGGCCGCGCGCGACTTCGTCGCGCACGAATTCCGGCGTCATCACCTTGGGAATGGCGGCGCCGAAACTTTGCCCCGCATGCTGGCGGGTGATCAGTTCGGTGAGCCCGTCGCGGCGCTGGTTCTCGCGGATCGCGATGTATTCCATCTCGGGCGTGATGATGCCTTTGCGGGCGTAATGCATTTGCGACACGTTCATGCCCGGTTTGGCGCGGCGTGGCTGGCGCTTCAGGTTAAAACGCAGCTCGGCGAGCTTGGCGTCGGCCGCGCGGCGGCGCCCATATTCGGAGGTCAGGTCCGGCAGGCGTTCGGTGTCGTTGCGCTCAGCTATCCAATGCTCGCGCAGCGGCGCGAGACCCGAGCGGATGTCGATTTTCACCGCCGGATCGGTGTACGGGCCCGAGGTATCGTAGACGTAAATCGGCGGGTTCTTTTCCGCGCCCATGCCGGCCGGCGTATCCGACTGGCTGATTTCGCGCATCGGCACCTGCAGGTCGGGCCGCGAGCCCTGCACATAGACCTTGCGGGAGTTGGGCAACGGCTTGACCGCCGCTTGATCGACGTGCGCCGTGGCGCTGAGAAATTTGGGGTTGGCGTTCATGCTCGTGCTCCTCTCGTATGGCGCGCAACACGGCGCGCGCAGGCTGCGCCCGGGCACTGCGTTGAGGCAAGGAGGTGGGAGAGGATGCCCGCACCACGCTTCCCTACGACGGCATTACCCGTATCAGGTTGTAAGGGACTCTCTCACCCTGACCGGCACCCCGGCCAAGGACCCCTAACGTGTAGTCGATGACGCTACTGGATTTATGCGATAATTGCAAGCCCCGAAGCCCGTAATTAACTCCCCCTGCCCCCATCCCAGTCATGAATACACAGCTAACCGTCGAACGCGCGCGTTTCAACATGGTCGAGCAGCAGATCCGGCCGTGGGAAGTGCTGGACCAGGAAGTGCTCGATCTGCTGTTTGCGGTGCGGCGTGAAGAGTTCGTGCCCGCGCAATATCGCGATCTCGCTTTCGTCGACATGGAAATCCCGCTCGCGGATCACGCAAAAGCGGGCGAAACCATGCTGGCGCCCAGGCTCGAGGCGCGCATGCTTCAGGAACTCGCGGTCAGGCCGGGCGACCGTATCCTGGAAGTCGGCACCGGCAGCGGCTACATGACGGCGCTGCTCGCCAAGCGCGGCGGACACGTCCATAGCGTCGAAATCGTCCCCGAATTCAGCGCGCAGGCGGCGGCCAGGCTCGACGCACATGGCATCACCAATGTTACCCTCGAGGTTGGTGACGCCGCGCGCGGCTGGGACCGCCGCGCGCCCTACGACGTGATCGTGCTGACCGGATCGGTGCCGGTGCTGGCGGATGCGTTCCAGCGCAGCCTGAATCCGGGCGGCCGTCTGCTGGCAGTCGTCGGAGAAGCGCCGGTCATGGAGGCACGCCTGATCGTTTGCGCCGGCAGCGGCGCCTGCAACGCGCTCGGGCTGTTCGAGACCTGCATCCCCGCGCTGCGCAATGCGCCGCAGCCGGAAAGATTCGTATTCTGATTTGACCGGCGGCGTTGCCGCCCGGTCCCCTGCCGCCGCAACATCGGGATTACGCAAATGCTGAAGCGATCTGCTTTGATGTGCGGAATGCTGGTAAGCGTCATGAGCCAGCCGGCGCCCGCCGCGGATCTGCTTTCGATCTTCCGCGAAGCTCAGACGGCGGATGCAGTGTATGCGGGAGCGCGCGCCTCCTATCTGGCCGGACAGGAGAAGCTGCCGCAGGGGCGGGCAGGGATACTGCCGGCGGTCACCTTGTCGGCCAACACCCAGTATAACGAGCGCGACCTGCAGTTTCGCGGCGCCGGGGCGCCCGGCTCTGCGACTACGCGTTTCAATTCGAACAGTATCAACGTGGTTGCTACCCAGCCGTTGTTCCGCTTGCAGAACTGGATCACCTACGAGCAGGCAAAGAACCAGGTTACACAGACGGAGGCGGCCTTTCTGCAGGTCTCCCAGGACTTGATCGTGCGGGTGGCGCAGGCCTATTTCGACGTGCTCCTGGCCGAAAACAACGTGGCGCTCGCGGCGGCGCAAAAGACGGCGTTTTCCGAACAGCTGGCCCAGGCGCGGCGCAACTTTGAAGTCGGCACCGCCACCATCACGGACGCCAACGACGCCCAGGCGCGCCACGATCTCGCGGCGTCGCAGGAAATTGCCGCCGGGAACGACCTCGAAATCAGGAAGCAGGCGCTGCGCCAGATCACCGGCCGGATTGCGCCGGAACTGGCTAAACTCTCGAGCCGCTTCACCCCCGCGCTGCCCAACCCCGACAACATGGACAACTGGGTCGAGCAGGCGGGCGCCTCGAGCCTGCAGGTGAAAGTCGCGCAGGCAGCCCTCGACATCGCCACTCAGGAGGTTTCCAGGAACCGCAGCGGCCATCTGCCTACGCTTGATGCGGTGGCCTCTTACAGCGAATCGGCCCAGGCCGTGGGCATACAGGGCGGGGCTGGATTCGACAACACCACCAAGTACATCGGGCTGCAGCTGGCAGTGCCCATTTACCAGGGCGGTCTCACCACTTCCAAAGTCAGGGAAGCGCTGGCGAACGAGGAGAAAGCGCGGCAGGACCTCGAGAACACCAAGCGTACTGTAGCGCACAGCACCCGCTCCGCTTTTCTTGGCGTCACCAACGGCGTCGCGCAAATCAGGGCGCTCGAGGCGGCCCTCATTTCTTCCCAGAGTTCACTCGACTCGACGCGGCTCGGCCAGGAAGTGGGCGTGCGAACGCAGGTCGATGTGCTGAACTCAACTCAGCAGCTGATCAGCACGCGGCGCGACTACGCGCAGGCAATCTACGCGTACGCGATCAACGTGTTGAAGCTGAAGGCTGCAGCCGGCACGCTGACCGAAGACGACCTCGCCCACGTCAACGCGTGGCTGGAAAAATAACGTCTAGAATTTCAGCATCCCGAGAATTTTTTCAGTCGCGCCCTGATGGCTGCGCGCAAACTGGAGACCGGCCTGCGCCATGCGCTGCGCGCGCGCCGGATCCCGCATCAGCTCGGCCGCCGCGGCAATCGCGCCCCATGCATCCTCAACCCGCAATGCGGCGCCGGCGGCGACGGCAAACTGCGCCGCCTCGGCAAAGTTATACGTGTGCGGCCCGATGATGACCGGCCTGCCGACCGCGCAGGCCTCGATCAGGTTGTGCGCGCCGAACGGCAGCACGCTGCCGCCGATGACGGCGACGTCGCACGCCGCGTAGTAAGCGAACATCTCGCCCATGGTATCGCCGAGCACGACGCGGGTTTGCGCGGCAACCGCCTGCCCCGCACTGCGCCGCTGAAACGCCACGCCCCCGCGCCCGAGCAGCGCCGCGACCTCGTCGAAGCGCTGCGGGTGGCGCGGCACGATCACCGTCAGCAGCTGCGGGATCGCGATAGCCTGCAACGCCTCAAGCAGCAGCGCCTCCTCGCCTTCGCGCGTGCTGGCAAGCAGCAGCACGGGCCGCGACCTGCCCCACGCGGCGCGCCATGCATCGCCCTGCGCCACCAGTGCCGCATCGGGCATGATGTCGAATTTGAGATTGCCGGTTACCTCGACCACTGCGGCGCCGAGAGCCTTGAGGCGCGCGGCATCGGCATTGCTTTGCGCGGCGATGCCGGTCAGCTCATTCAGGCTCACTGCGGCAAACCGGCCGAAACGCTGATACTTGCGGAAAGATTTCTCGGACAGCCGCGCGTTGACCAGGTAAACCGGTACATCGCGCGCGCGGCATGCGTGGATCAGATTGGGCCAGATTTCGGTCTCGAGCACCAGGCCGCACGCCGGCTTGAAATGATCGAGAAAGCGCTCGACCGCGAATGGAAAATCATACGGCAGATAGCAGCGCAGCACGCGCTCCCTGAACAGCGCGTTTCCGGTTTCCCGTCCGGTCGGCGTCATGTGCGTCAACAGGATGCGATGGCGCGGATACCGGCGCTGCAGCGAGTCGATCAGCGGTTCCGCCGTGCGCGTCTCGCCGACCGATACCGCATGCACCCAGATCAACGGCTGTTCGGCCGCCACCGCATAGCGCCCGAAGCGCTCGGCAAGGTGCTCCAGATACGCGCGCTGCCGGCGCGCGCGCCACACCAAATGCGCGAGTGCGCGCGGCAGCAGCGCGTAAAGCAGCAACGTGTAACCGAAGCGCGACTTGATCATGATGCAAGCTTCTCGGCCACAGTTATCACCTGCGACGGCGTCGGCGCGCGTCCGATGCCACCCAGGTTAACGGCGCGGGCGCAACCGTAAATCCCGGTCGCCGCCGGATCGGTTCCGCAATAAACGCCCACGGTAGGAGTACCGAGCGCCGCGGCCAGATGCGCGAGTCCGGTATCGACGCCGACAACAGCCTTCGCTCCGGCAAACAATCCACCGAGATCATCGAGGCTCAGCAAGGGTGGCACTGCTGCCGCGCGTAATTTCCGGGCGATGCGTTCGCTGCGCCCGCGCTCGCGTTCACTGCCCCATGGCAATACGCAACTCACCCCGCTGGAATTAAAGGCGTCTCCGAGCGCGACCCAGTTCGATTCATCCCATAATTTGTAGTTGCCGCTGGTCGCGTGCAGCAGCACCACGTATGCGCCTGCCGCAAGCCAGCCAAAACGGCGCGGCGCGGTGCTGATGCCGTAGGCGCAGCCTGCCGGTACCTCGTAGCCCAGCGTCTGCGCCAGCAACCGGCGGTTTCTTTCCACCGCGTGCAATTCCCACGAGATGCTGAAAGTGCGGTCGTAGAGCCAGGCGAGCGGCTCGCGCGAGCTGCGCCTGTCAAACCCGTAGCGCGTGCCGCGGGCCGCCAGCGCGATCAGCGCGCTCTTGAACAAGCCCTGTGCGTCAACGATTGCGTCATAGGGTTGCTCGCGCAGATTGCGCACGCACGCCGCGATCTCGCCGTAAGTTCGCCCCCGCCACAACGCGCGGCGCCAGCGCCGGATTGCAACGGGAATCACGGCAGTGACGCCGGCATGCAGGCGCGGAACCGCCGCAAAGGGTTCCTCCACCGCCCAGTCGAGCCGCGCGTCCGCCGCCACGGTTCGAACGTCGCTGACGGCGGGCAAAGCATGAATCACGTCGCCGAGCGATGAGGTCTTGACCAGCAGGATGCTTTTAGCCATCGATGTGAAGCGGCGACGCGACGATAACGCGCGTAGCCTACACTCAAACTCTCAATCCGCATAGAATAGGCGCCGTTCGTGCGTTGCGTGCCGCAGCGCTGCAACGATCCTGGTCTGCCGAGAAATATGCAACCGTATAACCCATGCGTTTGTCCCGCGTTCTGATCACCGGAGGCAGCGGCCTGCTCGCGCTGAATTGGGCCTGCTGCATGCGTACGAGCCGCGAGGTTATCCTCGCCCGCCATTCGAGGGAAATCACGCTCGATGGCGTGAGCGTCGCGAGCCTTGACCTCGAGTCTGACGCGACCCTGACGAAGCAGCTGGAAGCAATCCGCCCGGGCCTGATCGTTCATACCGCCGGCCTCACCAGTGTCGATCTCTGCGAACAGCAGCCCGCCACGGCGATGCATGCCAACGCCGGGCTCGCGCGCAATGTTGCTTTGGCAGCCAGCCGCCTGAATATCAAACTGATCCATGTTTCCACCGATCACCTTTTTGATGGCTCCAGCTCTCTGTATACGGAAGCCGACCCGCCGGCGCCCGTGAATGTCTACGGACGCACGAAACTCCAGGCCGAGCGATGGGTGGCGCAGGAAAATCCCGACGCTCTGCTCGTGCGCACCAATTTTTTCGGCTGGGGACATCGTTATCGCCAGTCTTTCAGCGACTGGATCATCTACAGCCTGCGCGCCGGCCAGCCCGTGACCATGTTCGACAATGTTTTTATCACGCCGATTCTCGCTGATGTTCTCGCCGCGTCCGCGCATGAGCTGGCCGGCAGCGATGAGCGTGGGATTATCAATCTGACGGGGGATGAAAGAATTTCGAAATATGATTTTGGCTTGCGGCTGGCGGGGATTTTCGGCCTGCCCGCTGGCCTGATCCAGCGCGGCAGTCTCTCGAGGTCACGCCTGGTGGCCGCGCGCCCACTCGACATGTCGCTCGCCAACGCCCGGGCGCGCCGGACGCTCGGCAGAAATCTGGGCTCTCTGGACGGCTTTCTATTGAGGCTGCTCGAGCAGGAATCCGCCGGCAGGAGGAACGAGCTCTTTGCCGCGGTAACGGAGTAAAGACACCCTTTACCGCCCGATCGCCCGCGGCCCGTGGCTTGCCAAGCGCGGCGTTTCGCGATTTAATAGCGGCTGTTCAACCATTGAACGCACGCCAGTCCATGCTTTCAGACGAGTATCGCTACAAGATTCTGCGCCTGCTGGAGGCCGATCCCCAGATGAGCCAGCGCGACCTCGCGCGGGCGCTCGGCGTGAGCCTCGGCAAGGTCAATTACTGCCTGCAGGCGCTGATCGAAACGGGGCTCGTCAAAGCCAACAACTTCAAGAACAATCACCACAAACAAGCCTACATGTACCTGCTGACCCGCCGCGGCATTACCGAGAAATCGCTCGCGACCGCGCGTTTCCTGCAGCACAAGATGAATGAGTACGAGAACCTGCAGCGCGAAATCGAAAATCTGAAGCGCGAGATGACGCGATGACGGGGAAAATACTGGTTACCGGCGCCGACGGGTTCATCGGCTCGCACCTGACCGAGGCGCTGATCCGCAGCGGCCGGGAAGTCCGCGCGTTCGTGTATTACAACAGCTTCAACCACTGGGGCTGGCTCGACCATTCCCCGCGCGATATCCGGCAGCAGCTCGACGTATTCGCCGGCGATATTCGCGATCCGCATGGCGTGAAGACCGCGATGCGCGGCTGCGACACCGTGATGCACCTCGCCGCGCTGATCGCAATTCCCTATTCGTACCATTCGCCAGACAGTTACGTTGAAACCAATATCCGCGGCACGCTCAACGTGCTGCAGGCGGCGCGCGAACTCGAAGTTCACAAGGTCGTGCACACTTCCACCAGCGAGGTTTATGGCACTGCACGCAGCGTTCCGATCAACGAAGAGCACCCGCTGCAGGGCCAGTCGCCTTATGCGGCGACCAAGATCGGCGCCGATCAGCTTGCGTTGTCATTCCAGCGCGCGTTCGGAACACCGGTTACGGTAATCCGGCCTTTCAACACTTATGGGCCGCGGCAATCCGCGCGTGCAATCATCCCCACCATAATCTCGCAGCTCGCGAGCGGCAAACGCAGGATCAAACTCGGCGCACTGCATCCAACCCGCGATTTCAGCTTCGTCGACGACACGGTGCGGGGTTTCATCGCGATCGCTCAGGCCGCCGGCGCGGTCGGACAGGTTGTGAATCTCGGTACCAACTTTGAGATCTCGATCCGCGATCTGGCGCAGCTGATCGCCGAGGTCATGGGCAAAGCTATCGACATCGAGACCGAAGCGGTACGCCTGCGCCCTGAGCAGAGCGAGGTCGAACGCCTGTGTGCCGATAACACCAGGGCTCGCGAACTGCTCGGTTGGAAGCCCGATTACGCAGGGCGTGACGGCCTGCGCCGTGGCCTCGCCGCAACGTGCGCGTGGTTCCAGGATCCGCGCAATCTCGCCGTTTATAAAGCCGATATCTACAACCTATGACGCGTAATCCTGGTTTTGGGACAGCAAACGCCGAACGGCGCTCCGCGGCGGAGTCCGGGGTCACGTGGGCATAGCCACCAAACTCCGGGTCGCGGTTGCCGGGCTGGGCGGCATGGGCCGCCGTCACCTGCTCGCATTGCGTGGCACCGCAATGGAGGCCGTTGCGGTGTGCGATCTCGCAGACGCGGCATTTGCGCCTGCGGCAGAACTGTGTGCGCACGCGCCGCGGACGTACACGAGTTGGCAGCAAATGTTCGAGCGGGAAGCGGGGCAAATCGATATGGTGACGATTGCCACCAATGGCCCCAGCCACCACGATATCGCGGTGGCGGCGGCACGCGCCGGCGCACGCTACATCCTGTGCGAGAAACCGATGGCGACCAGCGGGCATGCGGCCCGTGAAATGGCACGCGTTTGTGCCGAGGCAGGCGCACGTTTGGCGGTCAACCTTGCGCGCCGGTTTGCCGATCGCTTCATCCGCCTGAAGAAACTGCTCGCGGGCGGCGCGATCGGCGAGATCAGGCACGTCAACGTCTCGGCCGGCGCAGGCGGCCTCGGCAACCACGGCACTCACTACTTCGACTTCGTGGCGTGGCTTGCCGACACCCGCCCGGTGTGGGTAATCGGCGACGTCGACCGCAATCCCGCGACTAACGTTCGGGGCCCGCAGTTTTTCGATCCCGGCGGGCGCGGGCTGGTGGGCTACGCCAACGGCATGACCGCGTGTTTTCAGCTGACGGGCGACGTTGCACGCATGGGCTTGGTGCAAATCGTCGGCACCGATGGCTACGTGGATTGCGATGGCTGGACACCGCCCACGAACGGACGGATCTCGGTTTTCGCGCGCGCAGCGCATCAGCGCACCACGCCGAAAGACCGTCTCGTGCAACCCGGGCGCGTGGAGTTCGAACCGGGCAATCCGGTCGATGTGGTGACCGCGACCCGCGCCTGCCTCGAAGATTTGATCGGCGCACACCGTGAAGACACCGTCACCCCGGCCATTGCAACGGTCGACACGGTGATGGCTTTTCACCTTTCTGCACAGCGCAACTGGGCCAGGGTCGAATTGCCGCTCACCGGAGACGACCTCAAACTGGATGTGCCGATCACGTGAACGCTGACATGAAAGATGGCGTCCGGCTCGGCGTGGTAGGCGCCGGCAGGATTGCGGTCAAGCATCTTGAGGCGCTGCAAGCGCTCGAAGATGCGAGCGTGGTCGGGATTACCTCCCGCACCAAGCCGAAAGCACAGGCGCTGGCAACGCAGTTCGCCATACCCTGCGTTGCCGACGACATGGCAAGCCTGATCCGCCATTCGCGACCCGACGCGCTGCTGCTGTTGGTATCCGTGACTGACACGTTTGCGGTTGCGCGTGCGGCGCTCGAAACGGGCCTGCCGCTGTTCATCGAGAAACCCGCCGGACTGGTGCCCGCGCAAAGTGCCGAGCTCGCCCGCCTCGGCCGCGAACGCGGCGCGCGCACCATGGTCGGCTACAACCGGCGCTATTACTCGGTGTTTCATCAGGGGCTCGAGATCGTGAGGCGCCACGGCCCGCTGCTCGGCGTAATGATCGAAGGCCACGAGCGCATTGACGCCGTGCGCGCGACCGGCAACCATCCCGATGAGGTGCTGGCGGCATGGCTCTATGCCAACGCAACCCACACCATCGACCTGCTGCGGTTCTTCGGCGGCGAGGTGGGGACGCTCCACACCCTCGCACACCGCGCGCGCGAGCCGCGCGGCGACCAGTTCGCCTCAATCATGGAACTGGAATCAGGCGCGCTCGGCGAATATTCGGCGCACTGGCTGTCGCCGGGCGGATGGCGCGCGGTTCTTTATGGACGCGGCGTTACGGTCGAATTCAAGCCGCTCGAGGCGGGCCGCTGGACCGACGCCGCGGGCAAGGTGCACGAAATCGCGCCGAGCGCCGAAGACCAGCGCTTCAAACCCGGCTTCCACGGTCAGATGGCGGCGTTTTGCGCAATGGTGCGCGGCACACCCATCGCGTGGCCGCTGCAGGACCTCGAGGGCGCGCACCGCACCATGCTGCTTGCAGAACGCATGGCCGCGCCGCTTGCCACTTCGCCGGAGTGCGCCGTGTCATGAAAATCCTGTTCCTGATCACCGCGCGCGGCGGCTCCAAAGGCGTCCCGGGCAAGAACCTGCGCGAAATCGGCGGGATTTCGCTGGTCGGGTTCAAGGCCCTGAGCGCACGAAAGAGCAGTCATTGCTCGCGGCTCATCATCTCAACCGACAGCCCCGAGATCCAGTCCGATGCGCGCAAATACGGGGTCGAAGTGCCGTTCACACGGCCCGCCGAACTCGCCACCGATGCCGTGAAAAGCAGCCCGGTAATCGCCCATGCGATGGCATGGATCGAGGCGGAAGGCCGCGAGTGCTACGATGCGGTGATGCTGCTCGAGCCCTCCTCGCCGTTTGCGCGCGCCGGCGACTACGATGCCGCGGTCGCGATGATGGTGCGCCACGACGCGAATGCGGTGGTTGGCGTGCGGCCGGCCGAGGTAGCCGCAACGGTAATCGGGCCGCTCGATGCCGACGGACGGCTGACCGCCATCATCGACAAGATGCATGCGGCGCGCGCCCAAACGGGCAAGCGCCAGACGCTCGGCAGGCATTACACGATGAACGGTGCGCTTTATCTGTTCAAGTGGGATTATTTCAAGCAGCATCAGTGGATCTTTTACGATCGGGAAAAAGTTTTCGGCCTGGTGATGGACCCGCTGCATTCGGTCGAAATCGACGAGCCGGTCGACCTGCTGTGGGCGGAGTTTCTCGTCAATCAGGGCCACATTTCGCTCGCCGACTGGCGCGGATGATCGGGAGGCAAGCATGGGAAGCGGTCAGAAACTTTACCTTAAAGCACGCCAGCTGATTCCGGGCGGCACGCAGCTTCTGTCCAAGCGGCCGGAGATGTTCCTGCCGGAGCAGTGGCCCGCTTACTACTCGCGCGCCAAGGGTGCCGAGGTGTGGGACCTCGACGGCAGGAAGTACACCGATGTGTCGAGCAGCGGCATCAGCTCGTGCGTGCTCGGTTTCGCCGATCCGGATCTCGAAGCAGCGGTGATCGGCGCAGTCAAGGCCGGATCGATGACCACGCTTAACTGCCCCGAGGAGGTCGAACTCGCGGAACTGCTGATCGAGTTGCACCCGTGGGCCGAAATGGTGCGCTACGCGCGCTGCGGCGGCGAGATCATGGCGGTCGCAGCGCGCATCGCACGTGCCGCGACCGGCCGCGACAAAATCGCGTTCTGCGGCTATCACGGCTGGCACGACTGGTATCTTGCCGCCAACCTTTCGGAAGACACCGCGCTCGATGGCCATCTGCTGCCGGAGGTGATGCCAACGACGCTCGCGTCCCCCTCGAAGGCCACGGCGCTCGACGGCCATCTGCTGCCCGGGTTATTGCCGGCCGGCGTGCCGCGCGGGCTCGCCGGCACCATGCTGCCATTTCGCTACAACCAGATTGAAGACCTGCGCGCGATCGTCGCGGCGCACGGTCACGAGCTGGCCGCGATCATCATGGAGCCCACCCGCAGCGCCGGGCCGGCACCGGGCTTCCTCGAGGAAGTGCGCGCGCTTGCAACATACTGCGGCGCGGTGCTGGTATTCGACGAAGTCACTTCGGGCTGGCGGATGAACTGCGGCGGCATTCATATGCTGCATGGTGTCCATCCAGACATGGCGGCGTTCGCCAAAGCCATGTCGAACGGCTATGCGATGGCGGCGGTGATCGGTGTACGCAGTGTGATGGAAGCCGCGCAGTCGAGCTTCATCAGCAGCACCTACTGGACCGAGAAAATCGGGCCGGCCGCGGCGCTCGCTTCAATCCGCAAATACCGCCGCGAGTCCGTCCACCGGCATCAGATTGCGATCGGCACGCAGGTTCGCGATGGCTGGCTCAAGGCCGCCGAAAACGCCGGGCTCGCGATCAGGATCAGCGGCGTCCTGCCGCTGATCAATTTCTCGATTGAACATGCGCAAGGCGCGGCGCTGGCGACGCTGTTCACCCAGGAAATGCTTGACCGCGGCTATCTCGCGGCGCCCAAATTCAATTCGACTTTCGCGCATACGCCGCAACTGGTCGAGCGCTACCTGCGCGACGTGAACGAGGTATTTCCCGTGCTCGCCGATGCCGTCCAACGCGACGATATACCGGCGCGGCTGCGCGGCCCGGTGAAACATTCGGACTTCCAGCGCCTGACCTGACCCCCTCCCCATTCATTACTCATATGAAACTCTCCCTGACACCCGACGCTCTCGCCGCCTATCTCGCGCGGCAGGTATCAAACGTGTTTCCCGACCGCGAGGTCGCCGGCGATGAATATCGTCCGTTCGTCGATGCCGCGCTTGAGCGCCTCGAGCATTGCTTCGCGGCGATCAAGAACAAGTATTTTCCGGGGCGCAGCGACAGTTATTTCAACCACCGTCATACCGATCAGTACGCGATGTTCCTGTATCTGGTCGGGAACTCGGTGTTCCGCCGGCACGGCGACCTCGCGCTGGCCGAGAAAGCCTACGCGCTGAACAAGGCGCTGCACGCGCTCGACTGCTCCTACGAAATCGAACTGCCGGAGATCTTCGGCTTTCAGCATCCGGTGGGCACCGTGCTCGGGCGTGCCAAGTATTCGAATTACTTCTTTGTCTATCAGCGCTGCTCGACCGGCGGTAAGGACTTGATATATCCGACCATCGGCGAGGGCGTGGTGATGTACGGCGGCAGCTCGATCATTGGCAAATGCAGCATCGGCAACAATGTCTGGCTGTCGGCGGGCACGCTGGTGATGGAACAGGACATTCCGGGTAACTCGGCGGTTTTCGGGCAGTCACCCCACCTCACGATCAAGCCGACCCAGCGCAATGTGTTCAGCCATTTCTTCCGGGTCGACGTGAAATGAGCCGGTGTGAAATGCGCTCCCTGGCTGAACTGATGAATCTCACGGGCCGCGGCGCCGTCGTGACCGGCGGCGCTGGCCATATCGGTTTTGCCGCCGCGCAGGCGCTGACCGAACTCGGCGCGCGCGTCGTCGTGCTCGATCTCGACGCCGCGCCGTGCCGCGAGCGCGCCGATGAACTCAATCGGGCGCACCCTGGCTGCGCGCGGCCGTTGGCCTGCGACCTCGCCGACGAACAGGCGACCCGCGCTGCGATCCGGGAGGCGATCCGCGCATTCGGCAGTCTCGACGTGCTCGTGCACACGGCCGCTTTCGTCGGCACCACCAAAGCCACCGGCTGGTCGGTGCCCTTCGAACGGCAAAGCGTCGCGGCGTGGGATGCGGGCATGCGCGTCAATCTGACGTCGGCGTTCGTGATGGCGCAGGAGGCTCGCGAGGCACTCGCGGTTTCGGGGCGCGGCGCGATCATCCTGGTGTCGTCAATCTATGGCCTGGTCGGATCAGATCCTGCGTTGTACGCGGACACCGGGATGAACCCGGACCGGGTGCTCGCCTACAGCGCATCCAAAGGTGGGCTGCTGCAGCTGATGCGCCATCTCGCGGCCTTGTTCGCGCCGCATATCCGCGTCAACGCGATTTCGCCCGGCGGCGTTGCGCGCGGCCAGCCCGGGCTTTTCCGCGAGCGCTATGCGGCACGCACTCCGCTCAAGCGCATGGCAACCGAAGAGGACATGAAAGGCGCAGTCGCCTATCTGGCGAGCGATCTTTCGGCTTACGTGACCGGCCACAATCTGATCGTGGATGGCGGATGGACGGCGTGGTGACGACCGCGATACCCACTGAAGTGCCGACGCCTGCCGACGGCCCGGCCCCCATGATACGCGTCATCCCCCGGCTCGATATCAAGGGGCCAAACGTCGTGAAAGGCGTCCATCTGGAAGGGCTGCGGGTGCTCGGGCGTCCCGAACTGTTCGCCGCGCGCTATTACCAGGAAGGCGCCGATGAACTGATTTATATGGACGCGGTGGCCTCGCTTTATGGGCGCAACAGCCTCGAGGAAATCGTGCGGCGCACCGCCGAGCAGGTTTTCATTCCGTTGACCGTAGGCGGCGGAATACGTTCGGTGGATGACATCCGCAGCATCCTGCGCGCAGGCGCCGACAAGGTCGCAATCAACACCGCCGCCATCAAGGACCCCACCCTCATCGCCGCGGGCGCCGACGCATTCGGTTCGCAGTGCATCGTGCTGTCGGTCGAGGCGCGGCGCCTGCCGTCGGGCCGCTACGAATGTCTGACCGACAGCGGCCGCGAGAAAACCGGCAAGGACGTCGTCGAATGGATCCACGCGGCGGTCACCCTGGGAGCGGGTGAAATTCTGCTGACTTCGGTCGACCAGGAGGGCACCGGCAGGGGCTACGACATCGCGCTCACGCGCGAGATTGCGACCGCGGTCAACGTGCCGGTGATCGCAGCGGGCGGCGCCGGCTGTGTCGAGCACGTACGCGAAGTTGTCGTCAGCGGGTGCGCCGACGCAGTGAGCGTTGCCTCGATCCTGCATTACCACCTGCTCGAAGTCATGGAAACGGCCGACTATGCAGAGGAAGGCAACACCGACTTTTTGAAACAGAAAGTGCCGGTCGCCAGCCGCTCGGGACACCAGCGGCGCGGCCTGCAACCGGTCTCGCTCACGCAGCTCAAGCGCGAGCTCGCGAGCTCGGGAATAGGCTGCCGGTGAACGCCGGGAGCATTCCGCAATGAGTCCTGTCATCATCGTGGACTACGGCCTCGGCAATCTCGGCAGCGTCGCGCGCGCCGTGCGCCACCTCGGCGCGGTACCGCTCGTCACGTCGGATCCCGACGCCGTGCGCGGTGCCGCGCGGCTGGTACTGCCGGGCGTCGGCGCATTCGGCACTGCCATGTCGAACCTCGGCGAACGCGGACTGATCGAGCCGCTGCAGGCATTTGCCGCATCGGGCCGTCCGCTGATCGGACTGTGCCTCGGCATGCAGCTTTTCATGGAAGAAAGCGACGAGGGTGCACTGCACCGCGGCCTTGCGCTGATACCCGGCAGGGTTACGCGGTTGCGCCAGACCGACCATCGCTACAAGGTCCCGCACATCGGCTGGAGCGGGATCGAGCCCGGCGCGCGCGCTTGGTCAGGCACGGCGCTTGAAGGCCTGAAGCCTGGCGACGCGCTGTATTTCGTGCACTCGTACTACGTGATTCCGGCCGACCCCCTAGACGCGCTCGCCTACACCACTTATGGCAGCTACCGTTACTGCTCTGTCATCGCGCGCGGGAACATCCTGGGCTGCCAGGCGCACCCCGAAAAAAGCAGCGCCATCGGCCTGACGATACTCAGGAATTTCCTGACGGCCGCGCCGCACTGAACGAGGCTCAAATGGACACGACACCCTTCCAGCGTTCGAATCTCGACCGCCAGTTTCTCACCCTCCCGGAGGGAATCACGTTTTGCGCCAAATGCGTGATTTCCAATCAGCGGCCCCAGCTCAGATTTGACGAAGGCGGCGTCTGCGGCGCGTGCAGGAACGCGGACTACAAGGAGCGCATCGACTGGAACAAACGGGAATCGGAACTCGCGCAGCTGCTCGACCAGTACCGCCGCAAGGACGGCTATTGGGACGTGCTCGTGCCGGCGAGCGGCGGCAAGGATTCGGGGTTTGTTGCGCACGAGCTGAAGACCAAATGGGGAATGAATCCGCTCACCGTGACCTGGACGCCGATGCTTTACACGGATATCGGGCGCGAAAATTACCAGTCCTTCGTGGACCACGGATACACCAACCTGTTCTGCAATCCCAATGGCGAACTGCAGCGCCAGATGGCGCGCCTGTGTTTCGAGGAACTGGGCGACGCGTTTCACGTCTTCGTGCTCGGCCAGGTGCACTACCCGATCTGGATGGCGCTCAAATTCGGCATTCCGCTCGTTTTCTATGGCGAGAACGGCGCGGTCGAATACGCCGGCGATCCCAAGGCCGCGGACAAACCCTACCTCGCGCCCGAAGAGTGGAACACGCGGCTGCTCAAAGGCTGTTCGCTCGGGGAGTTGATCGATTACGGTGTCGCCCACAAGGATTATTTTCGGCAAAAAAGCTTCGCGAAATCCGACCTGATTTTCTACGGTGCGCCGCCGCTCGATCAGCTGCAGCAGGCGGGCATCCGCAAGTACTACTACTCGTATTTCCACAAGTGGGTCCCGCAGGAGAATTACTACTACGCCGCCGAGCACACCGGCCTGAAAGCCAACCCGGAGCGTTCGGAGGGAACCTACTCGAAATACGCCAGCCTCGACGACAAGCTCGACGGCATGCATTACTACATGGGGTTCATCAAGTTCGGCTTCGGCCGCACGACCCAGGACGCCTCGCACGAAATCCGCGACGGCCACATCACCCGCGAAGAAGGGGTGGCGCTGGTGCGACGCTACGATGGCGAATTCCCGGCGAAGTACTTCAAGGAGTTCCTCGAATATCTCAATATCAGCGAGGAGCATTTCTGGCGCGTCGTCGACTCGTGGCGACGGCCCAACATCTGGGAAAAGACTGGCGGCGAGTGGCAACTCATCCACCAGGTTTCCTGATCGTTTCCCCAATCCCATGAACCCAACGCCCATCCGTATCGGTGACCGTCTCGTCGGCATCGGCCAACCCTGTCTGGTGATTGCCGAGGCCGGCGTCAATCATAACGGCAGCCTTGACATGGCAAAGCAACTCGTCGACGCGGCCGTCGCAGCCGGCGCCGATGTCGTCAAGTTCCAGACCTTCCAGGCCGAGCACGTGGTGAGCAAAAAAGCGGCGAAGGCCGGCTACCAGAAAACCGGCGCGGGCGACGCGCAGACCATGTACGAAATGCTCAAGCGTCTCGAGCTTTCGTACGACGACTTCCGCGAGCTCAAGCGCTACGCCGACGCCAGGGGCATCCTCTTCGTGTCCAAGGGGCACAAGGAAGACCTCGATTTCCTGGTCGAGCTCGGCGTGCCCGCACTGAAGATCGATTCGGCCGCGGTGATCTATTTTTCGCTGTTGCGCAAGGCCGCCGGCTTCAGGCTGCCGATCATCCTGTCGACCGGCGGCTCGACGCTTGGCGATGTCGAGCGCGCGCTCGGCATTCTCGCCGAACATGGCAACCCGCCCACCGTGCTGCTGCACTGCACGACCGCATACCCGGCACCCGACGACCAGATCAACCTGCGCGCGATGCTCACATTGCGCGAAGCGTTCGGGCTCAACGTCGGATACTCCGACCATTCGCAAGGCATCGAAGTGCCGCTTGCCGCGGTCGCGCTCGGAGCGACCGTGATCGAAAAGCACTTCACGCTCGACCGCACCCTGCCGGGTCCCGACCACCGGGCGTCGCTGGAGCCGCACGAACTGCGCGCGATGGTCGGCGGCATACGCAAAGTCGAAACCGCGCTCGGCAGCCCGCGCAAGCAACCGTCGCCACTCGAACGCGAGAACATGCAGGTCATGCGCCGCAGTCTCGTCGCGGAGCGCGATATCCGCGCCGGTGAGCGCTTCACGGCGGACATGGTCGCATTCAAACGGCCCGGTACCGGCTTGAGCGAGGACTTGCTCGATGGCGTGATGACGCGTGTCGCGGCACGGGCGATCGCGGCGGGCGAACCGATCACCTGGGATGACATCGGCGGGCTTGCGCATGACTAAGAGCCGGATCGTGATTCTCGGCGCCAACGCAGCGGCGCGGATCGTCGCCTATAACCTCAGCTACCAGGCGGATACTGAAGTCGTCGGCTTCCTCGATCCCGATAATTCGAAGCACGGCACTCTGATCTCGGGCAAACCCGTGCTCGGTTCCGACGCACTGCTGCCCGAGCTCTATGCGAGCGGCGTGCGTCTTGCCGTGATCGCTGCCGGCGAGCCGCTCTTGCGCACCAAACTGCGCAAGCTGCTCGAGGGACACGGCTTTGAGCTCGCCAATGCGATCCATCCTTCCGCGCTGGTATCGCCCGCGGTTCGTCTCGGCCGGGGCATAGTAATCCTTGCGGGCAGCGTGCTTTCGGACAACCCCGTGGTCGAAGACAACGTCTGGATCGGGCTCGCCGCGACCATCACGCACGACACCCGCATCGGCCGCGACAGCCTGATCGGCGGGCGCTCGGCGATCGGCGCCGAGGTCGATATCGGCGAGCGCACCATGATCGGCTGGGGTGCGGTGGTCGGCCCACGACGCAAAATCGGCGCCGACGCGGCGGTGGGATTCGGCTCGAACGTCGTCTCCGACATCCCCGATCGCGCGATCGTCATCGGCAATCCCGCCCGCGTGCTCAGGTACAGGGACTAAGCAATGGCGGCGAGACGCAGTGTCGCGGTCATCACGGTCGCGCGCTCCGACTTCGGGCTTTACGAGCCGCTGCTCGAGCGCATCCGTGACGACCCCGCGCTTGAACTGCGGTTGATGGTCAGCGGCGCGCATTTCGATGCAAAATTCGGCCCCACCGTGCGCGAAATCGAAGCGCAGGGCTACGCCTTCGAGCGCGGGCTGGAGATGCATCCTGCAGGCGATGATCCTGCGAGCGTCGCCGCATCGATCGGAGTCGGGGTTCAGGCATTCGCGCGCGCGTTCGCCGCGCAACGCCCCGATCTCGTGCTGGTGCTCGGCGACCGCATCGAAATGCTGTGTGGCGCGGTGGCCGCGATCCCGTTCAACATTCCGCTCGCGCACCTCTATGGCGGCAAAGTGTCGGAAGGCGCGATCGATGAGCTGACCCGGCACGCGCTCACCAAGATGAGCCATCTTCACTTCGTGACCTCGCAAACCCATGCCAACCGGGTGCTGCAGATGGGCGAGGAAGCGTGGCGCGTGTTCAATTACGGCTCGCCGGGGCTCGACCGCATCCACCGTTATCCGCGCGCATCGCGCGCCGAGGTGTGCGGCGAATTCAAGCTCGATCCGGCGCAACCCTTTCTGCTGGTCACGTTCCACCCCGTCACGCTTGAAGCTCGCGACCGGCGCGCCCAGATCGAGGCGCTGCTGGACGCACTGCAGCGATACGACGGCCAGGTCGTACTCACCTATCCCAACGCCGACGCCGGCCATGCGGACATCATCGACGCGTTCGAGGCGTTCGCCGCAGCCAACGCCCAACGGGTAAAGTTGCTCAAGAACGCGGGCGCGCGGCGGTATTTCGACCTGATGGCGGCGGCAACCGCGATGGTGGGAAACTCCTCGAGTGGAATCGGCGAAGCGCCATCGTTCGAGCTTCCCGTGGTCAATATCGGCACACGCCAAGCCGGTTTCGGACGCGCGGCCAACGTGATTGACGTCGGATACCAAGCCGCCGAAATTGGTGCTGCAATCCACCGCGCAGTGAGTCCGGAATTTCGCGCGGGCCTGCGCGGCCTGAAAAACCCTTATGGCGACGGCCGCTCGAGCGAGCGCATCGTCGATACGTTGCGGTCGATTGCGCTCGACGATCGCCTGCTGCGCAAGAAATTCATCGACCTGCCGGCTCGTCCATGAACGATGCGCTACCGCTTTACTTCATCGAAACCCTCACGCTTGCCACGTGGCTGGGAACGGTATGGCCGCGCCTGCGCCGCGACGGCTGCCTGTCGGCCATCAGTCCCGTCCGGGTTTTTTTCATCGATGCCGGTGCCTGCGGGCTGGCGCTCACCCGCGCCATGGTCCGGGGCACTCCGATTCAACTCGAGCGCTTCGATTTCGACGCCGCTCAGTTGCACGACGAGGCAGGCAAGTTGATCTGGTTGAGAATCTATTACGAGGACATGGCCGTTGCGCGCGGTTACCTCGAACGTCAACCGGGTTTGCGGGAGTATCTGGATGGCTCGGGATCCTCGCAAAACCTTCGCACCTACCTCGTCAAACAAGTCCTGCCCGGCGCGCTGGTTTCAATCAAGCATGGCCTGTGGCGCGCGCTTTACCTGCTCCACGCCTGCCTGTGGAAGCAAAGGCAGGAATCCGCCACCGGACATCCGGCCGTCATGTTCTTCGACCGGCGCCTGTGGATGCAGGCGCTGGTCGAATACGCGGCTCGCGTCGGGTCAGGCGTAATTGTTCCCGCGGCTACGCTGCCGGCAGCAAGGTCCATTCTCGCGCGGCTGCTGGGACGTGACTTGCTCTTGATATGGGGGAAATTTGAGCGCCTGCTGCGCGGCGAATTCACTGTGCTCGCCGCGCAGAGCGCGAGAGTTTCAGGCAGCCCTCCCGGCGTCGCATTGCAATACTACGGTCACTTCAACCTGACCCGGCCGCAGCATTATTCGGACTTTTTCTTCTGGCAGCTGTCTGAACTTCCGGGGCGCAATCTCGTCGTTTTTTTCGACCTCCCGCAGGACCCACTCGACGCGCAGCGGCAAGCGGAACTGGCAGAACACGGTATTCGTGGTATTGCACGACGCTACCAGGCAACCAGCCTGCCGGCGACGTGCATCAGCGCGCCAACGGCACTGTTACGCAATTCCTGGGCCGCTGTCCAAATACTTGCCGGGGCAATGCGCCGCGACGAAAAATGGTGGCTGCAGTCGGAAGCTCTGGTATTCGACGCGCTGAAGACTTACTGGAAACGCATTTTTGCGGAACACAACATCAAAGTCTTCACCACCTGGTTTCGATACACGGGTGACCATTGCGCGATCGCCGAGGCGTTGCACGAGACGGGCGGTGCGCTGGCGATTTATCAGCGGTCCTATGAAGGCAACGCGACGGTCCAGGCTGCGCTTTCGGCCGACATCCTGTTTGCCTTTTCGAGCAACGCGGCGCAGGTCGAGGCTGCGGCGCAGTCGCAAATCGGTTATTGCGTGACCACGGGATACCTCGGCGATCACCGTTTCGCGATGGTGCGGCAGGAAGCGCAGCAGGTACGCGACGTGCTGCTGGGTAACGGGGCGCAATACATCGCCACTTATTTCGACGAGAGTTCGTTTCCGGATCCGCGGTGGGGGCTGGGCATAAGCCGCCTGCGCGCCCATTACGCTTTTCTGCTCGAGCGCGTATTGCGGCACGCTGATTTCGGACTCGTGTTAAAGCCGAAGACCCCGCGTGCGCTGCGCGCGCGGCTGGGCCCGGTGGGCGAGGTTCTCGACCTTGCGATCGCAACCGGGCGCTGCCATATTTTCGAGGACGGAGTCGTGCAGGGCGCAATTGCACCCGCACAGGCTGCATGGGTCGCCGATATCGCGATCCACAGTTCCGTGGCATCCGGTACCGCGGGTGTGGAAGCTGCTCTGGCCGGGGTGCCCACCGTGCTGATGGATGACGACGGCTGGACCATCAGCCCGCTCTACCGTCTCGAAAAGAACCGCGTGATTTTCGATGACTGGGAGGCGCTGTGGCATACTTGGCGCGATCACCGCGCGCGGCCGGGCGGCGTGCCGGGTTTTGGCGCATGGTCGGCGCTGCTCGACGAGCTCGACCCGTTCCGTGACGGCCGTGCGGCCGAGCGCATGGGCACCTACCTGAAATGGCTGATCGAAGGTTTCGAGCGCGGGTTGCCGCGCGAAGCGGTGCTCGCCGACGCCGCTGAACGCTACTGCCGGGCGTGGGGCCCCGATAAAGTAACCTCGGTGCGTCCTGCAATGGCAACCGCGTCACGACCGTATTGATACGATGAAAGACGTCTCCGAACTGTTCGTTGGCCCTGCGTCGACATTGCACGACGTGCTGGTCCGCAGCAATGCGACCCGCAAGGGCATCGTGCTGGTGGTGGACGACGCCCGGCACCTGCTCGGTGTGATCACCGACGGCGACATCCGGCGTGCCACGCTGGCAAAACTCGATCTCGCCGTAACCGCCCGCGCGTTGCTCGAAAGCAAAGGCGGCGCGCCGCCGATCACGGCGCGCGACGACACGCCCCACGGCGAACTCGTCGCGCTGGTGCGTGCGACCACCATCAGCCACGTGCCGCTGCTCAACGCGGCGGGACAGGTCACGCGGCTCGTCGCGCTGGAGGACCTGCTGCAGGAAGACGAAATCGCGCTGCAGGCAGTGGTGATGGCCGGCGGCAAAGGCACCCGCCTGCATCCGTTGACCGAGGAAATGCCGAAACCCATGCTGCCGCTCGGCGACAAGCCGCTGATGGAGCGCATCATCCGCCAGCTTGCGGAAACCGGCATCCGCCAGGTCAACGTCACCACGCATTATCTCGCCGACAGGATCACCGAGTATTTCGGCAATGGCCAGCAATTTGGCGTCAACCTGAATTATGTGCCCGAAGTGCGCCTGCTGGGAACCGCAGGGGGGCTGGGCCTGATGCCGACACCCGACACCACGCTGCTGGTCATTAACGGCGACATCGTGACGGACGTTGATTTTCGCGCGATGCTCGCGTTCCATCATGAGCACAAAGCCATGCTGACCATGGCGACGCGCCAGTACGAGGTCCAGGTCCCGTACGGCGTGATTGAATCGGACGGGGTACGGGTCCAGCGCGTGGTCGAGAAACCGTCGTACCGCTATTTCGTCAACGCCGGCATCTATCTGCTCGAACCGCAGGCGCACAGCCTGATCCCGAAAGACCAGCGTTTCGACATGACCGACCTGATCGCCGTGCTGCTGCATCGCGGGCTGCCGGTCGTGAGCTTCCCGATCTGGGAATACTGGCGCGACATCGGCCAGCACGACGACTACGTTCAGGCACAGGCTGACGCCAGGGACGGGACGCTATCCCCGTGAACGATGCAGCCAATTTACTGATTCGCGTTTATGGTGATTCGCTGAGCCTGCCGCGCGCGTCGGGCGGGATCCGGTATTTTGAAACTTACCCGGAGTTGTTGCGCGATGCGATTGCTTCACCGCGGCCTGATCTTCGCGTCGCGGTTTATAACAGATCGAAAGGCGGGGTACCGGTCACCGAGCTGTATGAGCAATTCGTACAGGACTCCGCGTACTTCGCCCCGGACGGTCAGGGCATGCTGGTGGTTCAATGCGGGGTCGTCGATTGCGCCCCAAGACCCGTGCCGCCGGCCACCCGCGCGCGGATCGCCCGCCTGCCTATGCCAATGAGGTGGCTGATCGCCCGGTTCCTGCATTACGCGCGGCCGTTCCTGCTGCGCGCAGGCATCAAGTGGCAGGCGACGGGAATCGATGCATTTCAATCCGTGCTGACCCGCTGGCTGCGCGCTGCGCAATCACAGTTCGCCCGGGTATATGTGATCAATATCGCACCGACGGTCGAGTCCATCGAAGCCCATTCGCCCGGGCTTCGCCACAGCATCGAGTCGTATAATGACGCAATCAGCGCGGCGGTGGCCGCGGCAAATTCGGCGGCGATTTCCCTGGTGGACGTGTACGCAGCAATATCGAAGCAACCCGGCGGGGTGTCTCGCTACGTCAACCCGGCCGACGGGCACCACATTACCCACCTCGGACACCGGCTCTATGCCGACATGATCTATACCCGCGAAAAGGAACGGCTCGATCGCTCCCGCACAGGCTGTTGACGCGCGACGAAAAGGCCGCCGACCATGAAGCTCTCCGAGTTGCGCGCGTGTCTCGCGATGCTCGATCCGCGCGAGCGCTGGCAGGCGTTCCTCCTGGCAATATTTGCGGTCGGGGGCGCATGCGCCGAAGCAGTCAGCATCGGCGCGGTCTTTCCGTTCATGGCCCTGCTCAACAATCCGGAAATGGCTTTGGCCAACCCCAAAGTCCGGTGGCTCTTCGAGTGGTCGGGCGCGCCGGGCGTGGAACGCTTCGTGCTGGCGGGAGCCTTGGTGTTGCTTGCGGTGTTCCTGGTGAAGAACATTTTCCTGGCAGCGCTCTACGCATTTCAGTCGCGGTTCGTCTGCGATATCGAGGCGCGGCTTGCCACCGACCTGCTGTCGGCGTACCTGCGGGCGCCGTACGTCGAGCGGCTCGAACGCAATTCCGCCGACCGCATTCGCATCATCACCGGCGAGGTCGGGCGCGTGACGGCGGGGGTGATGATGCCGGCGATTGCGCTGTTCACCGAGGGATTGGTCATCGCCGGCATGATCGCCCTGCTGCTCTTCGTCCAACCGGTCGCGGCATTGCTTGCGCTGGCTCTGGTCAGCGCAATAGGAGCGCTGCTGCAGACCGCCTACCGGCGCCGGCTCGGCGGTTACCGCGAGCTGCGCGTGCAGACCAGTTCGGCGATGTTCCGCTGGGCGAGCGAAGGACTCGGGGCGTTCAAGGAAACCAAGGTGCTTTCCCGCGAGGATTATTTCATCGGCGAGTTTGCAGCCAACAGCCGCGCTTACGCACGGGCGACGCGGGTGTTCACGACCATGAATCTCCTGCCGCGGCTGGTGGTCGAGACCGCGGCGGTCGGCGCGCTGTTGCTTGCCGTCATCGTGACCATTGTCACCGGCGAACCGATGCACGAGATCGTTCCCGTACTCACGCTGTTCGGTCTCGCGGCGGTGCGCATCATGCCATCGGCGACCCGTATCCTGGGCGCAGTGAACAATCTGCGCTACTACGCGCCGGCGGTGCAAACCGTGGCATTGGACCTCAAACTGGTGGAATCCCTGCGTAGCCGGGTGCCCCGCAAAAAATCCGTCCCCGCAACAGTGCGGCGGGAACCTCTGGCGGTGCTTGAACTCGAGCGGGTTTCGTTCAGTTATCCCGGCAGCCCGGCTGCGAGCTTGAGCGTGATCGATTTGCGCATCTCCCGTGGCGAGGCGATCGCGGTCGTTGGCAAATCGGGGTCAGGAAAAACCACCCTTGCCGATCTTCTGCTCGGCCTGCTCGACCCGCTGGCAGGAACGATCCGGATCAACGGCAAGAAGGTTACGTCGCTCGGCGCGGAGTGGCAGGGAATTTCCGGGCTGGTGCCGCAGGAGTTTTTCCTGCGCGACGACAGTATCCGGCGCAATGTTGCGTTCGGGATTTCCGACCCACGTATCGACGACCAGCAGGTGTGGCGGGCCTTGCGATTGGCGCGTCTCGAAGAGAGGGTACGGGGCATGCCGCAACTGCTCGACACGCCGGTCGGTGAACGCGGCGCGCTGCTGTCGGGCGGCGAACGGCAGCGGCTCAGCATCGCGCGTGCGCTCTACAACGACCCCGAAATCCTGGTGCTGGACGAAGCCACCTCGGCGCTCGATCCGGCCACCGAGGCCGAATTCATCGCGACGCTGCAGTCCCTCAAGGGCCAAAAAACCATAATCGTCATCACCCATCGCGTCGCTTCGACGGCGTGGTGCGACAAAGTCTTCGTGATGAGCGCGGGACGCATCGTCGCAGAGGGACCGTTTGCGGAACTGGCCGTGCACGACCGTGCCTTTGCCGAACTCAGGGGAATCAGCCCTGAGGCGGCGCCTGGAGCCGGCAGATGACCGCGATCAGGAGGCTGTTTAACGCCGTCAGCGACGCGCTGATCTCCGTCCTGGGACTGAACCGGCCGATCCGCGTCTATCGCGCGTTTCTGTCGCGCATCAACGCGGTAAAAAAAGTCGCCATCAACGGCACGCCGATCACCTTCGACGCCAACGAGGAGTTACACCTGCTGCGGGCCGAGCTGATCGCGAGCAAAGAGCCCGAAACGCTGGCCTGGATCGACTCCTTTGCGCCGGGCGAAGTGCTCTACGATATCGGCGCGAACATTGGCGTGTTCAGCCTGTATGCGGCGCTGCACCGGAACTGCGACGTTTACGCCTTCGAACCCGAGGCGAAGAACTACGCCTGCCTGAACCAGAACATCCTGTTGAACGGCCTGGGCCGCCGCGTCAAGGCGCTCAACGTCGGGCTGCACGACCGGACGTGCATCGAATTTCTCCAGCTCCACGGCCTCGAGAGCGGCGCGGCGCTGCACGCGCTCGGCGAGGCCATCGACTGGCGCAAAAACCGGTTCCAGCCCAAATTCGAGCAATCGGTGATCGCTTTTTCGCTCGACGAGTTCATCGAGCGCTTCGGCGCCCCGCTGCCCAGTCACATCAAGCTCGACGTCGACGGCAACGAAGACAAGATCATTCGCGGCGGCAGGCGCACCTTCTCGAATCCGGGCATGAAGTCGCTGCTGATCGAAATCAACGAGAACGACCGGGCTCTGATCGAGCTGATCGAGTCGTGCGGGCTCACGCTCGAACGCAAAACGCTGGCCGCATTGCAGGGCAGCTACCGCGACACCTACAACGCCGTCTTCGCGCGGCTGTAGGGCGCGGCTTTAGCGCGCCGAATACGCCGAACGCGCCGCCCCGCCGACCCCCTTCAATAGTCTATTTGCGCCGCAGCAGCGCCCGCAGCCACTGCCGGTCGCCGCCGTAGGCGCTCATTTCGTAGCGCGCGATCTGCGTGTCGTCGAATTTCGGGGTTGCGATTGCAATCAGTGTTTTCACCAGTTCCTTGAGCGGACGCAGTGCGCTTTGCTCCGGATGAACCTGGGTGATGCGAAGCTCAGCCACCGGCTTGCCGACGGTACTCACGTCGAGCAACTGGCCGTGACGCCCGAGCAGGTTGCCGAGGCTGCCGGAATCGAAGAACAGCAGATGTGACTCGAAGTTGTTCTTGTAGCGGTAATCCCCGTTCGGAACTTCGACCAAGAGCGCGCCTCCGGGATTGAGCCGCGCCACCAGTGCTGCGATGAACTCGTGCGGCTGAGCCATGTGTTCCAGAACATGCGCGAGCACGATGAGATCGAATTTCCTCCCGGACGGAAGACCCGCAAGGTCGGGAAACGTTGCGGCCTCCCCCAACCGCGCACGCAAGGCGGCAAACTGCCCGCGGTCGGTTTCCACCGCGACGTAATCATGGGCGATACCGAGCCGGGCCATGCCGTCGTGGAACAGTCCCAGCCCCGCGCCCATGTCGAGTACCGCCGGATGCTTGCCAAGCTCGACGAGCCGCTGCAGGTAACGCACGCGGGACAAGGCCTGGGCGAAATAGTAGCGGCGCGTGCTGGGAAGGGAGACCGCGACTTCGCCGTCCCAGTAATGATCGTAATAGGCCGCAAGCTCGGTGGCGCTCGGCTGCGGATGCGCGAACACGAGCCCGCACGCCGCGCATTTCGCGAGCCTCATGCGCCGGAAGATTTCGTGCGTGCCCAGATAAGGCCCGGCTGACTCGATGGTGTCGTGCGCGCAGTTCGGGCAATTCATGGTGCTCACGCGGCCGCGCCCGGATTGCGGGTCCACTCAGGCGGCGGTCCCCGCGTACTTCGGCATCAAGGCATCGCCCTGCATCATTTCGACCACGCGCGCAAGATCGGCCGGCGTATCGACGCTCAGCGTGCGCGCTTCGGTCATTACCATCCTCACTCGGCCGCCGTGCTCGAGAATGCGCATCATGTCGACCGACTCGATTATCTCGAGCGGCGTGGGCGGCATCGAATTGAACTTGAGCAGGTAGTCGCGGCGAAACGGAATGATGCACACCTGTTTCAGCATCGGCACCTGCTTTGCGCCTTTCTTGCGCGACGGGACCGGCTCGCGCGAAAAGTAGAGCGCATCCCCCTTGAGGTCGACCACGACCTTTACCTCATTGGGATCCTCAAACTCTGCCACGGTCTGCATTTCGGCCATGAGATTCGTCACCTGCAGCGACGCGTCGGCGGCAAGCGGCGCGATGGCGAGATCCATCATCTCCGGCGTGATCATCGGCTCATCCCCCTGGATCATGACCACGACGTCGGTCCTGCGCCCGCTGTCCGCCTCGATCTTGAGCATGGCTTCCGCAGCGCGGTCGCTTGCGCGCTCGTGCGTATCCGCCGTCATGATGCACGCAGCACCAATGCTCTGCGCATAGCGGCGGATCTCCTCGTCGCAGGTGGCGATGTACACCGCATCGAGAGTCCGGCTCATTTTGGAGCGGAAGTACACGTGCCCGACCATCGGGATGCCGTGGATCGGGGCAAGCGGCTTGCCGGGAAACCGGCTCGAAGCCATGCGCGCGGGGATGATGCCGATCGCTTTCATGTGCGTGGCGCGCCGCCTCAGGATTTCGGCGGCAGCGTCGCGCGGCACGCCGCGAGCCCGCTACGCGCCGCGACATCCAGCATGCGCTGGTCGATACTGTAGGCGAGAAACTTGAAGCCCTCGGCCAGGTACTTGCGCACCTGGTCGGGCGTGGGCTCGACGACATGCAACCCGCCGGGCTTTTGCAGCGCCTGGCTCACGGTGCGGATGCGTTCGATCGCCGCGGCGTGCGCCGGATCGCCGAAGTCGCCCGGCCTGCCGAGCGACGCCGACAGATCGTACGGGCCGACGATGAAACCATCCACGCCGTCCGTGGTCAGGATTTCCTCGAGATTTCTCACCGCTTCGACGTGTTCGATCATCACGATCACCACCGCCTCGCGCTCGAGCCACGCGCGGTAATCGGCAAACGATGCGCCGTAACCCTGCGCGCGCGCGAGGCCCGCACCGCGCCTGCCGCGCGGCGGGTAATACACCGACGCCACCGCGCGCTCCGCGTCCGCTTTCGAGTTGACCATCGGCACGATGACGCCGTGCGCGCCGGCATCCATCACGCGTTTGATCTGGTCCGCGTCGTTGCTGGTGAGCCGCGCAAGCGGGGTACCGCCGCCCAGCGCGATCACGCGGATCAGTTCCTCCGCTTCGCGGATGGTGATAACGCTATGCTCGAGATCGATGGTAAGCCAGTCAAAACCGGCGCGTGTCATGATCTCCGCGATCCCGGGATGCGCAAGCGTTATCCACGAGCCGATCGTGACCTGGTTGGCGGCGAGTTTATGCTTGAGTGACAGGGTGGTGGCAGGCATGGCAGGCCGGGTGGCGACAGCGAAGGCGAGCATTGTACGGGCCAACCGGCACGCTCGGCAAACCCGCGCGAAAACCCTGCCGCACGGCGCCACACGCGATAAAATACCGCCTTGGCTGTAGCGGGAGGCCGCGCGCAACCTGCCCGACGGGGCTCACCGCGCGCGGACTGACAGACCGGCACGCGGTTCGGGAATCAAAAGGATGACCGCCATGAACGGAAAACAGGCGCTGGTGCTGGGGGGCAGCGGATTTCTCGGCAGCCACGTCGCCGATGCATTGTCGGACGCAGGCTACCGCGCGCGCATCTTCGACCGCGCGGCTTCGCCCCACCTGCGCGCCGGCCAGGACATGATCGTCGGCGATCTGATGGATTTCGACGCAGTGAAGCGCGCGGCCGAAGGCTGCGACTTTGTGTACAATTTCGCGGGCATCGCGAACATCGATGATGCCAAAAACCGCCCGCTCGATACCGCGAATCTGAACGTGATCGGCAACATCCACGCGCTGGAAGCCGCGCGCGCCGCGGGCGCCAGGCGTTTCGTGTTCGCGAGCACGGTCTACGTTTATTCCGAGTCGGGCTCGTTCTACCGGGCGAGCAAGCAGGCCGCGGAGCGCTTCGTCGAAACCTACCACGAGCGCCATGGCCTGCCGTTTTCGATCGTGCGCTACGGTTCGCTCTACGGCCGGCGCGCCGATGAGCGCAACGGCATCTTCCGCTTCCTGAAGCAGGCGCTGGAACAGAAACGCGTCGTCTATGAAGGCAGCGAAGACGCAATGCGCGAATACATCCACGTGACCGATGCGGCGCGGCTGAGCGTGCAGCTGCTCGATGAACGCTTCGCCAACCGCCACCTCATACTCACCGGCCAGGAGCGCATGGCGGTGAAGAACCTGATGCGCATGATCTCGGAAATGCTGCCCGGAGGCGTCGAAGTGCGCTATGGCGGCAAACACGATGACGGCCATTATGTGATGACGCCTTATGCGTTTCATCCGAAGGTCGGCCACAAGCTCGTCGCCAACGATTATGTCGATCTCGGCCAGGGGCTGCTGGATTGCCTCGCGGACATACACGAACGGCAGACGCAATCCGGCCAGAGCGGGGACTGGCTGATCGCCAACGACAAACCCGGGGTGTAGGGTTGCCAGGATTCGACGCGGTGGTATTCGATTTTGACGGCGTGCTGGTCGAATCCGTCGACGTCAAAACCCGCGCCTTCGCCGCGCTTTATTCCGGCTACGGTTCCGGGGTCGTGGCGAAAGTCGTCGCCTACCATCTCGAACACGGCGGAATATCGCGGTTCGTGAAATTCCGGCACTTCCACCGCGAGTTTCTGGGCCAGCCGTTGAGTGCGGCAGAGGAGGCAAAGCTTGGCGCGCAATTTTCGGAACTCGTGGAAGACGCGGTGGTAGGCGCCCGCTGGATCCGCGGCGCGCGCGAGTTCCTGGAAACGTGGCACGGCAGGCTGCCGCTGTTCGTGGCCTCAGGCACGCCCGATGAGGAACTCAAACGCATCGTCGGGCGGCGCGGCATGACGCGCTATTTCGCCGGGGTGAGGGGTTCTCCCGCGACCAAGGGGGAAATCATTTCCGGGTTCGTTGCCGGCCACGGTCTGGATCGCACGCGCGTGCTCATGGTCGGGGATGCCGGTACCGATCTGCAGGGCGCCCTCGCGGCCGGTGTGGGCTTTCTCGGGATATCGACCGCACCGGCCCCTGCTTTTCCGGCGGCAGTGCCGGTGCTTCCCGACCTCGCCCGGCTCGCAGATTTCCTGACCACACCGGCGCCGCAGTAAATGCACGGCCTCATTTCCTGGAGTTGACGATGGCTCTACCCGCCGCATGTCCGTTGTGCAAGGCCAGCAGGGAGGCCCAGCGCGTGGTCACTTCACACGTCTATGGCGATCGCGCCGGGCGCGCATTTTTCCGCTGCGATGCGTGCAGCGCGATCTATCTGTTTCCGCGCCTGTCACCCGGGGAAGAGCGTGCGCTCTATACGGCCGAATTCGAGTCCTTCATGAACAGCCGCACGGGCGACGCTGGCGGATGGGCGCAGCCGGAACGCCATATCGCCGCCAACCAGTCGACCGTGTCGCGTCGCATGAACTACCTGCGTCCCGCTCTGCCTGCGAAGGGACGAATACTCGAAATCGGCTGCTCTTCCGGATTCATGCTCTATCCGCTGATCGCGGACGGATATGAATGCACTGGCGTTGAGCCATCGGGGGTGTTCCGGGATTATGTGCGATCGAGAAACGTGCCGTGTTTCGAATCGGTTGAAGCCCTGCTGGCCGATCCCCGCCAGCAGCCCGGTTTCGATGTCGTGATGCATTTTTTCGTGCTGGAACACACGGCCGAGGCCGCGGACTTTCTCGAAACACAGCTGAAACTGCTCAAGCCGGGAGGCGTGCTGATAATCGAAATTCCGAATGCGGCCGACGCGCTGGTGACGGTTTACGACATTCCGGCGTTCGAGCGCTTCTATTGGTCGGTCGCGCACCAATGGTATTTTACCGAGCCCTCGTTCAGGTTCCTGCTCGACCGCCTGGGCGCGCCGTACGAGATCCTGCGCGATCAGCGCTACGATCTTTCCAACCACATGGGTTGGGCGCGCGACGGCAAACCCGGCGGCATGGGCCGCTATACCGACAAGATCGGCGGCGACATCGAGGAGGCCTACAAGCAGGCGTTGATCAAGTCCGGCCATTGCGACACCCTCATCGGCATCGTCAGAAAGCGCCGAGCATGAGAATTCTGGTGACGGGAGTCGGCGGGTTCATCGGATCACAACTGGCGCGGCGCCTGCTCGCCGAGCGGCACGAAGTGATCGGCGTCGACGATTTTTCGAGCGGGCACCGCCATAACGTGCCAGCCGGAACGGAATTGATCGAAGGTGACCTCGCGCGCCCAGAGTCCATCGCTGCGTTGCCGAAGGATTGCGCGCTGATCCTGCATCTTGCCGGCCAATCGTCGGGCGAGATCAGCTTCGACGATCCGGTCGCCGATCTGCAGAAGAACGTGGTATCGACTCTCAACCTGATACGCTACGGCGTCGAGAACGCCTGCCAGCGGCTGGTCTATGCGAGTTCGATGTCGGTCTATGGCGACGTGCGCGACGCCCCGGTTCCCGAAAGCAGCGAATGCCGCCCGCTTTCGTGCTACGGCGTCGGAAAACTCGCGGCCGAGGGTTACCTGCGGGTGTATGCGCGCAAACTGCCGTTCGTGGCGCTGCGGATGTTCAATGTTTACGGCCCTGGGCAGGACATGCAAAACCTGCGCCAGGGCATGGTCAGCATATTTCTCGCCCAGGCACTGGAGAGCGGCCGCGTGCACGTCAAAGGCAGCCTCGAACGATACCGCGATTTCGTCTATATCGACGACGTGGTCGAAGGCTGGTGCCGTGCGGCGCTCGTTCCCGCTGCGGCGAACCAGACGCTCAATCTCGGCACCGGTATGCGAACCACCGTCGGGCAATTACTGGAACGCATGCGCGACCACGTGCCGGGAATGGCCTGGTTTGTCGAGGGCGCAACGCCCGGCGATCAGGCGGGAATCTACGCCGATACCGCGCAGCTCGGGAACGTGCTGGGCCTCGCGCGGTTCACCGCGCTCGACGCGGGAATGAAGCGTTTTGTGCAATGGGCACGGGAGCACGCCGCCGCGGGCGCGTCACATCGGCCGCGGGGCCGCTGATCGCGGTGCGGGCGCGTTCGACCGATCAGACATGAAGCTGGACCTGAGCCCTGGCGCCGTGCTCGATCCCGCGCATCGCGACAGTCTCAACGCGATTGCGCTCGAAATCCGGCAGCCGTTCAATGAAATGGTGCGCCGGTTGGGCGTCGCGCACGGCGACTGCCTCGACTGGTGGGTCACGCCGCTCGCCTGCCGCAACATTTTTGCGTGCGCGCTGTTCTCACGCTGCTGCCAACTGCTGCTCGCGTTGCGCGTGGCGGAGGCGGGCGGCACCGTGCGCGAAATCATCGTCGACTCGCCCGGTCTCGCCGCAGCGCTGGAAAAAGCGCTTGCCACCCGCGGTCTCGGCACGTCAGTTCGGGTGCGCCGCGGCACGCTGTGGTGGCGCGCGAAGTTGTTCGCCGGCATGGGCTACCGGCTGGCCGCGGCGGGTTATCACGCCTGCAACCAGATTCTGTTTGCGCGGATATTCCGGCCGGTTTCCCGATTTGCGCCTGCCGCCCCCATTATCCTGATCGACACGTTCGTTTACCGGGACAGCTTTGACCAGGACTACCGCGACCGCCATTACCCCGGGCTGCTGGAGTGCCTGAGCGACGACGAGCGGCAGCGGGTTTTCTTCCTTCCCACGTATCACAAAGTCAGAAACTACCCGCGGCTCTTCCGGGCGCTGCGCCGAAGCCCGGTCAATTTTCTGGTCAAGGAAGACTTGCTGCGGCTCGGCGACTACGCCTTTGCGCTGGCACATCCCTTCCGTCTGCTCGGATTAGCGGGCAACAACTGCGATTTCGAAGGCATCGCGATCGCGCCGTTGGTGAACGACGCGCGGTACGAATCGTTCGCCTCCTCGGGCTCGCTCGAGGGCCTGCTGCGCTACCGGCTGGCGCAGCGGATACACGAAGCCGGGATACCCGTTGCGCTAGTCATCGACTGGTTCGAAAACCAGGAGATCGACCACGGCTCGAATGCGGGACGCAGGCGTTTCATGCCGGCCACGCTCATTGTCGGCTATCAGGGATTTTTGGTTTCGCGCCATTATCTGTGCATGTTCCCGACGCGCGACGAAATGCGCCTTGAACTGATACCGCACCGTGTCGCCGTAATGGGGGACGCGCTGGTTAACGGCGCCCGGGAATTCTGTCCCGGCCTCGAAGTTTCCGTAGCGCCCGCTTTTCGGTTTGCCGGGCTATGGCGCACGCGAAAGGAGCGGACCGGGCCGGATGAATTCAGGATACTCGTTGCGTTGCCGTTGATGCGGGAGGAAAGCGCCGGAATACTGGAGCTGATGACGGGCGCCGCGGCCGGCTTCCCGTCCGCCGCCGCGGGAACGCCGTGGCGTGTCCGGGTCAAAGCTCATCCGTCTTTCATCGAGCCACTGCCGCGGGGCTTCGAGTCGGCCGGCGGCGATTTCGACACTGCGCTCGACGCGAGCGACGTCCTCGTCAGCAGCGCGAGCAGTGTGTGCGTTCAGGCGCTGGCCCGCGGCGTGCCGGTGATCGTGCTCGGCAGCCGGCACGGCGTGACTTTGAACCCGATTCCGGAGGGGGTCGAGCGCGAACTTTGGGCGCTTTGTTACACTGCGGCGCAGCTGACAGCGGTGCTGACGCGCTACGCACGGCGCGACGCCGCGACGGTTGCGCGCCACCGCGCTCTCGGCGTGGCATTGCGCGAAAAATATTTCACCCCGGTAACGCGTGAAACAGTCAGAAGCTTCCTGATGCTCGACGCGGCGGGAAGCGCGAAATGAGAAGTTCGGAATGGTGTTTTGGACCGCCATGCTGATTTCGGCTGTCATTCCGACCAAGAACCGCCCGCGCGATCTGGAAAACGCGGTGCTGTCGATCCTCACGCAAAGCCGTCCGCCGGACGAACTGCTCGTGATCGACCAGAGCGCCGGCGACGAGTCGCAACGCAGGGTCGACGCGCTTTTCGCGCCCGCTCAGCGCATCACTCTGGTTTACGTGCACGATCCGCGCATCGCAGGGCTGGTCGCGGCCAAGCGGGCCGCCGTGGCGCGCGCGCGCGGCGATATCGTGTGCTTCCTCGAGGACGACGTGGTGCTCGAGAACGACTACCTGCATAACATCGAGCGCGGTTTCGTGGAAAATCCGGCGCTGCTGGGCTGCTCGGGCGTGGTGACGAACCTGCCGGAGCTTCCGCGCTATTACCAGCGCCTGTTTCATTTCTTTCATCGCGGCATTTTTCACGATGCGCGCGTCGGGGTTCATGGCGCGACACAGGGCAGCGGGCTGCCCCTGATCCGCAGCAATTATCTGAGCGGCGGACTCTCCGCGTACCGGCGCGCAGTGTTCGATGCCATCCCCTTCGATGTGGCCAATAATCTGTTCATGCTCGAGGATATCGATTTCTCGACCCGCGCGGTGCAGCGCTTCGGCGAGCAATTCTTTATCAATCCCAATGCGCGCCTCGAACACCACCACTCGCCCCTGAACCGCGCGGTGCTTGGGTTCCGGCAGCGCCGCAAACTGCGCGAGTTCCTGGTGTTCTACAAGAAGCGGCGGCACGCTGATGGCGCCGGCGCGGCGCTGCTGCTGCTGCTGATCGGGCTTTTGCTCGAAGCCGGATACCAGGCAGTGCAGGCACGGCGCCTGTCGCCCATCACCGGCTATTTTCTGGGATTGTGGGACGGCGCGCGCTGGAAGCTCGCGCCGGAGTCGCAGTGAAAACCGCCGCGGTGTGGGGCGCCAGCGGTTTCGTCGGCCGCCACCTGGTCGCGGCGCTCCAGCAGGCCGGCTGGCGCGTGCGCGCGTTGGTGCGCGAGACCGGCAGCGCCGCTGCCGCGTCCCCGCAACTCGAGTCCGTGGCCCTCCCCTTCACCGCCGGCCTGGCGCAAATGGTTGCGGCGCTCGCAGACGCTGATGCCGTCTTCCATTGCGCCGGCAACCCTGAAGCAAGCGCCGCGGAGTTGGCGCAATTTGAGTCCGCGACCACGCGTTTCGCGGAAGCGGTGGCGGCCAGCGGCGCGCGGCGGCTGATTCAGTTGAGCACCGTCGCCGTCTACGGTGCGGGCTCCGGCCAGTCGATCGGCCCTGACAGTCCGCTCGAAGGCAGCGGCGCCTACGCGCGCGGACGGATCACCGCCGAAACAGCGGTGATCGAGCGGCTGCGTGGCAGCGGCAGCCACTGCGTGATCGTTCGGGTGCCGATGGTAGTCGGGCCGGACATGGGGAGTAATGCGTTGCGGTGGTTCTTCGACACCCTCAATACCGGCATCTTCTTTCACCCCGGCAGCCGCGACGCGGTTCTAAACTGCATCGGCGTCACCCGCCTGTGCCGCCTGCTCGTTGCGCTCGCGGAAAATCAAACCGGGCAGCATGACGGCGTGTACCAATTCGCCGACAACATCACCTGGCGTGAGATCGCGGACCTTTATGCGCGGCAAACGGCGCGGCGCGTGGTGCGCCTGCGCGTGCCCCGGAGCCTGGCCAGGCACGTTGCCGCCCTCATGCTCGGCCGGCAGTGGCCAGGCAGCCTCGATGTACTGGGCAATACCGTGGGTTTCCGCGACGCCTCGGACCGCGTGGTAAAGGATCCGCGTGCGCTGCCTGATACCCGCGACGATATCACCCGCCTGATTGACACCCTTGCCGAGCGCAGCGGTGCCGACAAGGCCTCGCTCTGGAAAGTTGTCAATCTCACCGCGGTAAACCTGTTTGCACGGGTTGCCGCCGGCATCCTGCCGTTCGTGATGGCGTGGTATTTCGGGGCGACGGTCATTACCGACGCGTTGTTCTGGGTATTCAGCGCCATCCTGTTCCTCGGCGGAGCATTCTCGAACGCGCTTGAAACGGTCGTCGTGCCCTGGGTGAGCCGCAAGGAACTCGAGTCAACCGGCAAGCGGTGGTTATCCAGTGCGAGCATCGGCATCGTCCTTCCCGCGCTGGCGGGAGTCGGCGTCTTCGTCGTGCTGAACAAATGGCTGCTCGGCTCCGGCTATCTGCTTGCCGCGGAGAGCGCGCTGCTGGCCGATTCGTACATACACCAGAACGCTTTCGTGATCCTGTTCATGATGCTGTCGGGGCTGTGGTCGGGAGTGTTCCTGGCGCGGGCCAGATTCATCTCCCCGGCGGTGTCACTTTCGCTCAAGTGGTGGGGAACGCTGGTGGTGCTCGTTATCCTGTGCGAAAACGGCGCGATCGGGCTGCTCGGTTACAGCTTTCTGAGCGGAGAAGCGCTGCGGCTGGTCCTGCTTGCCGCGCTGATCCGCGGCGAATTGTGGTCTTCCGGCGTATCCTGGCGCAGCCTCGCCGCCGCGACCCGCGAAATGCCGTGGCGCGAATTCGGGTTCATGTTCCTCACGGCGGTGGCGCTGCACATCAACCCCATGGTCGACCGCTTCATGGCGAGCTGGCTGGGCGCGGGCGCCATCTCGCTCTTCGAATACGGCTGGACCGTCTACCTGCTGCCGGCGATGATTTTCACCAGCGGCTATCTGATCATCGCCTACACCGGCATCGCGCACAGCCTGGCGCGGCGTGAGCTTGCGCAGTTTCACGCGCAGGTTGCGGAACTCAGGCAGCGCATCTGGCGCTTTTCCACGTTCGCCATCATCGCGATCGGGATCGCGGCGTTCGCACTGGTCGCAAGCGGGGCGGGACTCGGCAAGCTGTCGGCGGTGCAGGTCGCGCAAGTAAGCTCCATCGCGACGGCACTCACCGTCGGCCTGCCGTTTGCCCTGTTCAGCGTGAGCTATGCGCGGATCCTGATCGCGATGAACCGCGCTTCCGCGGTATTGACGATCTCGACGGTAAAAATCGTGCTGAACCTCGCGGGCAACCTGCTGCTGATTCATCCATTCGGCCTGGTCGGGCTCGCCGCCTCTACCGTGATCGCGGAAGCGGCAAGTGCGTTGATGTCCGCCTGGTACGCTCGTCGGGTCATGAACAGTCTTTCCGGTACGAGGCGGCGCCGTGCGCGTTACGGTTAATTCCTATCGCAGGCTGGTCATCTTCGGCATCGTATTGCACGTGCTCGTCGCGGTCGCGGTCTGGTGGCACCTGCAGCAGTACGAAGGCGTGCTCCCGGCCTCGGACGAATCCTACAACCTCGGCAACGCGGACCGTCTCGTCACCGAGTGGCGTCAGGGGCGCGCGCCCAACTGGGATGAAATCACCACCTCGGAAACCAATCCCGGTTATTACTATCTGCTGGCCGGCGCACGATGGGCAGGTATCGAGCACCTGTTGGGCCTGCGTTTGATCAACGTGCTTGCCGGGCTTGCGGCGATCTGGCTCTGGCGCAGGGCGATGCTCGCCAACGGGGAGCCGCCCGCCGCCGCGCGCTGGTTCGCCGTCGCGGCACTTTTGATCCCTTCGCTCGCGTTATGGAGCACGCTGCTGCTCAAGGAAGCGGTGGTTTATGCGCTCGTCGCGGCGCATGTGCTCGTCCTCGCGCGCGTGATCGCGGCCTCCCGGGTTAGCGCCCGGGATATCGTATTTTATGCCGCGACCTTGCTCGCTCTGAGCTACTTCCGCAACTACGCGTCGTTGCTGCTGCTCGGGTTGTCAGCCGTCATCATCGCGCGCGCCAAAGGCCCGGCCATTGCGCTGGCATTTGCCGCGTGCGCTGCGGTGACGTTGCTGCTGTTCAATCCCTATGTGCTGATGCTCGTCGGATACAAGCTTTGGGGCGAAGCTGTCCGCATCCGTTTTTTTGACTGGATCGCGGGTAATGCCGAACTGATCACGGGGGGACCCAAATCGGGGTCCTTCGGCCCGCCGATTGCAGTCACCAACCGCGAGACCGGGATTGGTGGCTCGGCGATCGCGCCCGGAGTTCCGCTCTGGGAAAAGCTGTGGTTGTTCCTGAGCTTTCC
>Ga0082335_1001779_pt1 | contig 43463 bp, 41 predicted proteins | sample Subgrocontami58m_FD_72375 | JGI IMG/M metagenome (GOLD analysis project Ga0082335, IMG submission 72375) | Subsurface groundwater microbial communities from S. Glens Falls, New York, USA - GMW37 contaminated, 5.8 m (SPADES assembly) (version 2) ...
GGGGCGGAGAATTTTGGTCCGATGGATATTTTATCAATACCGTAAGCAAATTTGGTGATGAAAGTACAATATCAAAATATGTAAGAGAACAAGGCCTTGAAAAGACATATAAAGTATTACACAAGACAACGCAACTTACCCTCTTTTAGCGGGGGCCTCGATACCCCGCTGCTTGCGGCGGGGTAGTTCATTATTTCCATAGATGCGTAAGTTTAGTATAGTTTGCTCATGAGAAAAGCAACCGTTGAATGGGAAGAGGAAAAAGATAAAGAAAACCGAGCAAACACGGTATTTCTTTCCTGACTGCACAACAGGCTTTTCTTGATCCTCACCGTGTCATCGCGGAAGACATTACCCATAGCACCGAAGAAGACCGGTATTACTGCAGGGGATGTGTTGGCGAAGGCATATTGACCGTCAGGTTTACGTACCGTTGTAATGTTGTTCGCATTTATGGAGCAGGTTATTGGAGAAAAAGAAGGATGATTGATGAAAAGCAAAACAAAATACGCTGATGAACCTATAGGCGATCTGAAGGTCGTCAAAGACTTTCTTCCCCCGCCTGATCAGTTGGTGCTGAGGGAAGACAATGTGAAGGTTACTATATCATTGAAGAAATCGAGTATCACTTTTTTCAAAGAACAGGCAAAGAATCATAAGACTTCTTACCAAAAGATGATAGAGAGGTAGTTGACTGGTACGCTTCGCATTATCAAAAGAGCACATAACCCGGCGCTCCAGCCAATCGCCCGCTGCGTGGGCTCCGGCTGAGCTTTTTCGTCAGCGTACAAATGAGGAGAGCACGATGGAAATAGATATAAAGTGGCATTCACCTATTGCCTTAGAGGATGGCGATGATGTTAATATGATTTATGTTCCTGAAGGCCTTGATGCGTGGTTCGATGTGCCGGCTTTGTTTTTGTTGAACATTGAAATGAGATGCCGCCTTACATAAATTTCCTGAATAGTAGCATCTTGCATGCTGCAGAACGGTTGCCCCGCGCAAGCCGGTTTTTTGCGGTCGCGATGGCGCTTTCGTTCTTCTCTCTGTTCGCGCTTGGATGTGACGGGGGAAGCAACAGCGGGAGTAACGGCGGGAATGACTCTTTCATTCTCATCCCGGCAGGGACTGATCCTTGCCGTCATCCCGAGTATTGGCCGCGAACGATGGCATCTGTCAAGCACCCCTTCCTCATCCATTTTCGAAACCAGGGAGAATTTGAAACAGCGCAGGCAATCGTCGGATACCTCGACACAGCCTGGGGGCTCCAGATCAATCAACTCGGCTATACGTCACCGCCCTCCGACCAGGGTTTTTGCGGTCCAGACGGTTCCTTCGATGTCTTTATCTGGCGCGATCATCGCTCCTGTTTTGTCGATGTCGTTTCCGAGCAGATTGTGAGCCCTTGGGGAGGAAGGGCCAGCTTCATGCTGCTTGATCCCTGGGGCCCTTATGGAGGGCCTATTCTGGCTCAAACAGTCGCACATGAATTCAACCATGCCACCCAGGCAGCAGACGACTGGCACGAGATCGGCGTATCTTTCGAAATGTCCACCGTGTATGTCGAACAGCTGTTCGGAGATGCCTGTGCGGAGTGCATAGCCGATTTCCAGACCCGTCCCGAGTGGAGCCTGCTCTGGTATGACGACTATGAGACCTGGTACATGTACGGTGCCGCGCTCTATATGCACTTCCTGTGCGACTACTATTTCCATGGAGACGAGAGCTTCCTGCCGGCGCTTTGGCGCGCGGCGCGCAACACGCCGGACCTGCTGACCAACGTTCCCAATCTGGTTGATGGTGTCAATACCATCCTTGCGCCGATTAATGCCACCTTTCGGGAATCGGTGGAACTCTTTGCGCGCTGGCGATATTACACTGATAGCCGCGACGATGGACAGCACTTCCGCCACCGGCAGCTCGGCTGGGGCAAACAACTCCCTTTTCTTACCGAGGCGGAGCTGACCATCCCCGCCATTACCCTGGCAGATGGCGAATATGTGGTGAACCCGGCCCCAATGTTGCTGGGAAGCGTGTACCTGGAGGTCGAACGCGACCAGGAGGGACAGGCCTCTTTCGGCCTGTCATTGGAAATCCCTGCTGACCCTTCCATACAATGGGTTGTTCAGGCTTTACCCGGCATTGCTCTCGGCAGCGACGGCGACAGGGTGAATCCGAGCGCGGCACGGGTGGCCTTTGACCCGAACGGCAAGCGGACACTGGTAATTACGCTTTTGCCGGTAACGGGTTCGATCCGGACAACCAGTCCGGAGAGCGATATTCAGTGACCGTTCGCATTACGCCGTGAAACATGGGAATTGGGGTCGGTCCAGGCTAACTGATTGTAATTAAGTATCAAGAATGGCAAGAATTGGTGTCAGCCCGTTGATATGTAACTTTGCCTTCTCCAGCTGATGCAGCTCATTGTCACATGTCAAGACCTGACACCAATTCCGCCCACAAGGGAAAAGCAAGATCTCAAGACATGGATATTCTCGGACTCCATCATCATTGTGTCACATGAGGATTCATATGCAGCTGCGGACGCAATAATGATAAGCACTGCCAAGGTAGTGTCGCGCGCGCTCGAATGTGGACTATTGGTCAAAGGAGCAATTGCACACGGTACGCTTACGGCCGACCTAAAGAATTCAATTGTGTTCGGGAAGCCCCTGATCGACGCATATCTGCTGCAAGAGGAAATCAAATTGGCGTCTGTGATTCTGCATCATTCCTTTGAGCAGAAGATTTTGAGTTTTGACCACGGTGTAAGGCTCGACGGGTCAGGCCGATGTCAACGTTATCTGACGCCAATTGAACGCGGTTTTGTCACTCATATGCATTTGAATTGGCTACAATATAGCGTGCTTTTTCTTGCGAAAAGCGACCAGGAGAAGTTGGAACTTGTCGACAAATACATTGGCATTCTGAAAGGAGTGCACCTGACTGTCTCAGGGGGTTCCCGGATGTACATCGACAACACGATGAAGTATTTGGAGGAGTGCAGAAGAGTAGCGGCCGCCGAACGTTAGCGCCTGATCTGTACCACGTCATGAAGTCACGTGGACGCACAACAAGAAACAATAAAGGGACGGTTCCGTTTAATGAGTAGCAACGGAAGTTGATAGATGAAGATAAGAGAACCGTCCCCTTTAATTCACAGGCAAGCTCAACAAAGAACCAAAAAACAATAAAAAAATTGCTAATGAGGCAATCCAGCGGATCGCCGATAAAGCCGGATCCCGCTGATTCGTACGGCCGAACAAATCGTTCGAGCGCATTCTCCAGCAGCCTTGCCGAGCAAGCTCGGCAGCCGGCCGGCGAACCGCTCAATCCGCTGTTGGGATTGAGAAAATGAAAAGAATTCCCTTACTCATAATCTGTTATCAGGCGGAAAAAAAGTATACCAGTAAGGATTATAAAAAGTATTGACAGTGGTATGAACAATGGGCATAATAAGAGCCAAACATAGTTCATTAGCTTGGAGGTTTCTTATGCCCGGAGTCAAAACAGCAATATCGCTCGATGAAGAATTACTTGTAAAAGTCAATAGATTAGCCGATAACTTGCACGTTTCGCGAAGCAAGGTCTTTACTTTGGCTGTGCAGGACTATCTGAAAAAACAAGAGAATCAATCTTTGCTTGCTCAGTTGAACGAGGCGTATGAGGATTTTCCTAGCGAAGAAGAAAGGGGGATCCGAAAATCCATGCGTATCAAACACAATAATATTATTGAGCAAGAGTCATGGTAATCAAACAGGGTGAAATATATTGGGTTGACCTCACGGAACCCAGAGGTTCGGAACCCGGATATCGTCATCCCCATATCGTGATCCAAAACAATTTATTTAATGCCAGCCGAATAAACACAATTGTTGTTTGTTCCCTAACCTCAAACCTTAAACGGGCAAAGGCTCCTGGCAATGTCCTGTTGAACCAAGGTGAAGCCAATCTCCCTAAAAAAAGCATTGTTAATATTTCTCAAATTTTCACCGTCAACAAAGATGGTTTGGTTGAGAAAATAGGAAAAGTTTCAGAAAAAAGAATAACAGAGATTCTTAACGGAATAAAATTGCTTACCGAACCTCGGGAGGTTTGAGGAGAATAAAACAAGTTTATCAAGCTTACGATAGGGCCTCCTTAATGATAATCGGTAATCTCCACAATCTTTCTTATATGCCGTTTTAGACCTGCGGGCATTAAATATCGAATTCGGCCATCACCAGCGTATGATCGGAGGGTTTGGTCTCGAGCCGCGTCTGCATGTCGATGTCGCAGCGTAACGATTTTGCTGCCAGGGGTTTGGTAGCCAGGATGTGATCAACACGCCAGCCCATTCCCCGGGCGACGGAGTTGGGGACGCGGTAATCGAAAAAGGTGTACTGGCCGGGCTGGCCGGGGTGATGTTTTCTAAAGACGTCAACCAGCCCCCAGGACTTGACCGCGGCGAAGGCCTCCCAGACCTCGGGTGTGAAGCAGACGTGGCCCAAAATCCTTTTGGGGTTGTGGACGTCGATGTTTTCCGGGGCCACGTTCAGATCGCCGCACCAGACCAGGGGAGTTTGCGGAGAACATGATTTTTCCAGGAAGCTGCGCAGGCGCTTATACCAGTCCAGCTTATACTTGAATTGTTCGCTTTCTTTGTCCCTTCCCTGGGGGACGTAGGTGTTGAGGACAACGATGCCGGAAATAACACACCTGAGCAAGCGTTCCTCATCCGCCCGGTCTCCGTCTGCGAGGCCGAAGGAAACCTCATCCGGTTTGGCAAGGGAGGCCACGGCCACGCCGCTATACTGCTTCGACCCTCTGTGGACCACGTGGTAGCCCGCCGTGCGGAATTCTTCCTCGGGAAATTTGCCGTCCTCGACTTTTGTTTCCTGCATGCAGAGCACGTCGGGGTGGTGTTGTTGCAGCCAGGGGATGACAATATGCAGGCGGGAACGGAGGGAATTTACGTTGTAGGTAGCGATGGCGAATCTGCCCATGAAGGCCTCCTTAATTAGAAATAGCTTGACAAGGCGGGCCGGCGGTCTTATCTTCCGTTACCCGTGCCCTTAAGATGAATCGCGGGAAAAAGAAGCAGTTTTGGCCATCGTAAATTGATGTTAGATAGAAATCAAGCACAGAAAATCGCCTACCTGGAAAAAGACGCCGATAATCTTTCCTTTGATAAAAACTTCCAGCAACTTTGCGATCTCATCCAGAGAGGGGACAAGCGGATAACCGTTGGTGGTCTGGAGTCCGCGGCAAAGGCCTTTCTTCTGGCCGCGCTTTTCCGCCGGCTCGACAAACCCCTGGTCGTCATCAGCCCTACGGAAAAGGAGGCCCATACCTTCCATCAGGACCTCTCCTTCTTCCTGGTGAAAGAGCACCTTTTTTTCTATCCCCCCTGGGATGTCCATTCAACGGACATGTTTGCCATCCAGCAGGAGACGGCTTGCGAGCGGACGGAAATCCTGTGCCGCCTTTACCGGAAAGAGAAGGCGGTTTTCGTGCTGCCTCTCCAGGCACTGATGGAAAAGGTCCTGCCGATTCGCGATCTGGCGGACTACGCGGAGACTATCTCCCTGGGCGATTGCCGGGATAGGGAACAACTGGTGGAGAAATTGCTGGCCGGCGGCTACCGCCGGGTGTCGCTGGTGGAACGATGCGGGGAGTTTGCCGTCCGGGGGAATGTCCTGGATATCTTCCCGCCCGCGGTCGAAAATCCCCTGCGACTGGAATTTTTGGGGGATGAACTGGAATCGATCCGCGCCTTTCACACCGATTCTCAGCGTTCCGCCGGAGAATTATGCGATTTTACACTTTTTCCGGCCGGGGAAATGATCCTCTCCGCTGCGCGCCGGCAGTTGGCCGTGACCAATATCCGGCGGCGGGCAAATGAGCTGGGCCTTTCGGTGCTGCTCAAGAACCGTCTGCTGGAGGCCGTGGCCAATGGTTTATCCACTTCCATAAATCCACTGTTTCTGCCCCTCTTCTATGAAGCGGGTGGCGAAGGAAATAATAACGAGGGCGAGCAGCTAGGGACGTTTTTCGATTACCTCACATCTGAGATACCTTTGGTGATCGATGATTTCCTCGCCTGGCCGCGGGTGGAACAGGAAATCGAGAATAAACTGGATCACCTGATCCTGAAAGCCCAGAGCGAAGAATCCTTCTATCTCGAAAAAAGATCTTCCTACCTGACGGGCGAGGAAATGCTGCGCCGCGGGGAAGCTCATGCCCAGATATATATGGGCGGTGCCGGGCCCGGCGACAAGGATGTGCGGGACGGGGCGGCGTCTCCGGAAGTAAAATTCGCCGCGGGGAAGAATCTCCTTCCCCGGGAGGCCTGGAAGCGGCACACTGTAGCCGATGCCGGCCCTCTGGGCTTCCTGGTGGACCACCTGAGAAAGAACCTGGCGGAGGGCTTCTTAACGGTATTTTTGTGTCCGGGCCATGAAGAAGTGCAGCGCATGACCCACCTCCTTGTCCAACACGGCCTTGAGGTCGGCCATGATCATGGCCCGGCGTCGTTCTGGAATGAATTGGAGCGGCGGGACGGCCGGGGCCGGGTCGTTCTCCTCGACGGAAAACTCTCGGGCGGCTTTCAATTTCCCGATTGGAAATTGGCCCTGTTCACGGAAGAAGAACTTTTCGGCAGAAAGATCAGCCGGAGGAAATCCCGTCCCCTGCGGGAAGGGTATTTTCTCCAATCCTTTGGCGACCTGAATGACGGCGACGCCGTGGTGCACACGGACCACGGTATCGGCCGTTATCGCGGCCTGCAAAAGCTGGTCGTCGGCGGTCTGGAAAATGATTTTCTGCTGCTGGAATATCAGGGCGGCGACAGGCTTTATATCCCCGTCTATCGTCTCGATGTCCTCCAAAGGTACATCGGCGCCGGTGATTATCAGCCGCCGCTGGATAAACTGGGTGGTACTTCCTGGGAGACGGTCAAGGCCAAGGTCAAAAAATCCGTGCGGGAAATGGCCGAAGAGTTGGCCGCCATCTACGGCGCCCGGCAGGTGCTGGGGGGGTATGCCTTCTCCCGGCCCGGCGGGATATACGACGAATTTTGCGCCGGTTTTGAATATGAGGAGACGCCCGATCAGGCCAAGGCAATCGAGGAAATGGCCGCCGACCTGGCCGATGCCAAACCCATGGACCGGTTAATCTGCGGTGACGCCGGTTTCGGTAAAACCGAGGTGGCGATCAGGGCTTCTTTCCTGGCGGCCATGGAGGGGAAACAGGTCGCCGTCCTGGTGCCCACGACCGTTCTGGCGGAGCAGCACTATCAGACCTTTTCCCGGAGGTTTAAAGACTGGCCTATTCGCGTGGAGGTAATAAACCGTTTCAAGACCAAAGCAGAACTGCAGAAAATTGTGGCGGATCTCAAGCAGGGAACGGTGGACGTGGTGATCGGCACGCACCGTCTCTTGCAGAAAGATGTCGCTTTTAAGGACTTGGGTCTGGTGGTGATCGACGAAGAGCAGCAGTTCGGGGTAGCGCATAAGGAGCGGCTGAAGAAGTTCCGCACCGAGGTGGATGTGCTGACCATGACTGCCACGCCTATTCCCCGCACTCTCCATTTGTCCCTGGTGGGCCTCCGTGACCTTACTGTTATCAACACCCCCCCGGAGGATCGCCTGCCCATCAAGTCATATCTTCTGGAATTTGATGAGGAAATAATCAAAGAGGCGATTCGGGAAGAGTTGGCGCGCGGAGGCCAGGTCTTTTTCCTTCATGACCGGGTGCGGTCCATCTATACAATGTCCCGTTTCGTGGAAAAGCTGGTCCCGGAAGCCCGGGTAGGCATCGTGCATGGTCGCATGAAAGCCGTGGAAATCGAGGAGGTCATGACCGCGTTCGTCCGGGGGGATCGCGACGTGTTGGTGTGCACGACGATCATCGGGGCCGGGCTGGATATTCCGTCGGCCAATACCATTCTCATCAACCGGGCCGACCGTTTCGGGTTGGCCCAGCTTTACCAGATCAAGGGACGGGTGGGCCGGGCGAAAGAAGAGGGGAGGGCCTATTTCCTGATCCCCAAAGGCATGATGCTGTCCCGGGAAGCCGGCAGACGTCTGCAGGCGATCATGGATTTTTCGGAACACGGCTCAGGTTTCCGTGTTTCCTATCAGGATTTGGAAATCCGCGGCGGCGGCAATATTCTGGGTGCTTCCCAATCGGGTCACATCTCGGCCGTCGGCTATGAGCTCTACACCGAACTTATGGAACAGACGGTGCGGGAGATTAAAGGGCAGGAAGTACCAGTGGCGGAGCAAAAACCGGAGATCCACCTGGGTGTCGAGGCCTTTATCCCGGAAGAGTACATGCCCGACGTGCGCCGGCGCCTCATTGCCTACAAGAGGCTGTCCATGGCGGAGACGGAGGCCGAACTGGCAACGATCAGGGAGGAACTGATCGATTGTTACGGATTCGTTCCTCCGCAGGTGAGCAATCTGCTGGAGGTACTGGGCATCAAGAATCTTCTGCAAAATCTCCGGGGAAAAAAGATGGTTTATGACAAGAAAAATATGGTAGTTTCTTTTCGCCGGGAGAGCAGGGTGGAACCGGCCCGGATTCTTCAACTGGCGCGCGAGAAATGGCCGGCCATGAGGTTGACGCCTGACCTGCAACTTCACCTCCCCCTGCCAGATCTCAAAGAGGCGGATATCCTTGGGGAGGCCAAGAGGTTGCTGCAGTTGCTGAATGCGGAGCAACCTCCGGGCGCCGCAACCCTCCCGAGTAAATTGCCGGTATAGGAAGCCCTTGATCGGGATTGAAGGTCTACAGAGATTCTGATAAGATAATTTTTTTCAGGAATCCACAGAGGATAGGGGGGCAGGGTGGAGAAATTTAAATCTTGGTGGCTCTTGGCGCTACTTTTCATGGCGCCGCCGTTGTATGCCGAAGTGGTAGACAAGATCGTAGCCGTGGTCAATAATGAGATCATTCTTCTATCGGAGATGAATGCCGCTTTTGAACCCTTTCGAAAGCGGATTGAAACAACATACAAGGGAAAGGAACGGGAAACCGCCCTGGCAGAATCGCGCACGGCTTTCCTGAACAAGCTTATTGATGACACCCTGATTGAACAGGAAGCGAAAAAGGCCGGTATCTCCATTCCCGACGAAGACGTGATGAGTGCCATCAATGATCTCATCAGCCGTAGGAATATTCCCCGGGATGATCTTATCAAGGAATTGGCCAAGGGCGGTTCGTCCCTCGATGCCTATAAACACGATATCAGAAACCAAATGGTCAAGATGAATCTCCTAAGACGAGAAATCAAATCGAAGCTGGTGGTGACGGACAACGAGATAGGCGAATATTATCGGGAGCATCGCAACGATTACGAAGGCCGGGAGGCGGTTCGCGTCAAGCAGATTTGGCTCGCTTTTCCCAGTGGGGCTGGCGCTCCCGAAAAGGAGAAGATGAAAAGGATGGCGGAAGAGATCAGCGGGCGGCTGAAAAAAGGCGATGACTTCGATGCCCTGGCGGCTGCTTATTCTGCACAGACCGCCGCCGGCGGTGATCTGGGTTTCATTACGAAAGGCGTAGCCTTTCCGGCCATGGAAAAAGCGGCCTTTGCCCTGAAAGAAGGCGGGGTAAGCGAGATCATCGAGTCCCCGGCAGGTTTTCACATCATCAAGGTGATCGAGAAACGGGGCGGTGGGCTAAAGCCTATCGAGGAAGTGCGCGAAGAGATCCGCGCCAGGATCGAGGAACAGAAAACAGGGGAAAAATTTCAGGAATGGATGGAAACATTACGCAAGAAAGCCCATGTGGAAATCAAATTGTAAAGGAGCGGGGAAAGGGCGTTGGAGTTTCCCCCGGGCCTGATGGATTATATTAAAATCAGAGGTGCGGCTCAGCACAATCTAAAGAATATTAATCTCGATATTCCCCGGCTTAAATTGGTGGTTATAACCGGAGTCAGCGGTTCCGGCAAATCTTCCCTGGCCTTCGATACCATCTATGCCGAGGGCCAGCGGCGCTATGTGGAGTCACTCTCCACTTACGCCCGGCAATTCATCGGTCAGATGGACAAGCCGGAAGTGGAGTCGATAGAGGGGCTGTCTCCGGCCATCGCCATCGAACAGCGTTTTGCCAGCCATAATCCCCGTTCCACCGTCGGCACCGTAACGGAAATTTACGATTATTTGCGCCTTTTGTTTGCCCGCCTCGGCATTCCGCACTGTTACAAGTGCGGCCGGGCAATAAGATCCCAGACTATCGATATGATGGTGGAGAGTGTCCTGGCCTACCCATCCCAGACGAAGCTCATCATCCTGGCGCCCATTGTCCGTGGTAAAAAAGGGGAATTTCAAAAAGAACTGAAGAAATTGCAAAAAGAGGGCTACGTCCGCGTCCGTATCGATGGTCTTGCCAGGGAGCTTGGCGAGGATATCACCTTGGACAAGAACAAACGACATGATATCGACGTGGTTGTGGACCGGTTGGTACTGAAGGAGGGTATCAGGAAACGTCTCCGGGATTCGCTGGAGCTGGCGTCGGCATTGGCGGATGGATTAGTGAAGGTGGATGCGGATGGACGGGAGGTGCTTTTCAGCGAGAAATACGCCTGTCCCGAATGCGGCATCGGCGTTCCGGAACTTGCCCCCCGCATGTTTTCCTTTAACAGTCCTTACGGGGCCTGTACGGAGTGTGCGGGCCTGGGCAGTAAGATGTACTTTGACGAAGAGTTGGTTGTCCCCGACCGGGAACTATCTCTCCGGGAGGGCGCCATCGCGCCCTGGGCCGGACGTCATTCCCTGCATTATCACCAATTGCTTGAGATACTAGCCAGGCACTATCGTTTCGATATCAATACCAGTTTCAGCTCCCTTCCCGAAAACGTGCAAAAAGTCATCTTTTACGGTTCGGAGAAGGAGGAGATAAGGTTCCATGCCGACAGGGGTGGCCAGCGTTTCTTTTACACCAAGCCCTTTGAAGGAGTCATCAACCAACTGGATCGGCGTTACCGGGAAACGGACTCCGCGGCCCTGCGGAACGAACTGGAAAGATACATCAGCTTGACGGAATGCCCCGCCTGCCGGGGGACGAGATTAAAAAAGGAAAGCCTGGCGGTAAAGATCGGGGGGAAGAATATCAACGATGTTTGCTGCCTGTCCATCGGCGAGAGCATGGATTTTTTTGATAATGTCGAGCTGACAGTCCAGGAGCGGCTGATTGCGGAGCGGATCATGAAAGAGATCAGGGAGCGTCTGCGTTTTCTCCTCGATGTGGGGCTTACCTACTTAAGCCTGGATCGTTCTGCGGCAACCCTTTCCGGTGGTGAGGCGCAGCGCATTCGTCTGGCCACCCAGATCGGTTCCGGCCTGGTGGGCGTGCTTTATGTGCTTGACGAACCCACGGTAGGACTGCACCAGAGCGACAATGTGCGGCTCATCGGTACGCTGAAAAGGTTGCGCGATATGGGAAATACGGTGATCGTCGTAGAGCATGACGCAGATATGATGAATAACTCGGATTATATCATCGATATGGGACCGGGCGCCGGTCTGGCGGGAGGCGAGGTTACCTTTCAGGGGACACCGGAGGAGATCTATGGGGACGAGACGTCCCTTACCGGCGGCTATCTTTCCGGCCGACTCGCGATTCCGGTGCCGGCAAAGCGCCGTAAAGCGAACCGGTTCATTGTCCTGGAGGGAGCCCATGAACATAATCTAAAGGACATCGACATTCGCATTCCCGTAGGTGTTTTTACCGCGGTCACCGGCGTATCGGGCTCCGGGAAGAGTACCATGGTTATAGAAACTCTTTACGGCGCCTTGGCACGGCAGTTCGGCAGTTCCCGAGTGGGCAGCCCGATAAAAATCAGAAGGTTGGTCGACCGGGGAGACGTGGAGAGAACCATCATGATCAATCAGCAACCCATCGGTCGCACGCCCCGTTCTAATCCTTCCACCTATACGGGGGTGTTTTCTCCGATCCGCGACCTATTTGCCGGGCTTCCGGAGGCGCGTATCCGCGGCTATAAACCGGGCCGCTTCAGTTTCAACGTCAAAGGCGGCAGGTGCGAATCCTGTGAAGGGAACGGGCTGATCAAGATCGAGATGCATTTTCTTGCCGATGTCTACGTCACATGCGACGCCTGCGGGGGCAAGAGATTTAATCGCGATACGCTGGAAATCAAATACAAGGATAGGAGCATAGCTGAAATACTGGATATGACGGTGCAGCAGGCCCGGGTATTTTTTGAAAACATCCCGGCCATCCGAGGCAAATTGCAATTCTTAAGCGATGTGGGGCTGGGTTACATCCGTTTAGGGCAGTCGGCAACCACCTTGTCGGGGGGTGAGGCGCAGCGGATTAAACTATCCCGTGAACTGGCCAAACGAATGAACAGCAATACCCTTTATATCCTTGATGAGCCGACGATCGGCCTTCATTTCCATGATATAAAAAAGCTGCTCGATGTCCTGATGCGCCTGGTGGACATGGGAAATACGGTCGTGGTCATCGAACACAACCTTGATATCATCAAAGCGGCTGATCATATCATCGATCTTGGACCGGAAGGCGGGCCGGGCGGGGGGCGAATTGTGGCCAGCGGCACACCCGAGGAGGTGGCCCACCGGGATGGATCCCTAACGGGCCGATTTTTACGCCCTTTCTTTTAACCAGGCATCCTCATTTCCTTTTGCCTTAGCGCAGGCGGGCCTTCTATGGCTTGCTTACCGCTTCCAGTGCCCTGGCTAGTTCGTCGAGAAAAGGACGTTGGTTTATGTCGTGGATGTCGATGAAGGTAATTATCCCTTTCTTGTTGATCACGAACAGCGCCCTTTCACTAATGCCTTCCGAACGGAGCACCCCATATGTGGAGGCGACAGCCCCATGGGGATAAAAGTCGGAAAGGACGGAAAACCACAATTTCTCCCCGGGTTCAGTCATCTCCTTCGTCCAGGCGTAGAGCGAGGGAATGTTGTCCACCGTAATTCCGAGCAATGTGGCATCGTATTTGTCAAAGATGTCTTTGGCCGCAATGTAGCCCGGCCACTGGTTGGAGCAAACCGGCGTCCAGGCCGCAGGTACGAACGAAATAACAACATTTTTCTTCCCCGCGTATTTGCTGAGATTCACTTTGCCGCCGGCAACGGCGGGAAGCGTAAAGTCAGGCGCCTTGTTGCCCACTTTTAATTTAGGGGAGCTGTCCCTGGGTTTGAGTTTCCCCAGCGGATAAATGGTTGCCGAGAATTCCATCGCCAGCCCATCAACCGCGACCGCACCGGTCATTAGCAGGTAAAAAACAAGGCAAAATAACGCCTTACATATCTTGCTCCGCTTATTCATATTACGACCTCCTATTTAAACCGGATATTTTCATGATCACATCCAGCGCTCGTGATTCTCAAAACGGCCCATGTGCCTATAAAAACTAAATTAAGTTAATAATTAGGCGCTAACATTGCAAGCCCCTTTTTGCTACAAATCGGCATTGCCTGCTATTATGATTTCAATCTTGCCGGCTTGTATGTTATTATTTGACACCTTTGAATATTTCGTGCTGTCGTTCCTGACGACTGGCTCGTGTTTCTTGACCGGCGTCAGCGGGTAGCTAAACATGATGGAATCCTGGGATATAAATGAAAACAACCTTCGTGGTGATATTTCTCTTTTTCCTTTTTCTTGATTCGCCAGCGGACGCACAGGAATTGTACGTTTATGGCGGCACAGTAAGGCATTCCGAGACCGGCGATACTTCTTATACCTGGGGGTTCGAGTACCTGGAATGGCTGGGTGAACATTCTGCCTTCAGTATTTCCTGGCTTAACGAGGGGCACCTTCCTGACGACCGCCGCGATGGTCAAAGCTTTCAATTCTGGGGAGGTACGACCGTATATGACCAACGTTTGGTATTGGCTGCCGGGATTGGGCCTTACTTTTATTACGATACTGTCAAAGCTACGGATGACGGTTCAAGGAACACCCGTGGCCTGGCGGCCCTTTTCAGCTTAACCGCCACCTGGCATATAGAAAACAGTTGGTTGATCCAGCTCCGAGCCAATTTTGTCGAGACGCAATCAAGCTTAGATACTGGAGCCCTCGCCATCGGGGTCGGCTACCAACTTGACCCGTCGCCCTTGCCCGGACCTGCAGCCGGAACGACACCTCAAGTTAAGAATACGAGAAGTCGGGAAATAATGCTGCTTGCAGGAAGAACAATCATTAACAAATTCGATACGCCGACGGCAACGGCGGTAGCCGTTGAATACAGGCAAGACATGGGACGTCATCTGGAGTGGACAATCGGATGGCTAAGCCAGGGGAATGACCATCGCACCTACCGCGGCGGTCCGCTCACACAGTTGTGGCTTGTTCGGACTTTTTTCAACGAATGCATGAGCCTCGGCGCGGGCGCAGGAGTCCATATCGATTTCCTCAGGGAAGACCCCAATCCCAACGACGAGAAAATAACGACGTTTGCCGCTGTTACGTCGATTACCGCCGCCTACCGGTGCTATGAACACTGGTTGGTGAGGCTTTCCTGGAATAGAGTTATTACCGACTACCACCGTGACGCGGATGTGATTATGGGTGGTTTTGGCTATCGTTTTTAAAGCTATATCAGCTTGACATGCACTTGCCGATTTCTCGGCCCGTCGAATTCGCAGAAATACACACCTTGCCAGGTCCCCAGCACGAGATGTCCTCCTTCGATGATTAACTGCTGTGAAAAACCGAAAAGACTGGCTTTGATATGGGCTGCGGAATTTCCTTCACTATGGGCATAATGATCGTTGAAAGGCACAATCTTTTCTACCTCCTTCATTATGTCTGAAACCACGTCCGGATCCGCGTTCTCATTGATTGTCAGTCCCGCGGTTGTGTGGGGCACAAAGATGAGGCATAATCCGGATTCAAGCTTGCTCTGCTCCACCACCACCTGGATTTTGGACGTGATATCAATCATGGCTGTCCTTGCCGGTGTTTTCAAATGAAAAGAATACATCATGTTATTCTCCCAATTGATAGCCTGTGAGGATTAAATCTAAATGTTGAATAGTTTGCGTCTTCCCATCGTGGATGTCAATGGGCATTCATTCATCTTGCCCGCGCCTGCTTGACAAAATTCCTAACGGTATTAATTTATAAATAAACGAGATGCTGCGCTGCACGTATGGAGTCCTGTCACGGTATCCCAGAAAAAAACCGGCAGGTCTTGGGCGGTGAAGAGGCACCCCAAAGAAGACCAACTATTTGAGCAAGATAGGTCAAATACATAAGGAAGCTGATCACAGCTTGGTGACACGACGGCATGGGTGGCTCTCGTTAGCTCCCCGGAAGAAAAGGGATTCTACCGGGGAGCTTTTTAATGCCTTTAACGGATTGAAAGCGATCGTCAACAAACGACTTAACCGACAGGGAATAGGGTTCGGGCGGAGATTCAACGGAAAGAAGAGCATACCGGCGTTTTTGTACATCTGAAGGACGGAGAATCTTGTTCAGTATGGCTTTGAGTCGGAATTCATCGGCAGACTCCTTGGTGGTTACCGTTTTTGAACACCTCGAAGCAGACGACCTTTATATAATTCTGCGCAGTCCAAGAGTCCCATCATCATCGGGAAGAAACGGGATTTCAAGGGCTACGGCATTGATCTTCTGTTTGAAGATCCAGCGCTCCATCTTATCGCGGAAAATGCCTGTCAAGGACGTACGGGGGCGCGCGGCCTGATAAGCGCCTTGGAGAAAGTTTTGATGAGGTTTGAACACTCGCTCCCCTCTACATCTATATGTCATCTGTTCGTAACCCCTGAGATGGTGCTCGATCCGGCAGGAGAACTCGCAAAAATTCTGTCTGATCCCGTAGAATCTATACGAGAAGAGGCCTTTCAGCGTTTATTGTCCGCGGAAAAAGAAGGCGTGGAAAAGATTGTGCGTCGGAAGGTCCCTGAGTGGCAGGAGCTTTATGGGACCAGGGGTTGGAACTTATTAAAGAAAAGACGGGCAAGCAGCACTTTCTCACTCCCGAAGAAGGGTGGAATATCCGGAGAATTCCGGAACCGTTTGATCCAGGAAGCATACCGGGAGAAGCCGTGAAATGCTCAATCGTTGTAAAAAAGAGTTGCGTGTTTGTGAACTCTGTTTTAAATTGACCACCTGGGGGAGAATTTCATGAGGAAGAACTGTAGGTTCGCGGTTGTCATTTTCATATGTTTTTTTGCTTTTACAAGTTGCCGGGGGCTCCTGCCCACAAGCAAGACCCTCGTAAAGTCACGCTGGCAGGATTTCGGCAGCATCCAGGCGGACTATGAAAAGATTATCCCTGGCAAAACTACCATGGAAGAACTAAATCAAATGGGTTTTGCCCCTAATCAAGAGCCAAACATCAGAATTTTAAACGCGACTGATATCGTCAATATGTTCCTGCCGAATTCCTCCATCCGATTAGAGGATTTACACCCGGGTCTGCAAAAGTGCATTGAGAGCAGAGAGCAATGTATCGCTTACAGGATTGAACCTAACGTCTTAGACACCAAGCGCATTGGGAGCTTCTGGTTAGATCTGCTCAGCTTTAAACGGGATACGGTAGCTACCGGCTGGGAATTCCGTGGCTTAATTACCATCGTGGATGGGGTTGTTACTTATCGGGACCCGGTTGGCGGGCGGCCTACGATCAGCACGGAAGACATTCAAAAAAAGCCCTTAGGCCCCCTGCAAGACATTGGCGGCGCGATCCAGGGCACTGTCCCAAGTCTTCTCCGTTAGCTTTCATATGCTAATACGTCTGGGCGGGCAGCGTCTGATCTTGCTATTGCCGGATCAGGGGAGGCTGAAGACTTCTAGAGGGATGAGGTTCACAAGTTCCGGGATCTGAGTGGGTGAGAGGCCCAACAAGTTCATTCTCTGGGCCAGGTATTCCGTGTCGAGACGCTCGATACCGAGCCCGCTATGGAATCGGGACATGATAAGATCGGCAACGTAGACAATGATAGGGAGTGCGGCATTATGCCCTTCCTTTTCCGGGAAGTGGTGATAATAAATAGCATCCGCCAGAGCGGCGGGAAGATTCCATGAAGTGGCGAGTTCTCTTCCCACTTCACAATGGTTCATACCAAAAAATTCTTTTTCCAACGCCAATATATTGCTATTTTCTTTCTGAAGTTCCCGATAAAAAAGCGGGTAGCTTCGGGTCAGGTACTGGTCCAGAACCACCATCCCGATATCGTGGAGCAGTCCCGCCGTATATGCAGTAGCAGGTGAAACTTTGCCCGTTAGCAAAGCGAATTTTTCCGAGATGATGGCAGTTCCGGCAGCATGGTGATAGAGACCTCCTTTGCAGAGGGAATAACTGGAGTCGGATTGGTGATAAAAGGTTTCTACGGCTGCGGAGAGGATGGTCTTGATGAAGAGACCTCGACCGAGCATGAGGAAAGCACTGTGGAGAGAATCGATTTTTACATTTCCCGCAAACATGGACGAGTTGCTCAACCTCAACATCTTGGCGGCCAGGACTTGATCCTGGCGAAGTTCGCTGGCGATGATGTCGATATCGCAATCGTTATTGTCAAGCAGCCGGAGTATCTTCAATGCCACTTGAGGAATCGATTGTAAATTGTCCATCGTAGCTCGAATGTCAGAGGGGGAGGGCATGGGAAATTTTGCTGTAGTAAAAGGCGGTGTATTCCCTGCTGGAACAATGGAAGTTTCGAAAGTTTCGGCATTAAGATTCAGGGTACAACTGAAAAACCCGCCTATTTCGGCGTTGGCGATACGAATCCCCTCCCTATTAAGTAGCTTTATGACGATATCAGCGGTGCGTCCACCGATATCCAGGGCTATGTCCCGGTAATCAAGAGGCCCGATCAGGGCTCCTCCGGCGATACAGGCTTCCAGGTTTTCAGTGGAGGCACCCCGTTCAAGCAGCGCCCTTAGAAAAGTCGGCAGGCCGGTCGAGGCATATTGTTCGAGGTTGTAAGTCGATTCGGGGAAAGGCGGTTCCGGAAGGAGCAAGTGTATTAAACCACAGACACGAGCTTTTGTATCGTAGAGCGCGACACCGACGCATGTTCCGAGAAAAGCACGTAAAATCAAAGGCTTTTGTTCCTCAATAACAAAAGTACCGGCCGCTACGTGATGTTTTAGTGACATAGCCTTTAAAGTGTCCCTTTTCTTGCGATGTTCAACTTCGTAAAATTGTATAAGAAAAATATTGCATTTGCAAAAAGAGGTAGTGGTCAGTTTGATTTTTTAGCCTATTGTCATGCTTGAACTCAGTCTGGTTATCGGAGTAATGCGAGACAATCTTGAGATGATGTATATAATATTTTCAAACTGACCCACTACCCAAAAAAGATTATTCTTCCAGAAGTTTAAACTACTGCTGGTGGGATGGCAGGCTGATATTGCCCAAGGGGCCAAGATTTCGGTGGCGGAAAATGTACGGAGATGTTGAGTGGATTTTTAATGTAAGGACTTAAATATGACTAGAGTTTCATTAAACTCAGGGGTGAGTTTCTCCCCCTCGTTTCGAGTTGAGTCAAGCCTGAAACTCTAATATCTTCTTTCGTATCTTTCGCTTTCACACACCTCTTTTACCTGGTCTCTTACCAGGCGGCCGTTTTCCCAGACCTTTTCACGCACCTTGCGGCACTTGGTACGGGGATTGTACTCCTCCGGTTCTGCGTAATATCTGCCCCGCCCATCCTCGGTCTGGTACTCCACCGGCCTTCCCTCCCGGGCCGCCTCCTGGGCTCCCCGCACAGAGATATCGGCGATGGTGGCACCGGCAATTGCACCCAGTGCCGCACCGATCACCCCGCCCCGCCAGGGGTTCCGTCCTCCCAGAATTGCCCCGGCCATCCCACCGATCATCCCGCCTGTAGCGGCGCCCTGGGTTTGATATTCCGTGGCACAAGCCATAATAGCCAGCGTCCCGCAAAGAAGGAAAATCATTAATTGTTTCTTCATCCAAAACTCCTCTCGTTGTGAAAAACATAGCTGGATTTGGGGAATGATCCCTTTAGCTTTTTCAATAAATTAATATAATAACATTTGTGCAGCAATAATGATTAAATGGAAGGATAATGATAGGATTATGTTACCATCAAGAGGCCGGGACGATAGCGGCGGTTTTCCCTCTTTCCAGGGCCTCCATGACCCAGCGATATTCTTTCCATAAGGAATCGTGCAGAGGGGTTTTAAGATCGGCCGGCAATTGTTCCCAAGTATAGGTTTCGATCTCCAAGTGCCGGGTAAAAGGCTGCTTTTTTAATAACTGTAATACCTGCAATGTTTCAGCCTGTGTCGTTTGCAGCATGCGGTATTTTCTGACAAACAACGGCATGTGGTAATGGATGCGCCACTCTTCGTCCCGGCATGTATCCAGATGCGGCATGGCTTGGCAGAGATCGGAAAACCGGCTGGATATATTCTTAGCTTGTCTGCCGATTACCTGGTGTAGATAGGGTGAATTCGCGAAGTGTCCGAGACACTGAAAAAGTTTCCGTCGCCTATCCTCTCCCTTGAATAAAACTTTAAGACCGGAAGCGATTTGTACCTTTCCGATCCCAATGCCTTCCTGCGCCAGTAGTTCCACGGCTTCCGCCGGGTCTTCATAGGCTACTGCTAAATGGCAGGTATCCAAACAAAGCTGTACATGATTTTGCAGATACTGGAGAGCGACTGATAATTTTATCTTCAATCTATAAGCTAAAATAGGAGCACCAAAGGTAAAAAGCCATTCCTTATAGAAGTGGATGAATTCAGGGATATTTTCGACCAGGCCATCGGGTTCGGGTTCGATATCCAGGTGTATGTCAAGACCATGCTCGTCGCGGACCTGAACAAGTTCTTCCACAATGCGAAGCAGGTTCAGTACAATTCTTTCGAGGGCTTTTGCCTCCCTGACCCGCGGTACCCAGGATTTATAGGATAGCGGAAGAGTGGAAATACTTCCTTCGGTGCCAGGGGGTAGAAGCCGGCGCAATATCGCGATTAAACGCAGGGTATATTGTGTCCGCTTTTCATCTTGCCAATCGGGGGCAAATATCTTGGCTTTTACAGGCTCTCCATAAAAAGAGCCGAAGGGAAAGCCATTTATGGTAAATACATAACTATCCTGCCGTTGCAAAAAATCCTGTAAGGCTTCCAGGAGGGCCGGTTCCAGCAACTGGACACTATCCGCTTCCGAGAGACGCAGGGCGAGGCCAAAGGGCTGAGCGGGCGACAGGAGGTTTTTCAGCGCCGGTATGTAAGTATGCAGAGCTTCGCTTTGCTCCTGCCAATTCCTTGCCGGGTGGATTTTCGTGCAATAGGCCAGGTGAAAATAGCTATCCTTACCGATCCTCATACCTTTTTCCCGCCTTCCACCTGCAAATGACGGCGTGAATTCACTTCTGCCAGTCTTTTTCCTCTCTTAAGTAAACTGTCCGCTGGGGGAAAGGTATGTTGATGTTTTCCTCTTTAAAGCGTCGGAATATTCTTTTCCGCAGTTCATGCTGCACAGGATACTGATCGGTGACTTCGCGGATCTGGCAGTTCAGGGTAAAATCCAGTGAACTGGCCCCGAAACCGGGAATGAAGCGCACCACCGGGGGCGGATCAGCGACGAGACCTGGTATTTCCGCAGCTCCTTTCCCGGCCTCTTCCATGATAATTCTTTCTATCCTATCCGGATCCTCGTTATAGCCGACGCTTATCGGTATGGGCAGAGACATTTTCTTTTCAGGGAGATAATAGTTTATGACAATACTCTGGGCCAGCTTGCTGTTGGGGATCACCACCATGTTATTGGGCAGCATCCGGATGCGCGTTGTTCTCCAGGTGATGTCTGCCACATAACCTTCCTGGCCTCCTTCCAGACGGATGAAATCTCCAATTTTGACCGATCTTTCCAGGAGGACGTGGATGCCGGCAAACAGGTTGGTCAGGGTGTCTTGCAGGGCCAGGGCGACCGCCAGACCGCCGACTCCGAGGGCGGTTATAAGCGGTGCTATCGAAATCCCCAACGTGCTGAGAGTGATCATGAAACCGATGACAAGGATGGTGCCTTTCAATATCCCGAAAGCGAGGCCCGTTGTCGGGATCGGCAGATTCGTTTTTTGAATATAATTCGTGAAAATATTTCCGGCCAGATTGGCTGCGGCAATCGAGACCGACAAAATGATAATGACATTAATTGTTTTACTGATGATGGTGATGTAGCTTTCCGGAATGCCGGATACAGAAAGGCCGATGAAAAGACCTACGGCCAGACACCAATAAAGAGAAGGCACTCTGAGGGCTTCCAGAATGATGTCATCGACGTTGGACTCTGTCTTCTGAGAAACATTGTGCAGCAGGCGAAAGGCTATCCCCCTGATAACAAGCAATATTATGGAGGAGCCGAAAATAACTAGCGCTGCAATCATGACCATTCTAAGATTGTTGTCCATACCATGGCCTCCTTGGTGAAAAGTATAGAAACAAAGAGCCGCGGATGTCAATGAAATAAAGCCAGGCTTTTCCCTGCCGCAGGGCGCCTTGTGCCAAGTATTCTGAATTATCGGATTAAAATAAGAAGACCTGCTGCGGTTATATATGCTATTGCCAACTTAGAATTGATTCCAGGAAATAGGTATGGCATCAAACTATGCCTGAGAAAGTGGTATCGTAGGCCGGGAAAGGGAGATGCTGTTACTCGTTTATTTTACTAAAGGTCAGGAATGCAGATATACGTTGATGCGGATGGATTTCCGAAAGCCGACAAGGATCTACTGATCAAGACCGCTGAGCGCTTGCATGTGCCTTTGGTTTTTGTGGCCAATAAAAGGGTGAGTTATGAGCGGTCAGCCATCATATCAAGCATCATAGTCCCTGAAGGACCTGATCTTGCCGATGACCATATCGTGGCACTTGTCCAGAAAGGCGATTTGGTTATTACCGCTGACATTCCCCTTGCTGACCGGGTGGTTGCCAAGGGAGCCTTTGCGCTCAACCCCCGCGGAGATCTGTATACGGAGAGCAATATCAAGGACAAGTTGGCTCTGCGCGATCTGATGACTGGCCTTCGAAACACCGGTATGATGATGGGTGGTCCATCGGTATTTGGCAAAAAGGAACGTCAGGCTTTTATTAACCGGCTGAATATGTTTTTGACGAAACGTTTAAGGGAATCAAGATAATTTGTATGCTATCCATATGCCAACGATGCCGCCAACTAAACTTCCTAAAAGCGAGATCATGGAAAGTTCATCGCTGCCAAAGATTGCCGGCAAGTACCCGCCGGCTATGGAACCGACAAACATTCCCAGTATTATCTTCTTTTTCCGAGACATATTGGTTAGCAGTAACCCATTGTCATGCTCCTGTCCATGATTTTATTTTAAATAATTGATGTTGTGAACATGATAATCTTGATATAGATGCTTGCACGGGCTTAGTTCTTGTTCGGTACAGCGGCATAGAGTTAGAAAATTCCCCAGTTGAAGGGGGCAAACAACAGGGAATATGCGGTGAAAGGAAAAACCATGAAAAGGATAACAACAATTGCCGTATTACTATTGTCGGCGACTTCAATTATACACTTACTGCGGCTTATTTTTCAGTGGGAAGTCCTTGTAAATGGTATGAGGGTTAAATTTTGGCTAAGCATTATTGGCTTTATAGTCCCTGCTGCTCTAGCGGTCTTATTATGGATGGGAAACAAAGATGATGACTGAACGTCCAGAGACAAACTGTCCTACTTAGCGTTCTGTAGCCTTCCTTGAGAGGTAATCAACTTTATTTTCCTTTCCGGCAGCCTCAACCATCAACTCCCGCAACCCCACATGGTTTATCGGGCGAGAAATAATTTCGTAAAAGCATTTATCCCGCTATGGGGACTTGTCCCTTTTTATCAGGGCTGTGAGAAGGTACGTTCGAATAATTCTGAGATAGCTGCCCGGCCGTTTTCTTCGAGAAAGCGCGTTCCTGTTCCCGTGAAATGAATGTGACTGATGATGGGCCCTTCACCGTTCTTAAATTCAACCCAATCAAATTTTTTCCAAATGAACCATCGATCGCGCTTCTGATCGAACACGTACAAGGGTTTATTGCACAGTTTGGCAAACTCCGCGCCCCATCCCGTGCCTCCCTTTACGGTCTTGTCCTCCAGAATTTCACCGATCACATAAATCTCCTGCCCGCTGTTCACCTGATACCAGATGCTTTGCAGCACCCTTCTAATGGTGGGACTGGCCGTATACTGGCGGTTCATCAACCGAGAGACATATTCCAGGCTGACATCGCCGCTCTTTAGTTCCTCGGGGTTGAGCACGCGCAGGCCCCGGTGGCGAACGATATTGTGACCTTCGAAGGAAAAATTTACTTCGGCAACGCCAAAGCGCTCCGCATTGGCTCCAAATTCGGCTTCTGCACCCTTGAGGCCGCCGCTAAAGAGAATGGCCTCTTCTTTATTTATCTTCATCTCCAGTCCTTTCCGGCGCGACCGCACCTTCCGGCAAGCTGTTCTCCTTCACGCCGGCCTGCCGCTGTTGTTTCGCTAAGTTGCGCTTTAAGTTTTTCTCTATTTGTTTCTGCTGTCTTTCCTTTTCCTTCGACCGTTTATCATATTGATACATGGATCTACCCATTGTAAACTCCTTTTTGCCCATTTTAAGGATGTTACTTAAATGAAAAGGCACTCCATCGTAAAATTTTAGGATGGAGTGCCTTTCTTCCCTTAGGTGCAATTACGAGGGTTTCACGTTTTCTGCTGCCGGGCCTTTTTTACCCTGGACAACATCAAAGCTTACCGACTGGCCTTCGCTTAAGGTCTTGAATCCACCGGCTTGAATAGCGCTGTAATGGACAAAAATATCCCCATTACCGTCATTCCTTTCGATAAATCCAAAGCCCTTACTCTCGTTGAACCATTTTACTTTACCTTCTAACATAATTGGCATCCTCCTTTCATAGAATTAATCAAAAAGTCGAATTGCCAACCTGACATAATGAAAAACCACCAAGACTCTCAAGAGCATGGTGGTCGCCTTTGCACTTCAAAATGTCCTAATCCAACTTTAATGCACCTTACTTGCCTGTAACTGATTTCAATGTGCATTTTTTATAACAGTAATTTAGTATGCCTATCCTTAAAAGTCAAGGGATAAAAGAACAGGCAGGAATAAACGAGAAGATTTCTGATGGTTAGCTTGCGGCCAAACATCCATCAGGTCATTGCAACCATTATGAAGCAGGTTCAATAATATGTTGCGCTCTATGCGACTTCCCGGGACGTAATCTAGGCCTCGCTACTTCCGCCTAACGTAATTGCCGCGGACAGCATGCGTCTTTATTTAAGATTTTAAGCTTTCTATCAGCCACGATTCTCTGAAGTCGCACTTTTATTGATGCCTTATTCTCGGTTTCCATCTTTTCGGCAGCATCTCCCCGAAACATGGTATTTGCGCAATCATCGTTTACTTTTAAAATAGTTCCCACAGGGTGTCCTCGCCATTCACGCTTCAACCTCACTTCCATACTTTCTCCTATGCTTTTGTTGCCCCTACTTACCCTCTATTTTAAAAAAATGACATATTTATTACTTGGGCCACCCCCCCCGGTGGCAGTTCGAGCCTGGATGATTTACTTCGAAAGAGTGAATTACTGATTAATTACCTCATGCTAGGTCGCAGGAAGGAGTGCATTAATTTATTCGCATGAAAAATCAGCATTTCGCGTCGCTGTTTTTATGATCCTCCCAGACATCTTTGCCTCAGGGGATAAGAATTGCCTTCCTCTCTCCCTTGCAGGATGTCGATCCAGCGGATCGTCTCGGCGTAGGTGATTGTGCCGGGATAGACCTGGGTGGTTTCCAAGTCCTGATGTCTGAAAATTACCTTTGAAACTACATCGAGTGAGATAACGTTTAGATTTTCAGAGGCTGATGAGTGACTCCGGAAATTATGGGGTGACAGGCAGACATTTAATCCGGTTAAGAAGGCCTTAAACGGATGAGATAATAGAAAACAGAGCTTTTCAATGACATGGCAATGCAAAAGGCACCTACAACTTTGGTGAACGAAAAAACTTCTTTACTGACGAATTAGCGGCAGCGAAAAAGCAGAGATTGCTTTGCTTCAACGAGCCTGAAGGAAGATGATTCAAAAGAACTTTCTTTGATTTTTATGCAAGTAATTGTGAGTATCCACATGATCGTGGCTATACAGAGGATACCGATCAGCGTATGTGTTTTTATGATCCTCACGCGTCCTATTAAAATATATTAAGAGATAGCTTCTTATCTGGTTTCTCGCTGGTGAGGCAGTGCGTCCAAGTTGAGTAGGGTCCTACTTTGTGAATCTGGACAAGATCATAATGAAGCTTATCATCACAAATGTTATGAACGAAGCTAAAATTATAAAATATTGCGTGAGAGGGTCCGCAGCGTGGTACCAGCTCAGAAATTGACTACAGTATTGATGATATAAATCATTTAGCTCTTCAATCACAGCGGCAATCCTTTTTTAATTTCTCGTGAAAATATTTCCAAAGAGGAATGAAGTCCCTTGACGCAAAATATGAGCCAATTGATTTATCAAATCTATGGTATTAATATTATTAATACATCTACATTTATTGTTTTAATCCTTATCTTTATCTGCATGAAATTGCCTACAGATTTTGCAGGATTTTGAGGCCGATAACCACTTATATATCTGAAATATTTATCATTTTATATGGAGGCTTTTTCCTTCAAGCGAAGCTGCTTGAGACAAAAGCTTTAAGAATGAGGGAAAGCACGACATCAACAAAGATGAGTTGCTGAGTGAAAAGATGAGCGATAAAGATAATAAAGGGAGGGCTGGAACTGTTGTCCAGTCTTTCATATCAGACGGCGAGAAGTTTTATCACTATTTGACGGTTACCTCAATGTTTCCTATGTTTCCGCTGCGGTGGTCGAGGGCAAAGACCGTTATTTTCTGTTTCGGTTGCAAAACACTTGTCAGGGTAATAAAGTCATCAACGCCGGTAACGGGCTGATTATCGATTCCCAGGATAATATCTTCCACCTCAAATCCCGCTTCTCCCAAAGCACCTTTGGCATCCACACGGGAGATGACCACACCCTGGTTATTGGATAAATTGTACTTTTGCTTTTCCCGGTCGGTAACGGCGCGCACCTCTGTTCCCAAACGTGCCCTGACCGTGGCCGCCAAGACTTTGTTGGCCGATTCGAGATTTCCGATTCTAACGGTCAACCCCGTCTTTTGACCGTTTCTCAGGATGGCAACCTTGACTTCCTGGTCTACCGGAGAATCCGCCACCTGGTTGCGCAACATGGCGGAATCCGCAATTGCCTTCCCCCCAAAACCGACAATCACGTCATTTTTTTTCATGCCCGCTTTCTCTGCCGGACCGCCTTTGACTACATCGGCGACTAGGGCTCCGTTTGTATTTACGACGCGAGCGGTTTTAGCCAATTCCGGTGTCAGGTCGCGGATATCCACCCCCAGCCAGCCGCGTTCCACCTTGCCGTGGGCGATCAAGGCCTGGGTGACGTGGATGGCAATATTGCTGGGAATGGTAAAGCCGATGCCCTCAAAACCTCCCGATTCAGAGAAGATGACGGCATTGACCCCGATTACCTGTCCCTGAAGGTTGAGCAGCGGGCCGCCGCTGTTTCCCGGATTGATGGCGGCGTCAGTCTGGAGGAAATCCTGGTAGCTGCTGGGATCGGAGATGCCCCGCCTGTGCTTCGCGCTGATGATACCCTGGGTGACGGTCTGGTCCAAACCCCGCGGGGCGCCGATCGCGACGACCCATTCGCCCACCTCGGCCTTATCGGAATCGCCGAATGTTATATGGGGAAGGGTGCCCTTGGCGGCAATCTTGATCACGGCCAGATCGGTTTTCGGATCCGTTCCCACCAGTTTGGCGGTATAGCGGTCTCCATTAGCGAGCAGCACTTCAATCTTTGTTGCCCCACCCGCCACATGATGATTGGTCAAGATGTGGCCCTGGGTGTCGATGATCATTCCTGAGCCTATGCCCTTCAGTTCCCGTTTAAATTTTCTGGGCATCTGCGGGATGTTGAAGAACCGGCGGAAAAAGGGATCATTTTCGAAAGGCTGAAAGGGATTCTCCACTTCCTGCCGCTCAGTGACTTCGATATGCGCCACGGCGGGTATGTTTTGCTTTGCCACCTGAATAACGGCGGTGGTCAGATCAATGCGTTTCTCTTTCTCCGCGGCAGGAAAGGCGGGGGAAGAGAAGGATAAAAATAATAGCCCCGTCAATAAAGAGAGAGAGTTGATCTTATACAATGCCCGAAATCGGATCTTAATTTGCATGAAAAACCTCCTTTCAAACTCAGTTCAGATGATGCCACGCTTTTATTGCATCGACTTCTTCTTAATCCTCTTCCAAGTCTTCCTGTTCAGCAAATAAAGCAGGACTGTCAAAATAATCATGTATCCAATCACGTAGCTGCCCAGCATTTTTCTCTCTGCCGCCGCCGGTTCCGCCGCAAAATAAAGAAAGGCGGCCACATCTTTTGCTTTTGCCGGGCGCTCCGGATCGTCTTGAGAAAAGGGTGGAGGCATTGCTATGTAGGGGAAAAGAGAATTTTTTTGCGGTGTTTGGTCATAGCTTAACAAAAGTGCATAAATGTACTTCTCTCCCGCACTTTCCCTGCCTCTTGCCTTTGCCATTAGGCTCAGGTCGGGAGGCGCCTTGCCAAAGGCGCTTTGCGTATCCTTGGCGGACAGTCTGGCTTGATAACCTAAGTATTTAACGCTATGGCAATTCTGACAAAGAACCGTAAAGACAACAGCGCCTCTCTTGACCGCCGCCGTACTGAAATCCAAATCTATCTTTGACGTTTCCGTTTCGGCAGCTATTATGGTCAAGGGGAAAAGAAAAGTTACTGTCAGGGCAGCAATTGCCTGCCAATGTACAGAGGGCAACCGGATCTTCATGTTTGTTCCTCCCGGGGTAAGGGATTAATTTTCTCAAAGCCCGGAATCAGGAGAAGAAGGAGAAAATAGAGAAAATAATAGACAGTGCTGATCCTTCCCATGAGCAGTATTCCACCTACGGGCAGTTTTGCGCCTGCATATCCCAGAGCCAGAAAATTGAAAAAGAAGAGCCAGGTGAAGATTTTCTTGAGAGGCCGGTATCTGGCGCTCCGAATGGGGGAGCGGTCAAGATAGGGTAAAAAAGCAAGAATAAGGATCGCACCAAACATCGCGATTATCCCCGCAAATTTATTTGGTATGGATTTCACGATGGCGTAGAAAGGGAGAAAATACCACTCTGTTGTCATGTGGATAGGGGTGACGAGGGAATTTGCCGGTTCTAAATTTATGGGTTCCAGGAAGAGATCGGGGCTAAAAAAGACGAAAGAAAGATATCCGGTAAAGATAAGGGAAATAAACCAGAGGTCCTTCGTGATGAAATAAGGTGCGAAAGGAACGACCGCCGGTCCCTTTTTGTCCAGATCGATGCCCTCGGGATTGTTGCTCCCTACCCGGTGCAGGGCCGCAAGATGCAGGACCACGAGCAGGCCGATTACAGCCAGAGGGAGCAGGGTCGTATGCAGGGCAAAGAAGCGCCCGAGGGTGGAATCACCCACGGAATAATCACCCCTTAGCCAGACGACAAATGCGGAACCGATATAAGGGATGGCGCTGAAGAGGTTGGTGATAACCGTCGCTCCCCAGTAGGACATCTGTCCCCAGGGCAGAAGATAGCCCATGAATGCTTCAGCCATGAGGGCCAAGAAGATGGCGAGTCCGATCCACCATAAAAGCTCCCGCGGATTCTTATATGAGCCATAGAAGAGTGCCCGCCCCATGTGGATATAAACAGCGAAGAAAAAACCCGTCGGTCCCAGGGCGTGCAGATATCTGATGAGCCATCCGTAGTTTACGTCCCGCATGATGTGTTGCACGCTGTCAAAGGCAAGGGTCGTATCCGGCTTATAGAACATGGCGAGCCATACGCCCGTTAGGATCTGTACCGCCAGGAAGGTCCCGGCCAGGGAACCGAAATTCCAAAAATAGTTAAGGTTCCTGGGGGTCGGATACTTGGTAAGGTGCTTCTCGATAAATTCGGTTAAAGGAAAACGCTGGTCAATCCATGCGCGCAGTGCGGCCATTGCTTACCTCTCGCTTCATGCTTTAGGCAGATCCTTGATTTTCCTTATATCCTCACTGAAGCCGGCAAAAGTCTCCGCTCCCAGTTTTATGGTCTTTTCATCGATGAACGCATAGGGCAGGAGATGAAGATTCTCCGGCGGTGGTCCATCCAGCCGTCTGCCCAGGGTATCGTATTTTCCCCCATGGCAGGGACAGTAAAATCCGGGCTGGTCAAGGCCGGGTATCTGTGCAGGTTGCCAACTGGGAATGCAACCCAGGTGTGTGCATATGCCTATACATACTAAGAAGTCCGGCCGGATTACCCTTTCTTCCTGTGTGGCAGGGTCCTTGAGGTTCGCCATATCTACAGTTCTCGTTTTGCTTATCATTTCAGGGGTTCTTTTCAGGATAAATACCGGCTGTCTCCTCCACATGAGGACCCGGAATTCTCCTTCCTTTATCCCTGAGATGTCGATATCCATGACGCCCGCCGCGATGACGTCCCTCGTGGGACTCATGGCCTTTATGAAAGGAACCGCTGTCAGGCCAATTCCGCAGACACCTACCGCCGCCGTCGCAATGGTCAGAAAATCCCTTCTCTTTATCTTGCCGTCACCTTTGTCATCTTCCATGTTATTCACCAAAGCCACATCGGTATCGCCATCATAGTGACAGCAGAAAAAATTAATAAATTAATCTAGTTTACATATTAGCGCCAATCAATGAGTATTAAATCATAGGTAAATAGCAAGTAAAACCTACGATGAATAATTTTTTCATTTACCTTCGCCTCAAATGAAGGAGAAGGGTTTCCGCGATGGGATCCCAACTTAGATAAGGACGGTCATACTTTTTTAATATGACTTAAACGCTTGTTGATAAGCGGATCAACACCATGATAACTCTCATTTCAACATTACCCGTACGTTGCCGATATCACCCGTTCTGTGGTCCAGGCCAAGCAGGGTAACGGTGGTCCCGGCTTTTAAGGAACCCATGAGACTTATGAAAGTTTCCGGACCTTCAATAGGTTGATTTTCCACTCGCAGAATAATGTCGTCTACCTCGAACCCTGCCTCCGCCAGCGAGCTTTTTGCCTCCAACCAACTGATGGCGATCCCTTGATTATCGTTCAGTTTGTACTTTCCGATTTCATCTGTGGTTAAGGCCCTGATTGATATTCCGAGCCCCTTTTTGAGATTTTCCGCCATGATCCTCACCGAGGCTTCCGCACTTTCTACCTTAACGATAAAATCCTGCTTCTTGCCGTTACGGAGAGCAGTAATCTTTACTTCCTTGCCAACCGCCGTTGCCGCTACCTCATTGCGCACAATATTAGGGTCCGATATTTCTTTATCCTGGTATGACACCAGCAGATCGTTCTTCTGCAAACCGGCCTTTTCCGCCGGTCCACCCTTAACCACCTCACCAATGAGGGCACCTTTCGCTGTTTCCAATTTAAGAGACTCTGCCAGTTCCGGAGTCATTTCCTGGATACTGATGCCTATCCAGCCACGCTCAACCTTGCCATGCTCGATTAAGGCCTTGGCGACATTGAGGGCCATATTGCTGGGGATGGTAAACCCTATCCCCTCAGAGCCACCCGATTGTGAGACAATAGCAGTATTGACGCCGATGACTTCGCCCCTGAGATTCAACAGCGGCCCACCGCTATTTCCCGGGTTAATTGCGGCGTCGGTCTGCAAAAAATCCTGATAACTACCGGGATCGGTTATCCCCCGGCGATGCTTGGCGCTGATGATCCCCTGTGTGACCGTCTGATCCAATCCCCGGGGGTGGCCAATGGCCACTACCCATTCGCCTACTTCCACTTTATCAGAATCTCCAAAAGTTACATGGGGAAGCGTCTCCTTGGCGTCAATTTTGATTACCGCCAAGTCTGTCTTGGGGTCCGTGCCGATAAGTTTGGCCGTATACCGTTTCCCATCGGAAAGCAAAACGTCGAGTTTTCTCGCTCCTCCCGCTACATGGTTATTGGTGAGAATGTGACCTTGGGCATCGATGATCATACCCGTCCCCAGACCTTTTACCTCTTTCTTGAATTTGCCGTGCGCATCCGGCATGTTAAAGAAACGCCGCATAAAAGGATCATTACTGAAAGGCTGGAGGGGATTTACTATCTCCTGGCGTTCCGTCACCTCGATGTGCACGACTGCCGGGATATTTTCTTTAGCAACACGGATGAAAGCGTTGCTCAAATCGAAACTCTTTGCCTTTTCCTCAGCATGAAGGAGCAGAGGGGATGGCAGGCAAAGCATCATTCCCCACATAAGGCAGAACAGAGAACGTTTTTGCAAAAAGCGGCTCCTGCCAATATTCACATTGATTTTCATAAATTTATATCATTCCTCCCAGGGTTAATTAATTTGTTTAGACGAAGCATCTCATAACAGGTTACATACCTTTATTATGGAACCGATAAAAATAACAGCTCGGCCAATATCGGAAGCGGAACGACTCTGCTGCCCTTCTTTTATCTCTGATGGTTTGCCTTGCTTTGGCTGGGTGTTTTCACTCCGCAGTTATTGCGCCCGGCCAAAGATAATAAAATCCGGCATGCAGATGAAAGCTGCTGGGAAGCGCAATATTAATGAAGGGCAGCTGTTTGTCTTCCATTGTCGCGCCTGAGACATTGTAGTAATTGTCATCAGGGAATTTCGCGCGGCGATAGACCACCACCCGGGCTTCTTCCGCAAGGCCCGCCAGAGTTTTTGCTTCTTTTACGGCATCGCTGAGATAGCCGATTTTGTCAACCAGCCCCACTTTTAATGCCTCATCCGCCGTAAATACCCGCGCCGTGGCGACAACTGCCTCTGCTGGCCCCTGCAGCTTGCGATGTTGTTTCACCAAGTAGATAAAGCGTTCTCCGAAATTATTGACTGCCTCTTGCATAATGATTTCTTCTTCTTGACTGCCGTTCCGGAAGGGCGAGCCCATGTCCTTATTTTTACCGAATTTTGTTACTTCCATCCCGATGCCGATTTTGTCCATCAAACCGCGTACCTTGGGCCGCAGAAAGATCACACCGACAGAGCCCGTGATGGTGGTAGGATGGGCTATTATCCTGTCCGCGGGAAGAGAGAGGTAGTAAGCACCGGAAGCGGCAACATCCATCATGGAAACGACAACTTTCGCACCGCTCTTCTCTTTGTAGGATTGAATTTCATGATAAAGAATATCACTCGCCGTAACTGAGCCGCCGGGAGAGTTGATCCTGATTAAAAGCGCCTTGATATGCTTATCTTTCTCAGCCTTTTTCAATTGCGACACAACCTGTTGCACCACGCCGGGTAAGGATCTTGCCAGATTTGTTTGCGGCGTATCCGAAATCGTGCCCTGCACCGGAATCAGTAAAATCTTATCTGTTCCGCTGCCTTCCAGCGTGTATTCTTTAAGTGGATCAGTTCCCTGGGAAAAAAGCTTGATCCCGGGCAGCGAACAGGCATTGACCGTGAGCAGAACGATGATGATCGTTATTAAGCGTGCAGTCTGCATAAAGCACCTCCATTATCGCAACTCTTTGCAAGAGAAACGGCGGCAACAATTTCTTGTTTCCTAATCTAGGAATATTAGATAAAATGATTCAATATTTTATCGATCGTAAGCGCCGTCATACCGATCTTGTCCTAAAGTACTGCCATCAGCAAGCGCACTCCCACTGCCCCCAGGGCAATTGCTAAGCCCCGGATGATCCATGCTCCCTTCGTCAGGCTGGAAAGGCGAGCCCCCAGTTGCGCGCCCACCAAGACGCCCAGGGCCAGCATGAGGGTGCGGCGCAGGCCATGTGTAAAGGTGCCCGTGGCGATATGGGTTAGCGTCCCCGTCAACGCCATGTTCGCCAGAACGAAGTGGGAAGTGGCAGTGGCAATGTGCACCGGAAAATTCAACAAGTGCACCAGCACGGGCACATGGATGATTCCCCCACCTATGCCCAAGAGGCTGGAAACAAAGCCCACGATCAGACTGACTGTCGTCCCCAGAACCGGATTATAAGAGAAACGATGGACCGTACCATTAGCCTCGGTCACGGTGCAGGCCCGGTGATTGGGCGGACAGAGCCGCTCCACTTCCTCACGGGCGCCGGGCTTGATAATCAAAAAAACGGACACAACAATCAACAAGAGGCCGAAGATGCTGTCAAAGAGGCGCCGAGGCACATAGGATATAGTGATGGCTCCCAGTATGGCCCCCGGCATCGCCGCTGCCGAGAAGAGCAGGCCGGAACGGTATTCTATCCGTTTCATTCGGGCATAGGCGATGGAGCCGGAAAGGGCATTGAAGAAAACAACCGCCAGCGAAATGCTGGTAATTATCTCGGGTGATTCGCGTGGATAAACCAGGAGCAGGATGGGCACGAGCACAAAGCCTCCCCCGGCGCCGATCAGGGTACCGTAAGCCCCGACAACAAAACCCAGGGGAAGCAACCAGAAATAGTGTAAGGGCAAAACAAAACTCCTTATCTCCGGATTTCATGTAACGGCCGGGAAGAACGGGCGCTGCATAACCGGTACGTGAGGAGCGCCGCAATAACCATGGGCGCTACGCCGAGAAAAATGAAAACAAGGTCGCCGGGCATGCGGCACCATTCAATGAGGCGGACAAATCCTTGACCAGTGTAGGCTAAACTGCGAGCATGCCAGTAACCATTGGTCAAAACATCATAAAGCTGCAGGACCCCGCCGGGGAAGAGGTTCCCCAGGATCATGAGGGCCAGGCCGGCATTTAATCCCCAGAACGATATGCGGATATATTTTTCCGGCTGTCTCCACTGTTCGTCGGGCAGTACCTGGCGAAAAGCCATCACTGCAAGGGCCATGGCCTCCATTCCGAAGGCGCCCATCAGGGCCGCATGGCCGTGATTAGGTGTCAGAATGGTGCCGATTTCAAAGTAGCTGATAATGGGGAGGTTGATGAGAAAACCGAAGATCCCCGCACCTACGAAATTCCAAAAACCTACGGCCATCAAAAAATAGAAAGTCCACTTATGAGGAATGGCAAGGCTTCCCCGGGGGAAATCGCTGCTACCCCGGGAGAGTTTTATAAAATCCCAGGCATCGAGGGTTAAAAGCGTGAGCGGCACGACTTCCATGGATGAAAAAAGGGCGGAGAAGGCCATGTTAAGGTGGCCCTGTCCGGTCCAATACCAATGATGGCCGGTACCCACAATGCCGCTTCCCAGGAAGAGAATGGCGTCGAGATAGATTACCCTGGCTGCCGTCTGGCGGGAAACAACCCCCAAGCGGAAAAAGGTAACGGCAACCATCACCGTTACCAGGAGCTCGAAAAATCCTTCCACCCAGAGATGGATGATCCAGAAGCGCCAGTTATCCACGACCGTATAATTGGTGGTGCTGCCATAGAAGAACGCGGGTAAGTAGAACAGGGGAATGGCCAGGGCGGCTATCATGAATAAAGAAGATATTTCCCGACGTTCCGGGTCACGGAAGGCAGGTTTAAGGGTACGCAAAAGCAGGAAGGCCCAGAAGAGCAGTCCGGCGGCCAGCAGGAACTGCCATCCCCTCCCCAGGTCCAAATACTCCCATCCCTGGTGGCCGAACCAGAACCAGAGGCGCCCCAGCAGTTGGTCGATCCCCAGCATTTCTCCCAGAAGACTGCCGGCAACCACGGCAACCAGGGCACAGAATAAGATGTTAACGCCTATTACCTGCCTCTGCGGTTCTTCCTCCCCCAGGGACGAGGCCAGCATGAGGCCGCCTGCCGCATAGGCGGTGGCGATCCAGAAGATGGCCAATTGCAGGTGCCAGGTGCGCAACAGATTACTGGGGAAGATATCATAAAGATTGAGACCGTAGAAACTCCCCGGTTCAACCCGGCTATGGGCCACAGCTGCACCCACCAGCACTTGAAGCAGGAAGAGGAGCGTCACGATGACAAAAAATTTGACGGTAGCCCTCTGACTTTCGGTGGCCATACCGGGGAGCATAAGGGGCTGCACCGGCGGGCTTACCCCTTTCCAGCCGAGATAGTTGAATTTGCCGAAGGCAAAGAGGATGGCCGCCGTCCCGGCAAGCAAGGTAATGAGACTCAAAGCGCTCCACAGATAGGTGAAAGAACCTGGTCGGTTCCCAACAGCAGGATCATAGGGGAAGTTGTTCGTATAGGAATAGTTCCGCCCGGGGCGATTGGTCACTGAAGCCCAGGCCGTCCAGGCAAAAAAGGCCGTGAGTTGCTGCAATTCCCGGGGATCGGTAATGTATTTCGATTTTAAACCGCCATTCTGAGTGGGGTCGATAAAATAAGCGGTCCATTTGGCCAACTGACGGTGATAGGAGGCGATTTCCGCCGTGGTAAAAACGAGGCTGCGCGTGCGCTCGTCGTAGCGGTTTGCTTTTAAGAGACGTACGACTTCGCCGGCGATGTTATCCCTGTTAGCTTCCGTCAGCTCGGTCAGGGAGCGGCCATAAAGCCGCTGTGCTTCTTCTTCGGAAGCGTCTCCGGCTAGGTCATGGAGGTAAGATGCGGAAAAATCTGGTCCCAGATAGGCCCCGTGTCCCCAGATGGTGCCATTTTCCATAAGGGCATATTTCAGAAAGACCTGTTGGCCTGCCAGGACATCATCCCCCGTGAAAACCGGTTCGCCGGCACTGCTTACCACAGCGGTGGGCACGGGCGGGGCATCGTTATAGGCCTTGAGGCTAATAAAAGTGAGGATGGAAAATCCAATGACCATCGTGAGGAGAGCTCCTCTTTTCCACCAGGAAGAAATCTCAAGATTGCCGTTTACCGGATTTGCCATGTCCACCTCCTGTTTAGGAAATGTGAAACGCTCTTTTCGGGTACTGTGCCGTCCTGTCTGGCAGGTATCGCCTATCCCAACGCCTCTTTTTAAAGGGATCTTTAAAAAAGCTTATAACTAATACTTACTATCAATCGCAAGAGCAATGTATATAAAATATGAGGATAATAAGAGCAATAAACTATAAGCGCAATAGCTGTCTAATCATTTGTTTAGAAAATCGCCGTATAGGGCGATTTGTCCTATCATTCTGCCCGTCCGCTGCTGATCTCGATAGCGGCTCCAGTAAAATTTTATGATGCACGGTCAGCGCGCAATTTATGTTTTTGAATAGTCTCAGGCAGCAAGGGTGACGAAGGGCTACAGATGCCATCGCCGGGCCGCGGCGGCTTTCGGTTGGGGCAAGCCGATGAGGGGTATAGCTAAAAATCCGGGATTATTAAAAAGGGCTTCATAATGTTTTCCAGGTCCTGACGCTGCTTTTCCATTTCCTCGGGGTCTTCTGTAGCAGCAAGCCTGATCATGTCGCAGAAACGCAGCGTTATCATCGAGAAGGGCTTGGGAAGCATGAACCTGTCCCAACTCTTCAGGTACCAGGCATTGTCGACGGTGACGCGTAAAGGCACGAGGACCGAGTCGGCAGCCTGGGCCAGGTGGATAACCCCTGTTTTTACTTTGCCCATCGGCCCTCTTGGTCCATCGAGGATATGCCCCGCAAATCTGGTTTCTCCCAGTCTTTCAATCATTTCCTTGAGCGCCCGTCCCCCTCCCCGGGAGGAAGAACCGCGTGCGGCAATCCAGCCGATGCTCTCCATGAACCCTGCGATTAATTCGCCGTCCCGGCTCTTGCTGATCATGACGCTGGGCCGGTAGCGGCCGTAACGTATGCATTGCTTGATGGCGGCAAACAATTGCTGATGCCAGACGCAAAAAATGACTTTCCCTCCTCCCTTGAAGTGTGCCATCCAGGGTTCCTCATTTTCGACGCGGATGCGCAAGGTCCTGTAATAGGCTCGTACGACGCCATAGAGCAATGCCGTTGCCCAGGGAAAGTTTAACAAGTTATTCTTCTTGGTGCCCATGGATTATTTTAACCTCTTAATCTTTGACTTTTTCTATACAGGGGTGAAGGCTTTGTCAATAAGAATGTAATTCAATCCCCAGGCCGCATTTGACATATCCCGCACTAGAAGATATAAAAAATTATTATGCCTCAAAATACTCTCGAAAAGAAACAGAATAAGGAAATTAAGTGCTTATCCTGTCAGCATTACTACATCACTTACGATCGTTATTTCCCTTACGGCTGCCGAAGTGCAGGTTTCAAATCGCGTTTGCTGCCTTCCATGGAAATGTTTGCAAACTCTGGGCTTCCATGTCAGCTTTTTAAGGAAAAGCCCGAATCTAAAGAAAATGGTTGAGAGCATTTTTAGCAGCCAGCAAGAACAGGGTTGCCCGTAAAGCCGGTATTTTGCGGGTTGCTGGTAACATCCGTCAAGCTATAATAACCATTGAATATGTTAGACTAAGGTCCAATAGTTTTTTATCTACCAGCTGAATTACTTATATGATGGATACAAGAAGGGAAATCGGCTAGCTTCTTTGAAAACTGAGGGAGGTAAGAAGGATGAGAATTCAGGAAATTAGAAGGATAGCTAAAAATTGGGATGTTGACGCAAGAGTTACCCGTTCCAAGCAGGATATGATCAGGGACATTCAGATGAGGGAAGGCAATGCCCCTTGTTTTCGTACCAAGAAGGAATGTGCAAACGATTGCTTATGGAAAGAAGATTGCCTTTAGAGGATGAAACTGAGGGTTTTCTTTGTGTTGACCGCATGTACTTTTGAGCCTATCTTGCCAGTAATGACTGAAGATGAGATCAGAAGCAGATTCGCTTTTTAGTATTATAACACACGTTTAGATTGGAGGAATCCATATGTATCAAAAGGTATTGGTGCCGCTTGATGGTTCAGAATTGGCTGAATGTGCCTTGGATCATGTTAGGAGCTTAGCTAAAGACGGCTCTCCTAGCGAAGTTGTCCTGCTTAATGTATTCCGTGTGCTTCTGCCGCCCATCTCTGCAGCTTATGATAGGAGCCTTATTGATATTGATTCCTTGACAGGCGACTGTCTTGACAAATCAAAAAAATACCTTGCGTCTTTGCAATCCAAGTTGAGTTCAGAGGGAATTAACGTCAAAACAGAATCTATCGAAGGCATCAACCCTGCTTCGGTCATCGCCTGGTACACCGAGCAGAACGGTGTGGACCTAATTATCATGGCGACGCACGGTTACACAGGGATGAAAAAGATGCTCTTAGGAAGTGTGGCCCACCAAGTCGTCCATGAGTCCCCTAGCCCCGTGCTTTTAATCCGGCCGGAAAAGGCCCTCAAATGAGAAGTAAACTGCCACCAACCTTGTCGGTGGCAGTTTTACTTGCTTGTCTAATGTTTTTTCCGCTTTTAAGATAATTTTACTTCTTTAATATCCGCTCATATGCTTCTTTAGCGGACGCTGTCATGTCCGGAAGCGCCAGCCCCCGCTTGTAGGGCTCGTCGTAAGGCGCCATTGGTTCTGTGCAATCAAAAATGGAACAGGAGATTAAATTGGAATCACGCCCCAGAGACGGGATTGACGGATCCAACACGCAGCCAATCACATCATTGATGACAAGAATATCGCGCTCCCCTTGAAACCGAGAGCCCATCGCCCACATTACGTGAGCCGGATTATGAACATCGATGTCATCGTCGCATACGAAGAGGTTCTTTATCAGCCTGCCTACGTGATGGCCTTTAACGGCCATGGCCAGTTGGCGAACCAATCCAGGCCGCTTACGGTCCTTTCTAACGGACATTGCTGTTGTGAAACCTCCGCAGCTGAGGATAGAAACATCAGACAGTTCAGGAATTATTTCTTGTATAGCGCTGAGCGTAACCGCTTCTACCATGGAATGAAGCTCATGTCCTTCACCTGGTTCCATTCCCATGCACAGATAGTAGTAGATGGGATCGGAACGCATGGTAATGGCGGTTACATTGAATAACGGCAAACTGAAGCATCCGGAAAAATAGCCCGGAAACTCGGAAAAAGGCCCTTCAAAAACTCTGGTAGTGGGATCTATCGTTCCTTCAATAATGATCTCGGCATGGGCGGGGACGTACAGATCGTTGGTCAAGCATTTTACTATTTGCAAAGGCTCTCCGGTAATGGCGCCCCACAGGGGAATCTCACTTTCTCCTGGTACTGTCGACAACTGGGATAACATGAAATAAACCGGGTCAGCTCCGATCACTACGGCGGCAGGCATACTCTTTCCCTGATCAATATATCGTTGGTAAATCACGCCGTCATGTGTGTACGGGGCAAATAAGCCACAGAAACTGCGGGAACTTTTGAGCTGGAACCTTCTTATCGCCATATTCACCCACTCGGACTCAGGATCCTTGAGGTGTTGAATACCAGCGGTAATATAGGGGGGATTTTCGAACTGTGTGGTCGTGGGCGCGGGAAGAAGAGCCAGATCGATGTCAGCTCCTGTAAAGACCTCTTCCTGGCAGGGAGCATTATTTATCTCAATGGGGCGGATCCTCGGCCCCCGCGCCAGCTTATCCGCAAGATTCCTGCAAAAATTCTTTTCATCAATGCCCAGGGCGATTGCCTGTTTATGTTTGGTCGTAAGGCCGTCGTGCATAAGACGCCAGCCCGGATGCCCCTCGACATTGGTATGCAGCACGGCAGGCCCGCCTTTGTCGGCTATCTGCTTGGATAAAGCGCTTATATCGTTTCGCAGCTTCACGGGTTGGTCATTTTCCACAAGAAGTCCCACAGAGCTGAGATGATCGATCCACTCCCTCATGGAAATAAAAGGAAAATTCTTCATATTATCCTCCTAAGTTTAAGATATATTAATTGGAATCAGATAGGTTTATTCTGTTGCCAGATAAACTGTATTTTTGCTGGAACCTGAAAAACAATCGATGTCTCAGGATCGAAATCAGCCCCTGCTGCTGAAATAGCCTCACTGGCAGTCAGGGCTCCTGCGGCAACGAGTTTCCCCCCCGTAACCACAATCCAGGAATCATGATATTTAGTTTTTATAGAATCTATATTCTGGTCTAACCAGGACCGATTTTTGAAAATCTGCTCCATTCGCTCTTTGTATTCTACGGTTACCGCTGGCTTCATAAATAATCCTCCCTTCTAAAATATCAAATCCGTCATTTCTCTTATTTCATCTATTCTGCAATATATAAAAAAATTAACAAAATTACGAAACTAAGAAATATTTTGCAGTGCGCTTTATCACAATTTTAGCAGATTAGCCAAGAGGATTGTTAATCATCTCGCCTCTTTTTTCTAATTCTTTACCCTATCAATCATTGATAATGTACTTCCCGAAAAAACATCAGGGTAGTTTGGATGTCATTTCACGATAGATGCGACGCACGGCAATCTCCAACGCCCTTTCATAACCCTTGAACTTTTTAAACTGGGGAAGATCAATGGCACTGACGCATTTATTTTCTGAAGCCCCTCCTGCTACTTGTTTTTGTACGGCATCGCGAATATCTTTTAACATTTGCCAGTGGCTGTGCAGTCCTTCCCGTGTATCTTTCAGATTCTTGGGAAGAAAGCCGTGTCCTGGCACGAAGATATCAGCATTTAATGCTTCAGCTGTTTCAATTGCTTGCATCCAGTTGGAGCTGTAGCCTTCGGATATATAGGGAAATTCATTGCTATAGAAGGTTTCCCCCATATAAACAATCCGCTCTTCCGGTATATAGACGATCGTGTCGGCCTGCGAATGCGCCTTGCCAAGATAGATAATTTGTATTTCCTTACCACCAAGATAGAGTGTCAGGCGCTCGCTGAAGGTTTGATTGGGGAGCTTCTTTTTCAATTCTTCGGCTGAGTCCTTCTGCAGAAGTTTCAAGAGACTTGACCGGTAATTTTCATGACCGATTTTGAAGGTATCAGCATAGACTGCGTTTCCCCCTGTGAAAGGGTTATGAGGGGTTGTGGATATCAGGAAACGGACGGGTTGTGAGGTTACGCGGGAAATGGCTTGCCGGACCTTACCGGCAATAGCCTCTGTGCGCTGGGTGTCGATGACCACAACACCTTCCTTTGTGACAATGACTCCGTTATTGAAGGTGGAGGAGACACCCGGGGTATCATCGCCATGAAGGTAAACATAATATCCAGGTTTTAATTCCTTGAGTCCGTAAGAACGGTCATATTCCTGCGCAGATGAGTGGGCCGTGAAAATACCGAACATGGCCATGCTGATTAGACTAAGATTACCAACCATAGTTGCATAATTTGGCATATGGCTCCCTCCTGAAATAACTTTTCTTCTTTGGCGTCATTCTCCCTATTTCTTATAATTCAACCATAACCTAATGGCAATAGATTTCATCTACTTCCGATTTATTACTGTATAGATGGAAGAGGAGGCGGCTATATTACAGGGAAGAGTTTTGTTCGGATTATATTTTGGGAAAACTTATGGCAGGAACCGAACATGCCGATAGAAGCTTTCGCTTGAAGAGATCGAGAGGGCCTGGCTGTGAGTATGTCTTAATCGGTAGGTTGTCAGTTCAGAAAACTGACATTTTGAAAATAGGTATAGAATTTGATAAATAATGCTGCTAAATCTAACCACCATGGTGTCTCCAATCAGGTTTTGTTTTCTTTGGGGCAGAAACTTCTACCTGACTGTGTGCACCTTTTTTAATTCCTAAAATCTGTTTTGGGCATATTTGATAAAAGAGAAGGGGTAAAAGATGGGTCTCGATTTCATTGTTCCTGATTCTCTCAGAAGGACATTTCGGTCTTTGTACAATCGTAATTATCTCCTTCTCTGGATAGGCACGGTTGTATCTTCTTCTGGTGACTGGATGGACCAGATCGCGCTAAATTGGCTGGTACTCGAACTAACAAATTCCCCATTAAGTTTGGGATTGGTGAATCTTTGGCGCGCGATTCCGGTAATTTTCTTGATCCCGCTAGGTGGCGTGGCCGCCGATCACTGGAGCCGGAGGAAAATTCTCATGATAACTCAGAGCATCGCCATGTGCCTCGCATTTGTACTAGGTGCGCTGGTTACCACAGGTCTTGTGAAAATCTGGGAAATTTATTTGATAGCTGCATCGCGGGGTGCCGTGATGTCTTTCAATTTACCGGCACGTCAGGCCATAATTAATGATCTTGTCCCGAAAGACGAACTACCCAATGCAATCGCTCTTAACTCCGCCACTCACAACTTGACCCGTGTTCTGGGGCCTTCGCTCGGCGGAATCCTCATCGTCCTCTTAGGTGTGGATTGGCTTTTCTATCTGAACGGACTAAGTTTTCTTGCCATCCTGCAGACACTCCATCTCTTGAAAGAAGTATCAACAGGTGGAGGCCTGAAAAAGAGCAATCCTTTGCAGGAACTCAAGGGAGGTTTTCTTTTTCTCAAGGGCAACAAATTGCTGCGCTACCTTGTATTCCTGGCCGTGATACCAATGTTTTTCGGGCAACCCTATATGACCATGCTTGCCGTTTTTGCTCATAGTGTTTTGCGCATCGGACCTGCCGGGTTGGGCATGTTGACATCCACTGCTGCTCTGGGGTCAATTGCGGGAGCCCTGGTCGTTGCAAGTCGGCGGCGGGAACCGCGGATCGGCTACATGATCGGGGGTATGATCTTTTTTGGTATGGCTCTGTTACTTTTTTCCTTAAGTACGTGGGTCATGACTTCGATGCTCTTCCTTTTTCTGGCTGGGGCAAGTAACATGACTTATAGCTCAACCAATAATACCCTGCTGCAAACAAACGTGCCCGATGCCTATCGTGGTCGTGTATTAAGCATGCTTTTCATCAATCGCGGTTTGGTGCCGTTAGGAACCGCCATGACAGGCTTGCTGGCAGAAATCATGGGGGCTCCCAAGGCTCTGGGGACCATGGCGCTTATCCTGATGTTTCTCGGTGGTATGGCCATGATAATGCGGCCGGGCATTTCCCAGTGATTAAAAAAATAAATTAAATAAGAGGTTTGCGATGAAGGAGTAATTGTAAACTATTTGGGCAGCGCAATCTGAACGAGGTCAGGGCATTATTATTCCTCCTTTTTATAAATGTCGTATTATCAACGATTATAGCGTTCATCTATCTTTCCTTGACAGCAAATTGTCGTTTTCCTATACTGATCCTACCCCAAGGTAAGCTATTTTTCACTATACAGTGGAGATGACGAAGCGCCTTAGCCGGGAATCTGAGCTGATTGAGGTAACCATATGCCCCGTGACATTCCCCTAGGCAACGGTAGCTTGCTGGTGACCCATGACCATAACTATCGACTGCGTGATATTTTCTTTCCTTCCATTGGTAAGGAAAACCATACCGGCGGTCATGGCTGTCGTTTAGGGATATGGGTTGATAATGTTTTTGCCTGGATGAGTAGCGACTGGCATCCTAAGTTTTCCTATATCCCGGAGAGTCTCGTAAGCGAAGTCAACGCCTTTAATCTCTTAGGGTATAATTCCCCGCCGCTTGCGGCGAAAAAGTGTTATATTTGTGTATGCCCGAAAGCAAATACATACACAAATCTCATAACGTATCGGTAATATTGTATCATTATG